>Ga0307517_10001902_pt1 | contig 34182 bp, 46 predicted proteins | sample 23_EM_MG_FD_194515 | JGI IMG/M metagenome (GOLD analysis project Ga0307517, IMG submission 194515) | Populus trichocarpa ectomycorrhiza microbial communities from riparian zone in the Pacific Northwest, United States - 23_EM | ecosystem: Host-associated > Plants > Roots > Unclassified | place... | reverse complement strand
TTAGGAAGGATCGTGTAATCTGAACGCTCTGCCAATTTAAACTCAGCTGTACCGGTCTGTATACGACAGACACCCCCATCCAAAAGTCATGTGTCTTCTATACGGACCGGTCACCGGTCTACAGTGTTCACTTTGGACTCGAGAAAAGGTGAAATTTAATTCCGAAAATAAATACCAGCTTGAAAATCAAATCAAGAATGATAATATTAAGAATAATCGAATTCATCGGAGTCTGTGAAATCGCCGTAGGGTTCGAATCTCTCTTTCTCCGGTATCAATCCGTCCCATTCGACGTCAACAACAATCTCTTTTAAAAGCTCTACGTCTTCATGTTCAATGCCGTAGCAGGATCCATGCGTCAACTTCGTCAATTCAGCATTGCGATCGAAACGCTCCATAAGGCACATAAAAAGTCAATCGGGCATACCCCATATGGCCCACAAGAGGTCTTCGTGATGCAGAGCGTTTGGAGTTTAGGGAACAATACCGAATAGAACGCAGAATCTTGGGCGTGATAATCTTGAGGCTTGTCCACCAAGGCTGTAACAAAGTCGAACGCGCAGTTACCGATAAGGTGCACAACCTGAAGGTAGGAAATGTTCCACAGGGTCTCCTTCACTAAGATGTCCGCGGCATCTAGCTCCAGGGACAATTTTCTGATGCTGGGCAGAGGAAGAGCAGGAAATATTTCATGCAGCATTTCCAGAGCACACTGCGATGTTTTGAAGTCGATCGCGAGGAAGAACGCCGAGGTTGCAAGAATTCAAAGCCGACAAGCGAATAGAATAACCTGTAGCATTGACGTAAACCTCGTCATATGATATATTCGACATGGCGGAGAAAAATACTGAGAGCGACGATGCTAGTTCGATGAGAGCTTCTCGATCGTCTTGTGCTGAATCTCTGTTCCTACAGTCGATTTCGATGTATGCTGTCGATGGTACAGTGATACAGGACAAAATGTTTGAGACTTTCTCGTCGAAGAAAGGCGCAAACTACCAAGTTTTGGAAGGTTGACTCTGGCAATCGATCCCATGACCTCAGATCCTGAAGGAAGCGAATCTTCCATGTCAATGGTTTGTAAATGGGGATTTCCTCGGAGGGTTTCAATGAATTCCTCGAGATGAGGCCGACTGGGAATATTATGCATCTTCAAGTTGGTCAAGCAAGAGAATGGCAAGGAGTACCATGCACCCTCATAACCTGTAACCGAAAGAGATTGAAGTTGGTATGTCTGCACGACGGCAATCGGAAACGTGGGGAAATCCTGTTGTGTTGACTGGCGTAACTGTAAAGAATGCAACGGCAGAGACGATGGTTGCAAGCCCCCAAAAAGCACTAGCAATGTAAATTTCGAAGTCTCGGCCAGGTCGAGATCTCGGATGCGTGCGGCATGGTTACAGATAACGTCCTTCCAAAACAATACGCGGGGAGAAGAGGAGATCGAATGAACACCTCCTTCGAACGCTCTAACATTGCTCTTGCCCACGAAATGTTAGAAGGCAGGTATCGCCAAAGGGTAGGTGAATTTAAGGCCACGTTCCTCCAAGTTTGCGAAACATGAGTGAAGATATAGCGATGTAAAGAGCTTGAGCCCGGCCCAACATACGAAAAAATTAGGCTCAAAACCTCGGTGGGTAGGCGAGATATGAGCGCAAGTTCATTTCTCTGAGATTTCAACTGCCTTGTAGCCTCTTCGGATTTTGCGATTTTTTCGTCAATTAGTCGACGGGATTCCCGTGCGAGAATTTCCCTCGCACTGGGAGTATTCACAGTAATGCCTGGTCGGGTAATGCGTGCCGTCCGCGGAACCATCAGAACTAATTCGTTAGTGGGGAATTTGTGCTCCTGATGCAACGACCTTGTTAAGAAGGAGGAGTCGCATATGGCTGCTGGCAATAAACCAATTACATAATCGTCTATTGTTGGTCATCCACAGTGGTCCAGAAATGCAGTCCGCAGATTTGTACCATTTGAAGCAGCAATTCGTCCTTGGTACAACTTTCTGCTAACCCATTTCTGCACGTTTTGACATTTTGAAGGTGCTTATCAGTCTCTTGCTCAACAAATCTTACCCGACAGAGCCCATGAAGACTTCATCCCTGCTCTACTGTACAAAACACGTTCATTGATTGCCCTCAATGACGCTCAATCAGCTCTCAAACTGGTCCCAGAGGATCTGGAAAATGTAGCAGTCAAGGCGGTTGCATCTTTGGCTCGTTATGTAGACGCTTCCGAGGAGCCCAATGCAGAGGCAGCACTTGAAGAGTTGCGGGATTTAGCCATTGAGATCGAAGAAGAAGGGGTTAGTGATGGGGACAAAGCCCTTGTCAGAGTTATAGCCGGTACGGCGTTTGCCCGTGCTGGTGAAGTAGAGGAAGCGTTGGAAACACTTGGTACGGAAACCGAGAGTCTTGAATCGTAAGTGACCCTCCGTATTTCCTTCCATGGTGTTCCCCTCATGCCCTGCAATGCAGCGTGGCGCTGATTGTGCAAATATACCTTTCAATCAATCGACCAGATCTCGCCAAAAAGCAGTTCGAACGTTCGAAGCGTTGGGCTGAAGACGATCTGCTGCTACAGTCCATAGAAGCTATGATTGGCTTGGTGACTGGCAAGGATAACTATTCCAATTCACTTTCCTTTTACACAGAACAACTGGGGAATCCTTCTTTATCCTCACCTCGCCTGCTTACTTCCAGAGGGGTGACGCGAATTTTGCGGGGGGAAATTCAAGCGGCCAAATCAGACTTGGAAGAGTCTCTTGCACAGCAAAAGGGTGATGCAGAGACGGAAGCTGCATACGTAGTTTCCACATGTCTAGGGGCTCCAAAGAAAACCGAGGCTGAAGAAGTCTGGTTGTATGTTCCCAAACTTCTTTGCTACTCCCCACTTGCTAATATATTTCGTCAGGAAATTTGTATCCGAGCAGTCAACACATCCATTGGTATCGGATCTATCTGAGAAGTCGGCATTGTTTGACCAGTTCGCATCGGCGTTTGTTGTTCCTCCACTGGCTGTGTAGAGTTGTCAAAAATATATAATTCATACACAAGCTATACTAAAATTTACTGATGATCGTATCATGATATTGATCCGACATCAGATTTGGTCCTAATGTGAAAATCGGATTTATTATATGAAGTCAAGTTGAATAAATGAATTGCAATGGTAATAGTATAAAAATGAAGCCAACTTGAATCGGCTATATTGTCATCCTGAACTGCCTGTTCGTGCGACGACTGGTTTCTTTGCGCCACTTCTACGGTTGCACCTGCATCTGCGGCTGTAGCACCCCGGGAACATCAAGATGTATTGCCACAGTATTAGTTACGGGACGATACTATCACGGCAGCAATTGGCTCCTGATGGTATGGATCTCAGACTACTTAAATCCTACCCAGGTGGAACCATTGGCCACAGGTTGTATGCCATACAAATCCGCGTCACCTGTAAGGATGATCCAAGAATCGGATGCCTTCTCATTGAATATACCTGCATGCATTATGTCCGCCACATCACGTATTCCTCTGAACGGAAATGACAAACCCGAAAGGCTGTCACTTAAACCATATATGTACACAGCGGATGCAAAATACCGCAGGAAATTGCTCAACACGTGACGTCTGACCTATCAGAACGATCTTATTCGCTTCATTGACCGCATTCCTGCTGTCGAGCCCGAATATATATATAATGGTCCCAGAATCCATGGACCCCACACACGTGGCCCTCTCTTGAACATGTCGCAAAAGCGCACATCTTCCTTTTTCAAATCTATGAAGCGGTCGGGGAGCGCTGTAAATGGCACCAATGTGTGTGACTTGGGGACTTACCAGTCGGACTTGTATTGACACCAACTGCAGGTTCAATCCGTAGATGCTCCGGCTAACGAGAAGGAACAGTCAGTTAACGATGCCAACGCTCCACAGGCCCTGAAAGAGTTCCGAGAAAATGTTTATTGGATTCTTTTGCGTTGCTATGCTATGCTCATTGCATTCTAGATCAAAAAGGGGCTCCCGATTTCACTGAACACCAGCACTCTGGTCAGCACAAGTTTTGTGATTTCTGCACTCAAATTTGACGTTGTTTCTTGTAGTCTGCTGTCGTGGATCTCATTAGGCATAAGGAATCGCTCGATGATCGAAAATTACTTGTAAGATAAATCAGTTTTACGTGTCATTTCCGTCCTTGAAGTCTGCGTTCTAGCTCGAGCATGCCCTAGTCTTTGTCTCAAGACTAGATGATGGTCCACTCCATCAGATTCTGAAGAACAAGATCGTCATGCTTTGTATGCTCCTAGATTTGTTTTCCTCACTAATTCCTGACCGATCTTCCAGTGTACAACGACCTTTGTCACCCTCCTGCTACTATCATCAGCAACAAACACTCTTGGCGCACGGCAGATGGCTCGTACAATAATATCGACATCCCTGACTTGGGAAAGGTGAACTTTGTTTGCCATGTGTCGAACAAGATTTGACTTGACTATCTTTTCATTCTAGGCTGGTACCCCGTATTCTAGATCGGTGCAGCAGAGCCATGCGGTGCCTCATAATGAACTTCCGGATCCTGGCTTAGTGTTTGATACGTAAGCTGCACACTCCCCATGCATGATCCCCTTCTGACGGTTTTGTTGTAGTCTCATGAGGCGAAAAGGGGCAAGTTCTACATCTTCCTTACAGTTTATTTGTTTATCTTTTCACAGTTCGTCAACCATCCGGCTGGCCTGTCATCGCTCATGTTCTCCTTTGCAACACTAGTCATCCATAGGTGTGTCTTCTGGTAGCCTGTAAACAAGCTCTGATCGATCCATTTATTAGTGTTTTCCGCACCTCGCACCGCGATCCTACCATTAATGAAACTTCTTCATATGTCGACTTGGCTCCGCTGTATGGTAATAATCAACAGGATCAGGATAAGATTAGGATTCGAAATGGAAGGGGATTAATTGCTCCAGATACTTTCTGTGAAGACAGACTTCTCCTTCTTCCACCCTCTGTTTCCACTTTGCTTGTCCTGTTCAATCGCAATCACAATGTCAGCATCGCTCCCATGTATTCTGCACTTTCGACGGCTAAATTTTTCCTTGACAGTATATCGCCGCAAAGCTTTTGGAAATCAATGAAAGAGGCACTTACGTGGACCCGGCCACCCTTTCAGGAGATGATCCAATTTCAAAAGCGAAACTTGTTGTACAGGAGGAGGATATTTTCCAGACCGCCAGGCTTATCAACTGTGGATGGTTCGCCATGGGTAAGATATGACATTTTACGTGTATAATTTCTTTTTTTTGAGCCTGTCGCAGTTGTTTTCTCGGATTATTTCTCCTCAATCCTGGGATTGGTTAGGGATGGTAATAGTTGGAGTCTGACTCCATTCGATGTTGGTGTTCCATTGGTATTTAGACCCTGTCTGACATCTCTCTAGGAAGTGCGCATGGAGGATCATTCCCTTTTCGACCGTGGAAAAGGAAATTCGTGCAGTGTTGAGGTACGCAGAGCCTTGACAGGTTTAGTACTTCGCTTAACAGCTGATGTAGTTCAATTGCCTCTACCGCTGGCACTCCACCACAAGTCAGGAAGATGAGCAATGGATTCATGGCGTCTTCAGGAACCTCTTTGGAGATAAACCTTTTGACCAATTGACAACCCATGACTTCAAAGTGGCAGCTATGCAGGCAGCGACCGTACGATCAGACAATTCCGAATGGACCTTTGGCGGGCAAGTGACCCTGAGCCTTAGACAACAAGTGATACTAACTTTTATTCCTCAGTATCAAGCGCCAGGCAGATGGTAGTTTCCGGGATGACGATTTAGCCAACTTCTTGCACAATGCGTACGTCCCATCTCAATTGTTGCTTTTTTCTCAAGTTTTATCATTATACAGGACGGAACATTCTGCGGGAGCCTTCAGGGCTCGGGGGGTACCAGGTCAGCCTTCCCTCTAGTGCAACGGAAATTCATAGGCTGATGTTGCTCGCAGGGGTTATGAGGATGAATGAGATCATGGGTATTCAACAGAGTAGGACTTGGGGAGTCTGCTCTATGAACGACTTCCGTAAAGTGAGTGTATAAAATGGGTAATTCTGGAATTTGACTGAATCCTTCCTCACAGTACTTGGGATTGAAGCGTATGTCTTTCACTGCTGACTTGAAATTTGTCTCTGATTTGCCCATAGCTTTCAAGACTTTCTTGGAGTGGAACTCTGATCCTGAAATTGCAGTAGCGGCCGAACGGTTGTATGGAGACATCGATCACTTGGAGCTCTATGTTGGCTTACAAGCAGAGGAAGCGAAACCTTTGGTCGATGGTGCAGGTCTTTGTCCTGGTGAGTCCCACTGTCTTTGAGGTTGGCAGGAGACCCACTTTCACTGCCAGGATACACCGTTAGCAGAGCCATTCTTAGTGATGCCATTGCTCTCACTCGCGGCGACAGATATTACACCCATGACTTCACTCCTTATAACTTAACTTCATGGGGATTCACTGACTGTCAGCGAGATCCTAATGCTTTTGGATTTGGAAGCGTTCTTGGAAAGCTCCTTCTCCGTACTCTTCCCAATCATTTTACCGAGAACAGCATTTACACGTTCTTCCCCTTGATGACTCCAGCGTCCATGAAGGTCATATTAACGAAATTGGACGCCCTAGATCGATATGATCTCTCACGACCTAAGCCCAGGTCTCCAATTACTTGTATAGAAGGGTATTCCGGCGTTACCGCCGTTCTCAGTGACAAGGAGAACTTTGTTGCACCATACGCTGCAAGAGCTGCGAGGATCATTAAGGGATCTGGGTAAGGCGACCTTGGCCTTTTATCTTCACTTTCTAACCATGACCGCATCAGCTTTTATCCCATCGAGGGTGAAAAAGAGCGATCGGGTGTGGTCACAGCCCTTTCGTCTCCTGACTTGATCAAGGGAATTGGAGAATATTTCTACGAACAGACCAAGGAACTAATCAATGCCAACTGCTATTCTTTCGTCGACGGTCATACCTCTGGTGTGGATTTGACACGATGTGTGTTGAAAGCCCTTCCAGTTTCATGGGCAGCAATTGAACTCGTACGTTTCAAATGGTACTTTGGAGTAATGCTGACTATTTTCAAGGCTGGCTTCACACTGAAGCCCAAAGGCGACAGTGAATACACTGCTCTGGGTTTGTACGATGCTCTTGGTGATATCTATGAGTAAGACTTCCGCCAGCTGTTAATCTGACAATCGCTGAAAGTTAGTGATAATAGATTTATCTTCCTCAATGTCGAGGCATCGAAGGTCAAAGTTCTTGAAGCAAAGACCAAGAAACATGTAACCGCCTTAACTCATTTGATCAAGGATGGTCTTAACGGCGAAATTGGACCAATGGTAGTGAGGCCCTCTCGTCTCGTTCTAAGCAATGATCTGAATGATGCCATTAGCCTTCTCTTTCACGGATGATCACCTCGTTGTCTTCGAAGTCGAAGAAGACAGAACACCATGACATCGTGAAACGTCTTTATGACTTGAACCACTCCAAGGACCAGGTCGCAAACACTATTCTCGCTTTGATGGTTACTACCGTTGAACTCGCTCTTGGTACGTCATTACATGTTCCTATGAGAATATTGTTGACTGGAAGCATCCCTAGTTATTACAAATGTCGTTGATTATTTCCTTAGTAGCGAGCATGCGGCAAAAATTGCATCCCTTGCCAAGAGTAACGATGTAAAAGGTCTGGAGGGTTATGTCTATGAGGCTCTCCGTAAGTCCCTGATGCGAATGGCTTTCAAGCCGATTCAAGCCGAGTTGACCGATTCCTCTCAGGACTTGACCCTAGTTTCAGGGGTGTATACCGTATGTCTCCTTTACATTGAAAAGATGACAGTACTCATTGGCGCTGTCACCCAGGTACCGTTTCCAAAGATCACAAAGCAAACGGTCAAGTATTCAAGAAAGCCGACCGTGTGTTAGTGGACGTCCGATCCGCTAATCTTGACGTAAGAGAATAGGCCCATAAGATTCAAAATCACATCTCAAGGTTTGCTTTGTATAGGAAAAAATCTTTACAGATGCTGGCAGCTTCAATGCACAGCGACCTACTAAGGATCGTATTCATCCCGATGGCGTGTTCAGGTAGGGTCGTTGCCTATTCTCTGTTCTCAGAGTCGTGCTGATTGTGCCCTATCCTCTTGTACCAGTTATCTTGGTGAAGCTCTCACTATCAAGGTTAGTATTGAATAACAAAATTCTGGTTTCGTTGAACTTATTAATCGTCATTTCGTAGGTTACCACTGAAGTCTTGCGTGCGGTTTTCGAGCGCGATGATATACGTCGTGCCCCGGGCCATTCGGGTCGCCTCAATAGGTAACTTTCACTCGAAGATGGTGACTTACTGTCTCATCTTGAATTTGTAGGTTCAAGCACACAGACCGCCCCGAGCTAAACTACGCTTGTCTCAGCAAAACCCAGTCCTTAACCCCTTGGCCTTCGTCCATGTCTATCTTGGTATGTTTATCCTTTGCTGAGCGCTGGTCCCTGGTTAACCTGCAACCCATCCAGTTCTCCACAGGTCGAAAGTAAACATCCGTTACCTACTTATGATATCAGGTCTCTTTGTCGGCCATTTATGAACCACATATCTGTATTGAATTGTATTCTGTCTATGATTTTAAGAATGAGAACCTTTCCCTGAAACACTCTGCGATAATTGTAACAATAAGTCCTCGATTCGCTGATGACGCTGTTCCATTGCATCAAGACGCTGAATGATGGAAATGTCCAGACCATTTTCTAGCTCGTCCCCTGCTTTGATAATTGTCCCTTTCGAAAGAGATTCGTTTTCATCATCATGGTTGGGTGAAGGTGATCCACGTTCTCTAGATGATGGCAGTTGATACTGACGTTCTGGAGTTTGCATTTGAGATGGGGGAGTTGATGTGACTCGTCGCCTTGTTGCTGGCCCAAAGCTGATGCCTGGTTCTAATCGAGTATTTACGTCAAGAATGGGGTTGAAAACTTGAGCGAGTGGACTAGTCGACTGGAAATCGGGTGGATGCCCAGAGGAAGACAACCTGGCGCGAGGTATGATTTTGGACAGATGCTCCCTATGGTGGGAGGCACCAGATGGACGCCGTTGATTAGGAGAGGAACCGTTAGTTGCCCCATCAGTGTCAAGAGCACTCTCGTATTCGTTTTCGATCTCGAACACCTGGACTACAATCAGTACCCGTTCAATGGGGCTTGAATAACACATACGGCATCGATATCGGCATCGGCACCAGCCAAACCTTCAAAAATTGCTAAAACGCCTGCGTTAACTGTCTGATGCAACGGGAGTTTCATCGAACAACTCACTCAGCCTCTTTAGAGATCTTGGTAAGGCCCTTTGCGTTGCATGACCTATGGTGTCATAGAATGTAACGGTGCCACCCCGCTTTGCCTGACGCTCATAGAAGGATATCACAAGCAGTATTGGGAAGCTAGTCAACCTAGGTGTAGTGTCAAGGCAAAGGTTTCAGTCTTCGGTCGGCAGCATTACCTGATCAAGAAAACATTTAACTATACAAGGTGAGTAACCAGTCTCTTGGTCAAGAGGATGCGTGTCACCTTATGGAACCATCGGGGAGATAAAATATAACTGGCAGGAAGAAGGATGAGCAGAGCCACCAAGTTGACTGGTGGTTGATATGAGAACAAGAAATCGGCTTTGACTCTAAAATATCATTTATGGATACTCGTTGTCCTTGCTATCAAGAATCTTACCCTTCGATAGTCGAGACTGCCTTTCGGAACATGGCCTTTAGAGGGTGGACAGAAGTTAAGTATGACAAGTAAGAAAGGTGCGACTATGCTTACTTCTGCCGCTGCATCTTCGTTCACCGAAGAGAATGTGTTGGAAAGTATCTACACAATTGTCATGTCCCGGAAACGAAATAAACTGAAAGGGTCCGTACGGATACGAGGACTAAAGAACAATGGTCAAAGTTTTCGTTGTATCTCCAAGGAGAAAAAAGGTACCTGTTAATAGAAGGGTATTGCTTAAACAAGCATATGTGACCATTAAGATGGGACCGAAGATGGGATGAAAGTTTGCTGCAACTTTGTTAATTGTATGAAGTTACCGGAAGCTGACATACTTGAATGGTCAAATCCGCTTGCATCAAGACCAAACCAGAGGTCAAGCATCCACCATGATATCAGTCTGTAAGTTACGGTCTGAGCAACATATCTGGCTCGGAATTAGTGGAGTCTAACCCTGGGCTATAACTGTAAATGGATAATTGAGTACAATCAAGCCGTCTTGAATGGAAGGTTACTTACCCAGCTTCATCGCGGCTAAGACTAGACAATGGAGCATCAAGGATTAAAGTAAATTTATTGAGAGAAGACCAAACAAACGCACGTCCAAAGTGCGTAGAAAAATCCGCAGAAGCAGAATGTTGCGATGATCATCAAAAATACAAATTGCATGATCATGGCACGAAGGGATAAAACCATTAGGTTATCCTTGAAGGTTACAAATGCCAGACTAGAAACAAAGTCGGGAATTTCTCTTGAACTCAGCAATAGTGACTCACCGAGGAAACATAAGGCAAGCAATCAAGGCAAGGACATCCCTACCCAGTGTATATGCCCATTCCGCTGGGAATTAATTCAAAATGGTGACATGCACGCTTTGAGTCGAAACGCACTGTTGTTGTAGATGCCATATATACGGAGAAACCCATAAATGAAAAAAGTGGTTACTATTAATGTGAGTATCAGGGTAGTGCCGGTCGCATCACGAATATCACCGTACTGAAGGCGACGTCAAAACCATTCTAGAGGTCATCGTTCAGAAAATAAGTAAGAGCTGAAGCCCTCAGAAACGCACCCATGTGCCCTTGAAGTAGACTGAAAATTTCAGACCACTGTTACCAAAAAAAATCCAAATTGATTACCATGAATGCCATGCTCTTGCATTGCAGCCACTTTCTCCAGCGTGAAGCCAAGCGAATAAATCATAAAAAATATTTCGGCGATAATGAGTCTGTCCTTCTCAGCAAACTCAATTGCAATCACAAATAGAATAAAGAGAATAAGAAAGCTGTGGGGTTCATCAACGCGTCCTGTAGGAGTAACTTGCCACGACCCACTTGGTATAATCCAAGACAGCGCGGATGGAAGGAACCTTCAGACTAAGAACCATGTGATTTACGATTGGGCCAGAACAGGGAAAGACGAACCGGTAATGGTCAAGCAGAGGGACTTTATGAGGGTCATAGAAGTGGATCGGGGTTCTCTTATAAGTCTAAAACAAAGTATCGAGCAATAAAAAAAACGGACGGTCATGAGAACGCACATCAGAGAGAATAGAATGGCTACTTTGCGCTTGGTAAACACATTTCCCTCTGAGTGAGGGAAATGAGTAAGCTGTCCCAGTATGCAAATATAAATTCTGCGTACGACCATATACTATTGATGATCTTTTGAACAGCAGCACTCTTGATAAACCGTTTGGCCTTTCCAAGGATTGCCATTTCGATGGCATTTCCGACACGTTCTTCTAGATCATCATCCCTTTCTTGTCTTGCTCGGGAGATCATATGTGGATCTGCACCGGAATACAGTGGCCAACTCGTTGTCAACGCCATTGCAAGAGAAAGCGAGCTATTTGCTAGTTCTCGGCAAACGCGTGTGGCTAGAACCTCGCAAAAAGCTGCCCTACTTCGGGAGACACTTTTTGTCGCTACATTATCATCCCGGAGAAAATAGACGCGATTTACAAGGAAACAGAACGTAACGGCCAAGTTCCCTTCGTGTTGGAGTGCAAGATACTTCTCTGTCAGAGGCCGTACGAGCGTGTAAGTAAGATCAGGGGCGGTCAACTAGAGTTGGATGCGGGTGAACCAGATGCAGTGGCGGAAGTGACATAGAACCCACCGTCTCGTAGGTCAGAGGTGTGTCTATTCCGAAAATTTCAAGCTGAGTTGGATCCATGACATCGGTTCAAACGCACCAATATAGTACTGTTCACACAGTAAATCCGTGAAATCGAACAACCGTGAATTTCAGTGTCGGATTACTTACTATCGTGTCCTGCAACTCTTGGTTAGTATCTTGTCCATCGTTGAGCGGTGGCGGACTCACAGTTCTGATCATATGGATTAGGGGGTAAATGGGTGGAGACTCGTTGAATCCTTCTCTAAGACTGGAGGTTTAAACCAGTGAGAATTCGGGCTTTGTTGAACTCACGATCGGAGCAATGGTTGTCGTTCAAAATGAGTATCCGCCATAATATCCACCTAAAGAGAATCTGGTGGAGTGGAGATACCAGAGACAAAGGATGTCAACATTGCATCATAGATTTCCCGAATGCAAAATTCAAGTTGTTTACCCAGCAGACTCGATTTGAATAACAAACGCGTCAATGGTAGAATATCGCGAGTATAGGGCAGCTGTAAGTACTAGCAGCCCTTTGAATGACCGAGGAAGAACACAGTTCGGAGCAACAGGGGTGAGAAACACAACTCGACACACGCGTTCCGTAATCACCTTGATCACCTTGCAGGCAATCATCAACATGCAGGCTGGTGCAAGAGCCCCAGGAAGCTCACAACCTCCCGTGAAGATCTACAATGCCGTATATTCCTCAGTCCAGGTTTATATCACCCTTTGGCTATTTGCGGTTTCATGGCTAATATATAGTCGCGTCATGATACAGGTTTATGAATGCATGGTTCGAGGGATTGCCGTCATGCGCCGCAGGAACGATTCCTTCGTGAACGCGACACAGATACTGAAAGTTGCTGGCGTAGACAAAGGCCGCAGAACGAAAATACTCGAGAAAGAGGTGTTACCTGGCAAACACGAGATAGTGCAGGGTGGGTACGGAAAATATCAAGGAACTTGGTGAGACATGGCAAACCACCCAGGAACACGCGTGAACTCTGGTTTTGATATGTTTTTGGTTGCAGGATACCTCTTGAGCGAGGCCGGGATATCGCACTCCAGTACGGAGTCGCGCCTTTACTGTCACCACTATTCGACTTCCAGCCAAGTACGAATTCATTGGGCGCGTTGCCTGTCAGCACTTCTACAGGTGCAGCGTCTCGTCCACTTTCTGCGTCGTCATCATACTCAAGTATAGGCATGACTGGGAATTATTCGGGCCCTGTACCCTCTTCCTTGGCGCCACCACCTATTATGCCTGGCTCTGCCCTTCGTTTACTTAATCAAGGAAGGGCTCAAGGACTCTTCACTCCTACCACTGCAGGCTCATCGGCTCAAGCCCGAGCCTCTGGCTTTGCATCTCCTGCTCCATTCCCCTCGAGTCAATCTCCTCTTCCATCGCAGACACCACCCCCTGCCAATCTAAAGCGGAATAGGTCTGAAGCTGACGTAGATAGCATTGGAGGGACTCAGCCAGGTACGCACTTTTATTTGACACTCCTTCATCGTCTTATCATCTCTAGATTTTGTTCATCATGATCCTTTACGGCCATCTTCTATGGATGCCCAACTTAACGGCGAGGACAACGCCTCGCCTGCTAAACGCCTGCGTACAGATGGAGGAATCCAAGATTCGGCATTGTGGCCATCTTTCCGGACACAATCAAATATCTCAATCACCAATACAATTACACAACAACCTTTCAACGGTGCGGGTTCAAGCTCTGTCATCAATGGTGTAGCCGCAAAAGACGATCATAAAACACGATTTTCATCTAAACCGATACTACTGCGTTCTGGCCAGCCGATCGCGAACCACAAAGATAACCGAAGGACAACAGTGCTAGCTGCTATCTGTCAACGAGATGATCCCAGCCCTGTTCTTGACCTTCTCCGTGAAATTTCCTTTGATCCATCAAATGCGGAGCCAACAAATTTACCAGAAGTTGACATCACCCTGGATGATCAAGGACACACGGCTTTACATATAGCTGCTAGCCTTGGTCGATTGGAAATCGTGAAAATTCTGATCAGCAATGGTGCAGATGTTCATCGCGGCAATTTTCTTGGTGAGACACCTCTGATAAGGGCTTGTATCGCAACAAGTGCTGCAGACCACCAATGCTTCAACCAGCTTCTACGTGCTCTGCATCATTCCATTCGCACTGTTGACACTGCAAGAAAATCAGTCCTACATCACATCGTCTCTTTAGCTGGTGTTAAAGGACGTGCCATCGCCGCGCGATACTATCTTGACGAAGTATTTCTGTATATTGCAAAGGAGGAGGTGGGGGATTTTAAGTCCATTGTCGACCTTCAAGATGAACATGGGGACACCGCTCTGAACATCGCAGCAAGAGTCGGGAACCGTAGCCTTGTGAGAACTTTGCTGGATGTTGGAGCAAACCGCATTTTACCCAACAAACTGGGCTTAAGGCCTGGGGACTTCGGTGTTGAAACTGAGGTGTGAATCTGCATATTCTTTCTGACGTGTTATGTTGACATCGCCTCAGGAACTCACTGGTGGTCCTCGTCCGGAAGACATTCTGTCTTCAATTCGATCAGGACCCACAGCACCTGTTCAAAAGAGTCAGGATGTCATAGTTGGTCAGTTCGTTGCTCAATCGCTAAAAAAAATTAATCCTATACACACTCATAGATATGACCTCCATGATCCAAAACCTAAGTCACGAATTCCAGGCAGAAATCAAAATAAAACAAGATGCCCTTGATGTCAGCCAGGCCCATCTACGCGCAGCCACCCGCGAACTTTCTGAACAACGGAAGCAAATTCAGACCTGGCAAAGCCGATGCGGTGAACTCGATCAGATCGGTCAACGTGTTCGGAATGTACAGAAAGCCTTGTCTGAAGAAAATCAATTCGACTGGACTGGAAGAACTGATCTGGGGGGTAACGATGCGCGTGAAACTGGTGGTCCTGCTTTTCAATACAGGGGTACAGCATCGACTATGATTGGTGTTGCAGGCACCGTCGATATCTCCTTTAGTGTGGACTCAGAGCCGCCTTTGCCTGCACAGGATTCTGTGGCAACCCTGGTCAAGTTGAGGAGAATGAAAATGTGGCACGTCCGCATGGAAGAACTAGTCAAAGCAAGGCTGAAGGGTCTTCAAGGTGCAACCGCTGAAAAAGAGTACCAATGCAAGAAAATTGTTGCCTTGTGCACTGGTTTGCCGGTCGATAAGGTCGAAGAAGTGAGTTCGGCCCACTGGATCAGATTTGGTGACTAATGCCTCCTTTTTTAGATGCTCGAAAATTTGGTTATTGCTGTGGAGAGTGAATCACAAATTGTTAATCTCGGACGGGTATCAGGTTTTATGCAAAAGGTCCGTGATGGCATTATATAGTATCAATCTGCTATTTGCTTGGTACATATACGTAATGGATTAGGCCACGAATGGTATGTCTTCTGGGGCAAAAAGCTGGAAATTTCGGTTATATGTTCCTGACGCAAGCATGTTCCCATCGCTGGTTATGTCAACAGACATGACTTTATCAGCGTCAATGGTCAATTGTTTCAAAAGTTGCCAATCATCGGCACTCCAAAGCTTCACCGAACCGTCATAACCTGCACTTGCAAAAAACAATCCTGGGCGATATTTCCATTCATCGTCAGTGAACTCCTTCTCAGGGGGATCACGATTTGCTCCTCCATTTTTGTCATCTGGGTTGGTCATATTGATGTCCGAAGAGGAGGGCTTTAACTCGGAATACAGATCATTGGCTGCAAAGAAGCGGACTTCAGAAACATTGGAGAGGTGGGCGGGAATCGTGTAGACAGAGTTCAGAGACCGCAAGTCCCAAATTCGAATGGTCGCATCTCCGCTTCCTGTGGCCATCTGATATCTGTTATGCTACGAATTAGAAATGGCAGGTAGAAAAAATGACCCCACTAACCCTGTTGGAGAAAATGCCATCGAAAGTATTGGTTGGACATGTCCATCAAGGACCATAGCCGTTCTTCCTGTGCGCAAGTCCCAAACGCGGCCAATGGCGTCCAACCCCCTGGAGAATAAATTCACCTCACACAATAATAAAAAGACATTAGATTTTGCACTTACCCTGAAGCAACCAGAGAGCCATCATTCTGAAAATCTATGGAATAGACCTCTTTCGAGTGGCCCTCTTGCAAAAGAAGTTCTTTGCAAGTATTTACGTCCCATAGTCGCCAGGTGGTGTCAAAGCTTGCGCTGCCAACATACTGTCCAGAAGGATGAAACGCAACTCGGCAGACACGGTTTTGATGCCCTCGTAGCACGGCTAGGGGTGACTCACTAATGTTCATAAGATATCAACCAGGAAAAAAAATTGGTCAAACCAGACTCACCTCTTCATCGACCAAATATTGATATTCCCCTCCCCGCCACCACTAACAAGGTTAACGGCGTCTTCACTCTGGGAGATGGTCGCCCGAGGGTGCCAGGCAACGCCTCCAACGCGATCTGTATGACCGCGTAACGAACGAATAGGTGTACATGCAGGAACATTCCATAGTTTCACAGTCCCCGACCAACTTCCAGTTGCGAGGATCTGATTATTAGGAGAAAATCTGACTTGAGAAATTGGCCGCTCATCACCAATTTGTGAACCTAGGTTGGAGAATTTCTGCATCATATTAGCATCATCGAAGTGCTATCCCAAATGTGTTGACATACTTTAACCTCGCCGAAAACCTTTTTACGGATGTCGACAATGCGTCCTAGTTCCAATCTACTGTCCAGCTGCTGCTGAGCCATTCGCTTTTGAGCTCTAACAGAAGATATGTAAAGTATTGTAAGTACCTTGCCTGAAACCTAGCGAGATAGATCCAACCTAGGAAGTGAGAACTCTGCTATCTTTCTTCGTGCCTCCAAGAGATCGAGAGAGCCGTATGTGTAGAATTCTTCTTCCTAGATTATGTTAGCGAGAAATGCGTTGGTATTGATACAAACATACATTTTCACTTTCAGAGGAAGATTCATCGTCGAGTTGCATCCCCTCATCTCCCCGGGCGGCTTGAATCTGGGAAAGCACATAACTCAGACGTTCGCGTCTATCTGCGGCCTGTGAACGGTTTACAATTTGGAAAATAAAGATGAAATTCTACGCACGCGTTCACCGAAGAGAGTAATGGGTTCACCGATTTCTCTCAGACGTGCCTTTACGCGATTGTCATCCGTTGGAACAGCGAGGTTTCTGGCCCTCTTCTTTCTCTCGAGTTCGTCGAGACGAACCTGATTTTCTTGTCTGGCACGCTCGGATGCCATGTAGCTGCCATCATCCATTAAATTCTCTAGAGTAAGGTCTGGCATTTTGAATCAGAATAGTGAAGGTCACGGAGCAAGTTTGCTTGGCGGTCGAGATTCGAGAACCAAACAGCGGTTACAATACATATTAAATTTTAACAATTATTCGCTATACATTGTAGGCCTGAATCTTGAATCTTGAATCTTGAATCAATTGGTAGAATGTGACATACAAATTACGAAAAAGAACTTGACTTTTGTCGGATCATGTGAATGTAATTCCCTCTTATGTAGCGGGCAGCAGCGTAGTAACACGGTAACTTTATTTCTTCCCTTCTTCCACATCTCGATTTTTCCAATGTTTTCATCGTCGTCGAGCACGTCGCTTCCAATAGGCCAACACCCTCTCCTCACTGCTGATCAGAACCCAAACAAGCCCCGTCCTGACGATTGTTCGCCCAGCTTTGCTATCTATTGTTTCCCAATTTCGCTAATCCTTCTTCTAAGACGTCTACTTTGAGAGATCTACAGCTGATTTCAGCACAGATGCCGTTGCTAGATCGACAGCTGCTAAACTCAAGCTCGAGTCCTATTACAAGGTTGCTGTTGACTCTGCAATAGAACGCAATGCCAGGTGAGTGCAGCATGCTACATTTGTCTCTCGCTAACATTCGCAAGGCGAATTGAGATGGAAACAAGAATATCCCAACTGCGTACCGAAGATGCCAAGGACCGTGAAATACGCAAATACACCAAGACTGAATCCCAGCATCTGCGACTACGAAGAACCAAGATTAAGTTGTCTGATTTCCGCACTGTCAAAGTCATAGGAAAGGGGGCATTTGGAGAGGTTTGTTTTCGTGCGCTCACAACCACTTTGTGTCGCCTCACCCATTCAACGTAGGTTCGTTTGGTACAAAAGGTGGGCACTGGGAAGGTATATGCCATGAAGAGTTTGCAAAAGTCGGAGATGTTGAACCGAGATCAGGTCAAAACTTGTCAAGTGTCGAAGTTTCTCTACTCATATTACCCCACAGCTTGTTCATGTCCGAGCAGAACGTGATGTCCTGGCCGAATCAACGTCTGCCTGGGTTGTGCAGTTGTTTTATTCCTTTCAAGATCCTCTCTACCTCTATCTTATCATGGAGTTCTTACCTGGTGGGGATTTGATGACGATGTTAATGAAATATGATTACTTCTCCGAAGACGTCACAAGATTCTACATGGCAGAATGTGTTCTTGCTATTGAAGCCGTTCATAATTTGGGTTACATCCATCGGTGGGTTCCCATTACCATCGTACATTGAGTTCACTGATTCCTGATTTGTTGTCAGAGATATCAAGCCGGACAACATTCTTATTGACAAATCCGGTCATTTGAAGTTATCCGACTTTGGGTTGTCGACAGGTTTGCATAAGGCATCAGATGGAGAATATTATAAACGATACTTGGAACAAGAGAAAACTAGGAACGCGGCGAGGAACAGTGTTCAAGTCAACCCTATCAATCTCACCATGAGTCGTGAACAAATTGCGACATGGAAGGCAAACAGACGGAAACTAGTATGTGCTAACCAGTCGTATTTGCGAAGATAATTGAGAATGTCATTCAGGCATATTCAACTGTTGGAACCCCTGACTACGTGAGTTGTACTGTTATTATCGACAAGCTAGTTGTTTATATTGTACTCCGCCAGATTGCTCCAGAAGTATTCTTGATGAGAGGTTACGGTAAAGAGTGCGACTGGTGGTCGTTGGGTGCTGTTTTCTTTGAATGTCTTATCGGACATGCACCCTTCTGCTCCGAAGAACCTGGAGATACGTACAACAAAATTGTTGATTGGCCGACTTGGTTGGGTTTTCCAGAAGATCTGCATATCTCTCTGGAAGCCGAAGATCTCATCCGAAGGTCAGTGGAGATGCGCACAGATTGCCACGTCTTATCGCCTCTCATAGAATGATAATCTGGGCTGATTACCGATTGAATGTTAACCAAATCAAAGGGCATCCGTTCTTCTACGGCGCAGACTGGTCCACCATTCGACAGATTCGTCCACCCTTTGTCCCGCGCTTGCAATCTAGCACAGATACCTCCTACTTCCCAACAGACGATCTCACTGACGTACCAGTTCAGGTTGAGAAAGTTGAAGCCGTCGGCGCAGAGCAGGATTTGGCATTCTTGGGGTATGTAGTCTAGTCCCTTCAAGGTTTATCTTTAATTCCCATTGTCTTGCAGGTTCACATTCAAACGCTTCATTGGTGGAGTTCAGGCTTCTGGTTGACCCATTCGAGCTCCTCTGCATCTCCATTGATCTCTATCATTAAATTTCCATTAAGAGACAAAAACTTTATTCGTGGATTTTTTCGGCTCATTAAAAACTAATGTCAATGTATGGATTTCGAATTGTTATCACTTTGCAACAACTGCAGGCCCCCTAGCAGTGGAGTTGTCGCGGAAATGTCACGGCATACGGAGCTGGCAAACTATGGACTTTCGCAACTCTGGACCACTCTGATTCAAACTTTCAGTGACACAAGAAGCAAGGCGTTGAGAAACGTGGTTAAATAACGTACACGAGTCCTTGTATGGTTATCTCTGTCTGTTTCGATTCAGAGGCTTGAAAGCATAATCTAGCTTGGTGGGTTCAGACACTGGAGGGATGAATCGCGGAAGTCCACTAACAATTCAACAAGGCAAACGGTACAATAAAATCACAATAATTTACACTACAATATTCTCCGAGACGAAATTAAAAGTCAGTACAAGGCAAGTGAAAGCGGGTTCACCACGATGGCCCATCTTGACCGTCGTTTCTCGGCCTTCGAGGCCACCCAGAGTCTCGCTGAGTCCGGAAATCGCGTTCTTGACCGTCACCGCGACCTCTGCCACGACCACGACCGCGGCTTTGTCCCCGCCAACCTCTGTCCCCTCCTCCACGGTGATTATGATCACCCTGATCATGCGACGGTGCAGACCGATAATCACGATCATAACCACCAGATCTGTCGTATTCATTTCGGTCCGGACCATGATCGTAACGGGGAGGTGAATTGGGGGAATTATGAAGTGGGGGTGGTTGGAAAGGAACATTGGGGGGTGGGAAGTTAAAGGGGAATAGGGGTGGCGGCTGAGGAATCCAAGGTTGGGGAGGTACGGGCAGTGGTGGCCCGTGCAACGAGAAAGGAGGTTGGATGATTTGTGGGGCCATGGGTACCTGTAGTGTTCTTAGAATATTCTGAATTTGATCCGGGGTTAATGAGGCCACTTCAGAGGCCAAAGCAGGATTTGGAAATTGGGACATGGTGGGTACGCCCCCAGGTTGAAGAAGCATGGCTGGAGAAGGTTGGACGACAGGTGGATGGTATGAAGGCTGAGTAGGCGGCGGAGTAAGCTTGCCTTTGTTCAGAATCCAGACCCCGATGAGATAATCCTTGGAGCGGATTTTCGGAAGCTTGAGGTCATCCAGAAGTTCAACGAATTCAGGGAGAGTATGTGCCTGAGGCAATGGTACCATGTACAGCTCCCGACCAGGGTGATGATCCTTGGGTCTGTTTCCCCAGGGAAATATGAGACCGTGTCGACTAAAAAAAAATCCGGTCAGAAAGGGAAAATGGGAACCATGAGTAGTACATAGAACAAACCTTTTTGATATTAAAAAGTTGTTGAACGTCTTGAAATCATTTTCATCCTGAGGCCCAGCAGGGACAAATGCCACAGCATACAGCTCTTTCGATGAATTCATCCTCATTTGAACGAGATATTTTATTGAATTTTCCACAGGAACACGGCCTTCAATTCTAAGTATATCCGAAGGGAACAAGGTCTTCCAAAGTGGCGAATCGGCTCCTAAAGGCTTTCCGCCAATTTGACGTGCTACCAGTGTCGTTTCTTGAGACACGCTCGAGTCCAAAGGCATCGTAACCTAAGAGGAATGCGATCAGTCCGAATACAGTGACGTGTGGGCAGGGTACTTACTCTTCCAGTCCAAACTTGCGGTAAACTTTCAACAGACGGTGGAAGATTTGGCTCAGCTGGAGGCTGTGGTCCAGCCTCAGCGTCGTCAGCCAGAAACATATCAAAGTCTTGGTCATTAGCTTCAACGGATTCCAGTTCCATATTCTCGCTGTCATCTCGAGATTCCACAGAACCTGTACCACCCGGAGCCTTCTCTTCTGTCAGGGCCGCTTTAGGCTGATCATCTTTTGCAACGGGGACTGGCAGAGGTCGCTCACTCCATAGTGCATTAAGATCAAAGGAAGGGGCACGGGCTCTGTCCTGTCGTTGAGCAAACGGCGAAATACCTGTTGTAGAGACAGACAAAGGCGTCTGGGGAGTCATCTCCGTCGGCGAAGCTACAATAGCGGCGGTGCTGACCAAGGGAGTAGAACTTTCTCCATCGGCCACTTTTGTATGAGATGCATCCTGATCTTCGTCGATGTGAATAAAATCATCGAGGTTCAGCTCTGGTTCAGGAACATTCATAAAATCAGAAGAAGTCTGCAAGAATAACGGTGGTCGTAGTTCTTGGGTTGTTTCTTCCACAGGAGAATCCACCATAGCACGAAACGGTACAGGTGGAGGAGCGCCCCATTGCTCCTGATGACCCTCGAGACTGGAAGCAGACTGAGGAACAACAGGCGATTCTGGTGGGACAGAAATCGAAGCCGTCCTCTGTCGGTTCGCCTGGGTCTTCAATCTTGCCAGCCTTTCCCTGTCCCTTTTTTCGTCTTCCTGTCGTTCATTCTCAATCTCGAAAACTTGGGCATTGGCAATATCGCCTCGAACATCTTCGATGTCTTGAAGTCCCTTGTGGGTAATCTTTGCACGAGGGACTGTCTGTTTCAGGAGGATCGAGTGTTCCAGGGCTTCCTGTTCGGCTAGTTTGATGGATTGCTTCGTTTCTTCATCAGCAAGGTCGGTGGAGGACATGCCAGAAATCTCTTTCGCAGAAAGACTGCCCGATAGGATACGCTGGTGTATGACCACACGGTCAGGTTTGCTCAAATTGAATTGAAGAGTCCGGAAACGATCCCTGCGGAAAAAAGAAAGAGAAATAAACAAATGGAAATCAAGTAGGTTGGTCAGCTCACTTATACTTTGCAGCAGCATGGGGGTTCCCATTCTTGTCTGGTTCTGCGTGGGCTTCATATACGCAAGCCTCCAACTCACGAGCAAACCGTCTCGAATCTTCAATGACAGCCTCCTTCTCCTCATCACTCATATCCGTCAACTCTTTCTTGATAATTTTGACCCCATTCTGACCCTCTCCATCATCATCTTCCTCTTTCAAACGTACATATGGGTACCGCAAATACACTTCTTTGAACACATCCTCCAGCTTAGTCAAACAATATTTTCGTACAGGGTCATCCTGTGCATCCACAACACCTGTGGCAGACCTCTTCCTCTTGGGAGGAGGAGCAGGGGAGGCTCCCTGAGCCACAGTGTCATTTTTAGCCTTTCGTTTGCCTACGTGAACACTAGGCGAATGAGACGGAGACCTCAAACGCCTGATACGACGATGCTTCGCTCCGGCAGATGCGGCATCGTCGTCGGATGTCAATGTCGCGGTGGACGTTCGTCGGATAAGCGACCGACGCTAAAATAACGTGGTTCATGTTAAAAAAATTTCCGAGAGAGAGGTAATGAAACTCACCTTCTTTCGACCACCTTCGTTTTCTTCAACGTAATCATCCTCACTATCATCCATCCCATCCGATTCCTCAGCCTCGAACTTGAGCGCCTCGACCAATCTAGTATTCGGCGGTCCTCGTTTTCCATCAGGGTGTCCGTTTCTTTGCTGCGCAGGTCGAGCTTTCATCACCGCCCTCCTCCTCTGCATCACAGTCTTTTCGTCTTCTTCGGTGCATTCTTCAACGGCTTGTTCACCTTCCCAGTTCACTGTGGAGCAAATCGAAGAAAATAAGGGAGAGGAGCTCAAGTTAGCGTTCTGCCAAAAAAAGATAACCCGAAAAAGTAACGCAAATTGAAGAAAGGAAATTTTTCTGATAAACGGAAAAGGAAAAATAAATTAGAAAGGTATGCTACTATGGTGTGCACGGAGTAACCACACCCTCTTCTCGTTTCAGGCACACGAAAGAAGAAACTTCACTCATTACGACATGTATCGATTTAGCGCCGCGAAACTGCGTTGGGTCAATGAAAAAAACTCAATTGGCTACCGTCTCAAAACAACTGAGATTTGGCAGATAATCCGCGCACGCCTCACCAAGCCGTCGAAAGCGTCACCATGGTGAAGTAGTTTCGGTCGTGATCGTGTGCACAGAGCTGAGCGCAGAGGGTCGAGTTGAATCCTCAACAAGAAAGATAGTATGTCCAGAGTAAAAAAGGTCAAGACTACATATAAAGGGTGGGGGGAAGGGTTGCACACTTGATACAGCGGTACATAGTAAAAGACAAGGAAAAAAATGTTCGAAATTCAACTCACTTGCAGAACGACGTCCTGTCGTTTGTGTACATGAAGGACAGATATATACACCTGGAGGAAAAGTTATGAAGTCAGTAAGGAACACGACAGCAAGGAACCCATGATAACTTACTAATTTCCTCCGCCTGAGGTTCTGTGATATCCACACAAGTAAAATGATACCTACATTGAGCAATGGCAGTTAGCGCTGACCGACTGCAAAGAGTTGACACTGAAAAACAGGAAAAGGAAGTAAAACACACCAAATCTTGCACATCGAACAATGAATCATGGGAGATCCATCATCCCCCTTTGAGCAGGTACAATCTACCGATTCCACCTGCTCGGCCTTGACTTTCTTCCCCTTCGCTTTTTTCGAAACCACCCCTCGCCCGTTGACCACCTTCGCCTTCGTAATTAGACTCTCTTTCCCATTGTCGTCCACATCCATAGCCATATCGTCCGTCTCTTGTTGATTGTGAGACTTGGCGCTCGTCGCGGTTGGGGTGGCGATGGACGCTTGTCGATTCGCTCTGGCTCTTGTACTCATCTTTAATGTCTGATTTTATACGTGTTGTAGTCGGTTTTGTTGAAGACCTTTAAGAGCTATTTGGTCAGTTGAGTCAACAATGTCAGTGGAGCGGACATGAGAAAAACTGACACACGATGGCAATTGTTTGTGTCAGCAGTCACATCAGTCACATACTCACGTAGCATTAGCTGTCCAGTGTTTTACCAAACGCAGTTTGCCCGAGCCCTGAGTACAGAGTACAGAGGCCTGAGGAGTCATCCCTACTATGTCAATCTTTTCTCCTCACTAGCGCACGCTCCTTTCCCATTTGACAATCAAAATCCCCAAGCAGCTCCACCCAAGGTTCAGTCCGGTCCGAGGGTACTCCTCCCCGCCAGAGCCTCGCTTTGCTTACCGCAAGAGGACATTGTAAAAGTCAAATTGACATTTCGCACCGTTGATATCGCCCACTCCCTTTTATCGAATTTGAAACGTCTGTCTAGCGACCGAGAACCCAAACAAGGTTCCTTCCCTCCTTCTCCGATGGGACCTAGTGATGTCCGCCAGGGCTATCGTATGTCCCTGATAGGACAAGTAAGCGCTCCTCACGATCTATTTTCTAACGACTTGTACCTTTTCTCATCTTGCCAGATTGTGCACGTGTTTCCATCCACGCACAGTTCTACTTTCAGGATCCCGCAATTGAAAACGCCTTGAATTAGGGATTTCACGTACACGAGGCTTTAGGTAAGGGAGAAAGGAATACTTGGGCCAATGTCCCATGATCATGATCAGTGATCGCTCTCACATCAATCAAACGATAAATGGTGCAGTAAGAGATACTGTAGTCTGATATGCCTCGAGGATGGTATATAATATACTATTCGCTCCCACATATAGAATGAATACTACGCAGACGACTTGGAGCTTATGAGCGGTGTCTCATAACGGAGAGGAGGGTGGTCTGACGTCATGTATAGAAAAGGGAGATTTGGGGAATGTGTCGGGATGGCAATATAGCCCCGAGATCCGGACATGAGATGGCAACGCCGGGCGGGTATCCTAATTAGGGTGATTGGATCATACGCACCTTGCATCCTGACCCTCGCCTTCTCGGGAGGTGTCCATGGCCCCCCCGTCGCCGTCCCCCGTGCGCTCAAAGTCTGTACAGCGACGACCCCTCCTCCCCGTCGCACACGCTGACCCCCTCCACGATGCCGCCGTCCTCCTCGCTCGCTTCTTCCCCGACCTCGACGACCACACCCTCTTTGCAGATGCCATCCGCGACGGCCACCGACTCTGCCTGCTGCTGAACATCCTGCGCCCCGCCTCCAGACCCATTCCAAACAGATCCCCCTCCCAGAACGTTTCCTCCTTCCTCGCCGCCTGCTCCTCCCTCGCCGTCCCAAAGCGCTTCCTCTTCTCCCAGCGGGACTTTCTCTCTCTCTCCTCTGACCCCCACGCTCTCCTCACTGTCGCTTCCTCCCTCATCAACATCGTCGAGTTTCTCCGCACCACCTCCCGCATCTCCTCTCGTGCGGCTGCCTCCACCCCAAATCTCCTCAGAGACAGGCCTCTGCCGTCTACCCCCCACTACGACCATCTCCACGAACAAGACGAAGACGACTCTGACCCAGAACACTATCTCTTGTCCACCCAGTCCACCCCCCAATCCCCCCCTCTACCTAAACCACCTCCCAAATCACCCCTCAGGAAATCACTCATCTCTTCGCCTTCCTCGCGCACCTCCAGCATCTTCCCTTGGTCCAGGCCTGCTAACAATTTACGTGCTTCCACATCCGCGTCTGCCAGCGGTTCCAGTGTAAACCTGCCCAGCCTGGTTTCCGGTCTTGGTTCTGCCGCCGTCTCTGCCGCTTCCAGGGTCACCTTGCGCAAGACTCCCACAAAGACACAATCACAGGTACGCAGAACTTCTCCTTTTCAATCCCCAACTAATCTCTTCTCAGCCGACACCCAAGACCCCGTCCACACCAACAAAGGTAAAGCCAATAACCCAGTCTCCACCTCCTTCACGAACGAAATCCCTTTCCCCAGTCCAAGTCCCCCGTCCCTCAAAGTTCCCTCCTACCCCTCCTTCACCTACCCCCCGCTCTCCATCGTCTCCCTGGTCGTCTACCCCTGCAAAGTCACCCACCTCCCCCCGCTCACCCACCCGCATTCGTTCCTCCACCTCAAATTCCTCAGTCCCTCCCCCAGAAAGCCCATCCCGTCATCGGGCTTCCGTCATGAACAATCAAGCACATCATCAGAGCTTAACAGGAGTCACCCCTTCCCTTCATCACCCATCACATCCTAATCACACCACCCCTCTCACCCACACGAAATCAGTCCAGTCCATGACTTCTGCTACCTCAGACGGAACAACCGTGATAAGCGCCAAGAGCAGTCTTTTCGATGTCGCTCGCGGTCCCAATGGGATGCAGAGAAGGCCCAGTGGCGGTCTTAACGGGAATTATGGCACAATTAGAACCGTTACCACAGAGTTGACCGAACCCGCTGTTTGGGATGAAGAAGACTCGATGAAACCAGACGACTTTGACGAGGTGGCCGATGACGAAATAGAAGGAGGAGCTGGAGACTGCTGGGTCGAGGAAGTAAAAGTAAAGTTGAAGGTGAGGGAGAGTTTCAAGTTTCCTCCGCTTCCGGTGGTCGTGAACGGGAATGGGAAGCAGAAGCAGGATTTGAGCAGGGTTAATGAGGTCGAGGAGGATGAGAGCGCAAGTGGGTGTGAGCGGAGAGGGAGAGAACGAGAACGAGAAAAGGAAAAAGAAAGGGAGAGGGAAAGACAAAAGTCGCCTGTGAATGTCTACCTTGGCAAAGGAAAGTTTCCGGATGATTTTATGGATGTGTTTGGAAGGGTTGCAGAAGTTCGGAGGAGTGTAGAGCGAGAGAGGAAAGACGAGGAGAAACAGATGCCTCCAGAGAAAGACCTGCCTACAACGCCGACGCTTCGCGAAAAGGGATCATCTCCCATACCCATACAACCCTCAATGAGAACACGGCGGACGTTGACACCAATCGCAAGATCTCCACCACGTTCACCAGTACCAATTGCACGGTCACCGACTAGATCTCCAGTACCACCAGCGGCTTCAGGATCGAGAGCACTAAGTCCGAGTCCGAGTCCCAAGGCGATAGGCATAACGCCGTCGCCTTCATCCCCTAGGAAATTGGCTATTGTTGGCTTTACTGGTGGTGATTCTGGCGGTTCGGGTTCTTCTGTATCACCAGCAGGTACGGGAACTTTGAGTACGACACCAAACACAACGAGTGCGTTCCCTCGACGACCTACGCATTGGTCAAGGAGGAGTCTAGATGTGCCAATGCGGTCTTCTGAACCTCCATCACGAGGAGAGTCTGCACTAGGGTCTTCGTCCGCTTCACCTTCGCCTACTCCTGGGGGGTTGCTTCCGAGACAAAAGAAACCGAGTCCCGATACGAGGGTTCCGAGGAGACATAGTACGAGTGCGACTAGGAAACCGTTGACTGGGAGTGGAGTGGTTTCGGCTTCGCCTACGGGGAGCGCGTCTGGGTCTGGGAGTGGAGGTGTGAAAGGGACTGTGCCGTTCCCTAGGACTGTTTCCGGAGAGTCGCAAGGTGGTGGGAGAGGGCTTTCACCGCAACCTGCTCAGAAGATTGCTATACCGACTTTGGTTGGGAGAGGGACGCCTTCTCCGACTCCGAGGAATTCGGACCCATTATCAGACGGAATTGGAGTTGGGGGCGTTTTGATGGCAGAACGGACGAGGATGGCGAGGGAGAGATATCAGAGTAATATCGAGGGGACTCCTGCTGTTCGGAGGAGAAGGCCGAGTTCGTATGATGAGGTTGGGCTGAGCGCTGCCATTGAGAGGGGAGGGCCACAACAACAAGGGGGAAGACCGAGGCTGAGGTCGAGATTCGAGAGTATGGTTAACCTCAGTGGAGGAGGGTTGAGCAATGGCAGTGCTAATGCGAGTGCCAGTGTTGGCGATTTGTTGGCTGCGAGAGAGAGTGTGGTGAGCAGCGAAGGGGGCCTCGTAAGCGTGTTGAGTGTGAGTACGAACGGCGCCGGATCAAGGAAGTTAGTCGTTAGAGAGGACGGGAAGCCTTCTACGAGCTACGTGAGTTTAAATTCTGGTTAAGCTTAGCCTCTTTGTTCATTTCGTTTGCCTTTCCATTCATTCTGTCTCGCGATTTTAAACCGACAAAAAGCAACTGGGCAACTGTATAGGTCGGGGCCAGTTCGGGTCCGTTTATCGTGCTCTGAATGAGAACACGGGCCAGATGGTTGCTGTGAAGAGGATTAGGTTGGATGGGCTGAAGGAGGAGGAGGTGATGCAGCTTATGAGGGAGGTTGATTTGGTGAAGAGTTTGAGTCATCCGAGTGTGGTCAAATATGAGGGGATGGTCAGGGAGGAGGGGATGCTTAATATCATTCTTGAGTGAGTTTCTTTTTTTGTTTTGCCTAAGACGGGTTCTAAATCACTCTTTAGGTATGCGGAGAATGGCTCGTTGGGTCAAACTCTGAAATCGTTTGGGAAACTGAACGAGGCTCTCGTCGCGAGATATGTCGTGAAGATCCTGGAGGGACTACATTATTTGCACACCTCAAATATCGTTCATTGTGATTTAAAAGCCGCAAACATACTCACGACGAAGAACGGGAACGTGAAGCTCACCGATTTCGGGGTCTCGTTGAACCTAAGGGCGATGGAGAGAGAGAGGGGAAGTGCTAGTGTGAGTCGTGTCGAAGGGCGGAGTAATAGCAGTCAAAGTGGGAGCGGGGAACCTCATGGGAACGTGGCTGGTACGCCGAATTGGATGGCGCCAGAGGTGATCGAGTTGAAGGGTGCTTCGACAAAATCTGATATTTGGAGTTTGGGATGTACGGTTGTGGAGTTGTTGACTGGGAAACCGCCTTATGCTGATGTTGGGAATGCGATGTCTGGTGAGTCTCTCTTTTCTCATTTTTTTTTCTCTTCTTTTTTTCTGAATCCATATTCTAGTTATGTTTCAGATTGTGGAGGACCCTATGCCGCCTTTACCGGAAAACTGTGATGCACTTTTGGAAGATTTTTTGAACAACTGTTTTAATAAAAATCCTGGGCTTCGACCGAGTGCGGAAGAGCTAAGTGAACATCCCTGGCTAAAGAAGAATTGGTCTGCTTTCAAGGTACCCCCCAACATTAAAACTACTCTTCATTATCCTCACACTCTTTGCCTCAATAGGACCTAAAAGCCCAAGACAGCATCCCCTGGATCCGCCGCGTCAGTGCCGACTTTCAAAAACCAAACGATGCGATCCGGTACCTCTCCCAACTTGAAATTACCGAAAGTCCTTTGTCTGCGTCGCCCAAGGACCACCACCCCCTTGGGTTGGTGGGCCGTCAGAGAACGTCTGCTTCGTCTGTTGTTGGGAGACCGTCGGATGGGGAGTTTTCACCTCGGGAACATAGTTTTGTGAAGACGACGTTTAGTAAACGTATGTTTTGTATTTTCAGAAATTCATTTTATTTGAAAATGCTAAAACATTTTTCTTTTGTATAGCGATGACCTGTCGAGTTTGTCTATCAGATGTTAAAAGGACAGCTCTGATATGCGGACAATGCAGCCTAATCTCACACTCCAAATGCGCACCCAACGCTCCGCCCACATGCGATCTCCGAGCCCAACTCCTACTCTTCGCTCAATACGCAGAGAAGGGGAACCCTGCGAGCGTGTACTCGAATCCAGCGGCGGTTATGAACCACACGAAGCAAAACGTCGCCCTTTCGGACGTGGCTTTTGTTGAGCATTCACAGACGAGTTTGGATGGACCGGTTGCTGCTGCTGAACATCCACAACAGCAGCATCAGATGCCGCCCCCGCCTGGGGCGTTCAAATTTATGGCTGCTTTTAAACGGTCAAGATCGAATTTGACACCCGAGCCTACTGCCTCTACTACGAGTAATAATGATGAGGATGGTAATGGACACGCCAAGATGCATCGGTTGATTAGACGTTCCTTTGGGGCACTTCATCCTTCTTCACCCTCGTCCCTTCCTTCTTCTTCCTCGCCTCCTCCTCCTCTACCCCCACTACCCGCATCCGCACCTGCACTCGCATCCGAATCACTTGCGAGTTGTAATAGCAGTTTGAGGAGCGCCGCAACTGCCAATGAAAGTTTCTCAAGTCGGCAAAACACCTGTAGGCTCTCACAGGTCTCGACACCTGTTTCTGGCGGGAGCGGAAGCGGAAGAGGTGTGCTGTTTGGGGAAGTGCAGAGGAGGAAATCGAACCCGACCGTGGTGGTGCTTGAGACTGTGCCTGCGTCGAGACCGACGACGTCTGGTGCGAGGTCTGAGGAGGTGGAGGGTGAGGAATATGAGAGTGTCATTGATGTGGATTTGGATGACACGCGTGTACCTGGAGGATTCGAACCGAAAAAAAGGAAGAAAATAGGATCCTCGAGTTGTATGGTTCAGTGAAGAATCGACATTGTAAAACTTTTGTTTCTTTTTTGGTGTGTGTGTTTGTAAAAACAAAATTTATTTTCTTTCGCATTTCTCGTTGCATTTTTTTTTTTATAATCCCTCCTCACTCTCCAATTCCGACTCATAAAAAATGGAACTGCTCCATTTTCACCCAATTTTTTTATACACATATTCTGTGCTATAGTATTTGTACCATCACGCAAAAGGTCGCTGCATTTTTTCTGCTTTCCATCTCAATTTCTCGATTCCTTATGATCGATCTCTCTCTCTCCGTCTCTCTCATTTTGCATTTGTATTAATCTGTACAACCATCTCTTTGAACATTCTTCTTAAAATGTACTCTCCTCGATCCGAATCTGCTCTCGTCAATACTGTTGTCTTTTTTTTTTTTTTTTTTTGATTATTACATTAGTTTTGCGTAGGATTAAAAACAACTTAGGTATCATATAATATTTTCTTTTGTTGATTGGGATACGGAGTCGTTGCCCAATTCCCAATTCCCTCCTCCGCTCCTTGGCCACTGGTTTATGATATCTGGACAACTCAGTCCATGTGCTATCTGGCCAGCCGAAGGGAAAAAAAAAACGAAAGCCCGAGGTGGGATAACGCCTAAAACAAACGTTTTCCCAATTTGTAGTAGTAGTACTTAACAAGGCCTTGTGATGACCCCGTGAAAACACGTTTGGTCGTGTCCGGGAAGAAGGTTTTTTACATTTATGTCCGTCTTTGACGTTTGTCGTGAAATATGACTCGGACAAACCCCCCGCGACCGGATGTGTGGGGTTAATTTTAATTTTCGGGGCCTCTCGTGGCGGAAGATGGAACAAGGCGTCGGAGGAGCACCAGAGCCTGAGGGTTCCATATACGTCCAGAAACAAAAACGGAAAGGCATTTGGGTAATCTGTTGAGGCAGACTCGGAATTCGAAATTGGTTCAACCATTGCAAATTTTTTAAATGCATATATGTATGGAACTCGAGTTTGAGAGTCCGGAAGACTGAGACTCAACTCCACACCTTCAATGCCACTGGTCAGCTGAAGTAACGAAAGCCCGAGGTGGCATAACGCCTAAAACGATGGTTTTCGGCAGGCCTTGTGATGCTCATGAAAACACGTTTGGTCGTGTCCGGGGGGGGATTGCTTTTATGTCCGTCATTGACGCTGTCATGGAATGACTGGTCCACCCTCGGATGTGTGGGGATTTTAATTCCCGAAGCCTCTCGGTGGGAGATGGAACAAAGCGTCGAGTTTGGGCATCTGAGGATTCCATATACGAAAAAAAAAATGAACAGTATTGGGTAGGCCTAATTCGGAATTGGTGGACCTTGTAACGAGGGTCATAAGAACGGTTTGTAGGCTCCGGGAGTCGGGGACTTGGGCTTAATAATTCATAAAACACATTCGGGTGGTTGATCGGATTGGAGATTAGCTGCTGTTGTGCCCGAGGGCGGGAGGGTCCTCGAGAGATGTGACGTAGAATAGTCGTAATGGCAGCAGCATATTTGTTTCGGAGGTTTCGGTGACGTGCATAATGAAAATGGTTCTTGATTCGAAAACTTTCAAGTTGTTGAAGAGAGGGTTCTTGGAATGTATCCATTGGATGGAATACTTTAGCTGGAGTCGTATGACTTTTGAATTTTCTTCAAGTAGCTTTATGCTCAATGTTAGATCCGATCGATGAACGGTAGATCTGTTGCAAACCTAATTTTGAGCCGCCTTTTCCGCAAGCCTGAGAGGCCTCGAGATCTGTTGAAGTATCCCGACAGGCCAAAAATGGTTTGGAATTGAATAGCTCAGAGGGTATTTTGTCGTCTCCGAGTCGGGTTGATTCCCTTCTGGGTGCCCAAGGAGTTTCCTCAGATTTGCCTCAGATGCCCAGGCGCCCAAGGTCGAAAGTCGAATCGAAATTACCACAAGGGTTATGAAGTTGATCGATTTCCATAAGACACTTGCATTAGCAAAGCATTCAAACTTTTCTGATTCTCCGATTCAGACCACCAGTTGATGCTTATTGGGGATATTTCCAGCCTCCTTCAAGCAGCTGAAGAGCCCGCTGCTTCATGTCAGCACCAGGAAACGAGCAAAATAAAATTTCTTGTGAATTATCTTTATTTCTTGAACAACTGTAAAGATGACTTACATAAATAAGTCTCTCAGCTAATGGCCTAAAGTGATTTGAATTTTAAATAAGGCGGCACCATAAGTCTCAATCACATTACAAGTGATTTTTGCCCACTTTAATTTCATGATGCACCACCTTCCAACCAAAATGCTTTCCACTGTTCGATCATCGCCAACTTACCATCTTCCAGCAGCTCCTTGGGCGTATAACCAAGCTCGTTTCGACTACTCTTCCACACCGACTCACCTCCATTCCAGGCCCTCACTTTCCCCAGCAGCTCATCATTCACCCACATTGCAGAAGCTAGGTAATGTAGCGCCGTATTTCCATATACGTCCTGTGTCCTCAAATCCTGTGTACCACTCTGCAACAACCACAATACCATCTCTTCTTGCCTGCGCGAATCGTCCTCGTCATCAGTGGATGCTCTGGAAATTTTTTGGGCTGAAGATATTGATATGTTTATCATTTAATGGGAGTGTCGAAACGTGGAGGAGAGTGTGGTCTAGTGCAGTTGTTCCTGCTGCATTGGGCGGCGTATTGGGGTTAGTTATAAGGTGTTGAAGGAGTGGGACGTCCAGGCGGGCAGTGGCGAAGTGAAGGACGTGGATAAAAAAGATAGGCGTACACAGGTTAAGATTTGTTTTGACATTTCGGGCGGGAATATCGTACGCTTCTAAGTTCGGAGGGTCGCAAAACGCGATTGCCGTCATGTGGGGAGACAAACGTGTGGGAGCAGAGAGGGGGAGTATCCCAGAGCCAACAAGTGCTGGAGCATGTTGTTCTTCCCAGCAATGATAGCCTCGTGACAAGGAGAAGAAGTGCAGAGAACGGAGTGTGTCAAGTTGTCTGGGAGTTCGTAGGGAGGGGGATCGATCATCCACCAAGACTCGTCCGGACCAGCAGCACGAACCTGGTCAAACAACTGAACATCACCAACAGTGGCCGCTGTCTCAAGTGCCGACCGCGCGGGGAGAGATCGGAATCTCTGCGTGGGAAGCTCATGCTCTGACCAGAACCTAGAGAAAACTTTGCGACGAATGGCGATTTCTTTGACATTTAGAGGTGCCGTTTGTGGGTTGTCATCGACTGCGACTGCGGCCATGAATTCGTCTCGCAAAGGACACAGAGAGAAGCTATATGTATCGTACGCTGGATTTCTGCCCCGAGTACTCATCCAGGTCTTTGAGTTGTATACCGTTGGGATCGGCACCAGCGTCAAGCAGAATGGTTACATTCCGCGGCAAGCAGGCATTAATCGCTGAAACGAGAGGGGAATTGTATATAGTGTATATGGCACCAGATACGTAGGTATTAGCAGAGTACTGGTAGTCGATCCCGAAAAGTTTGTGGGGAAGGGGTTTATCTCCCAAAGCATTTTTGAGCCGTGTGCACTCCTTGAGGAGAACTTCAGGGTTTGGATTTCTAGCTGAGCGAACGGAGGGGTGGGTCGTCGTCCGAAAGGTCGAGGTCGAGGTCGCGTTCCAGG
>Ga0307517_10001901_pt1 | contig 34190 bp, 37 predicted proteins | sample 23_EM_MG_FD_194515 | JGI IMG/M metagenome (GOLD analysis project Ga0307517, IMG submission 194515) | Populus trichocarpa ectomycorrhiza microbial communities from riparian zone in the Pacific Northwest, United States - 23_EM | ecosystem: Host-associated > Plants > Roots > Unclassified | place... | reverse complement strand
CTGAGTAGTCTCCCAGATGCCTCCGGGAAGTCCCTACTCAGGAAGCTTGGGTTCGGATATATGCTCTCCCCTATGGTGGCATATACCTCGCGCATAATTTATGCAAGCTATTCCCGCTAGGGTAATAGTTTAACCCTTTTCACTAAACTGCACCTATATGTATGAAATACAAATTCACAAGTATTAAATTAACAGGAGTTTTTTTTGAATAAAGTGTCGTGGTTTAAAGTGTATGTTATCATAAAACTCATGTTATCTGCTACCCTTTTTTGTTAGTCATCCTGGTTGCTATAAACTTTCCCATCATCCCTAATATTACCACATATTTGGATTTTAATTGGCAATCTCCCATACCATGTGAGTTGAGATAATAATTACAAACTAGTTATACAAGACAGAAGTCTATTTAATAAGAAACATACATGCCCAGCCCACTCCTGCACCACTAGCCATAGTCCTAATTGCCACCATATACAGGCTGTAGACAAACCTAAAGATACGACATAACTTTGTAGTCCTATCTCAACATATCCTAGAGCTAACAATAAAATACCTGCTTCCCTCAATCAAAGTGTCCAGGTTTGGTGCAACTACCCCAGAATTTGACACTGGTCAATATAAAAACACGCCAAAATCCAAGGCTCATTGTACTATAACTTAGTTTTGCATACAACTATATTTTTCCCTTAATTCTTTCAATCAAAAGGGCTAACTCTTGAGGCCCTTCCCCACCTAAAAGACCAGCATGCTGTCCCTAAGAGACGCTAACATTAGGGGAGTTGGATGTGCAGTCCTATGCCTCCTTCATGCCCGTTTGATCTTCAAATTCCCTGCCCAAATTGAAATATAGCCACCTGATGGGGATTATGAAATCTGAGGGGAGACCTTCAAATAGTTTGTTACCGAGAGAACATTTTTAGGGAAAACCTACAAGCCGCCCATCACCTCCAAGTTCATAAAGCCCAATGAATGCGAAACAGATCCGGCGACTGAGAAGAAAGTATCCACCCACTTGGCATCTCTGCCGGCCTTCTTAGTATTAGCTACAGGAAATTCGATACGACCGTTTCATCATAGTGCCTCCCCACTGGGGCACTGGCACCACATGTGAGCATCTACTATTCTTGGCATCTGTGGAAACCGAATTGCAGTGGGACGAAAACACAATATTTCTAACAACAGGCCAGCATCCTCACCCAGAAACCTCTCAAGCCCAGTTTCCCAATCTTTCCAAGCCTCATTGCCCACCCCATAACCCTGACAACCATCCTGTTGGAAGGCTATGACCTCTTCTTCCTACACCAAGAAACAAACCGGACCAGCACCTTTGAGATCTCAAAGTCACTAACCCTAAACACCTTTTGTGTCAAATCTTACCCAGCTCAAAAACACCCTCACACCCCCAGCTACCGCAGCATAGCCAACACTCACCACGACCTACTGTGCCATGGGCAAACTCCTCCAACTTCTAACCCCTATCCCTCACAGCCTTTCAAAACAATCCTTGCTCACCTTCTCACCCATGTCCCCTCTATAGCAGGCACTTCTGTGCATGAAATTAGGTGGCCATGGTCGTTTTTCACGGGGAATGCCTAGGCGTGACAACGAACCGTAATGTGAATATCAACGGGAAGTCAGGTTCAATGTGGAACTTGAGCGAGAATGAGTGATCAGGCAGGGGAGCTGCACGTGAGAGTCATTATCGTGAATGAGGAAAGGGCTTACAAAAGTTAAATGCGCAATAGATCAGGAAGATCTTAGTCTCATACAGTGGTAAGGTGGTTAGATTGACTACTAGATCTGTCAGTCCGGCACAGAAGTATCTGTCAGCAGATCGCCGTGAGAAGATTTCATCGATTATCACTCGTGGGTAGGGATATATTGCTATTTCTAAAGGGCATTAACTGCATTTACCGTATTAACTTGAATAAGAGAGAGGGGTCCTAGGACGTCTGAGTTTCCTCTCTAAGTAACCCGTTGTTTTATTTTGCTGGTATTTTCTCCCGTCCCCACCAGAATAGGAAACTCAGACGTCCTGGGACCCCTCTCTCTTATTCAAGTTAATACAGTCAGTGGATTGCCAGAAGAACTCTTCTTGGTATAACATATCGTAGACAGTGCAGTAGTATAGTGCACATTTAACCGGTAAGTCGGACTATTTCAGACAACCCTAAAGCAAATATATCACCCATCACAAGTTACGATTCTGATTACTCAACTTAACATCCCGTGGCACTATCAGATGTTACTCCATGTAATGATAGAAGGAAGGGGAAAAAACGAAAAGAGGGGGAAATTCTACCATACCCCAGGTTAGAAAAGATAAACTGAAAGAGTTCTTCTCTATCCCCCCCACCCCAACCACCCAGCTTCTCACTCCCCAACCTCCATCCTATCAATTTTCTCAGAAAGAAGTCCCTCTCCACCTCCATAGTTCCCATGTCAGCGCCCATACCCTTCAGGCACCTTCTAAAATTAGCAGGGTTGAGTTGGCTTATCTCGGGATGGTAATGGGGCTCGTAAGAATACCTGGACAGATACACCCCATGCTACTTAGCTAATATAATTATTGAATCCTAATATTATAAAAATGTTTAAGACTCCGGAGAGCCTGTTCCCGCTGCAGGCTCTCTTCAACCACACTATCTAAGTCACCGCGGGAGAGCGAGTCATCCTTCAGCTCTGTCTCTCAAAACTGGAGTATCGAGGTGATGAATCGCATATTTGACTGTCGCCACGTACGGCCACTCTAGGACACTTGCCTCTTAAACACCTGGAAGCGCAAATCCTCCTGAGTACAGTTCAGCAGCTGAAGAAAGATCGCTGAGGACTTGTAATGGACCAGGGGGGTGTCATGAGACTTGTTCTTAATTATTTTACGCATTATTCTGATGAGGTTTATTCCTGTGAAGATGTAGTGCCGGGAGAAGTCGGCTATGACTCTCGGGGGGTAAGAGAGTTGGGCACCGGAACGTCGGGGCTGTAGACGATCGAGCTCCTTTTACTTACACTAGAATTCAAGGATTGGTAGGGGGCAGACTTCTTCCAGTGAGGGGCCTAAGCAGGAGCTATTCAGATTGGTTCATGTCAGGTATTTTAGCTTAGGGTGGGAGAGCCTGGTTTGCCCCAACAAAGTAGTCCGTCAATCGTCTTCTCTTCCAACCTCCATTCGAGCTGTTTGATACTCCTTCAGTCAATTATGCCATCATTCGACTTGTCAGCATTCAGCCAGCCCTTGTTTTTGCTTTGCTATCATACCACCCTTACTTTCAGCATGTTCTCCCATGGAACTTGTTATGAACCCAATACCTTCTTTCTGTCCTAGGCCTTTCTTTTGGCTAGGGAACTACGATAGCATACCCACAATCCTCTAGTAGCCCTCACCCATTCGGAAATGCTAATCTAGTCGAAGGGCTAACACTAATCCGCAATTATACAAGGGATTTTAATCAGCAAACAATAGGCTTCCTTGCCTTCCGGTTCCATTATTAACTTGCACATGAGTTTTATATAAATGGTGTGTGCATGTTGTTCTCTTGGCGCCCTGAAAACGCGAACAAGCGGGGGATATTTACTTAAATTTCCCAATCAGCTTTGCATTTCACCTCGAACATCATACTATAGCTTTACTCATTGTGCGCAAAAGGACCCACCTTCCTCGCGCTATCGACAGCACAAATCAAAGTGAGCTGTGCTCAGAGTGAGACTTGGACTTTTGGAGTGCACATAAGGTGACCCATAGCGAGGCCAGGTCCGACCAATATGGTATTCAGAGTGTAAGCGTTTCCAGTCGCACAAGCACAGTAGCAGAAACCTCAGAATATAGATTACTGTTTCACTTGTTCCTTTTTTCTCTTTCGTTTTAGGGCATCTCTCCAGCACTACATGCTAGCCTCCAGACACCCCTCCCCGACCACTCCCCTAGACCAGAAACCTAGGCCCCCTCAGGCTCGATCAATAGAACTTGCACTCGAATTCCTCCATGTGCCACAATTCCCCGCTTTGGAGTTCAAGACGGATAAGCCAATTCGGGCACATGTATACTCTCACAAGATCACAGCACGCACAAGGGGCAAACATTTAGCGATCTCACCAGTTTTTAAAGATTTTGCGCAGCAAGCCACTTTGGTATGTGTGAAGACTCCATGTCGGCCATTGCACAATACCAGCGGGTGGTCGAATCCCCCTACCGCCCCCCGCGCCAAATCTGGACAGCAGTCCAGGGTGCGACCCCACCCAACCGCCCCCGGAATAGTCTACCCGACAGAGCCCAAGAATCCGGTGGAGACATCACTCGCGACTGACTGACGTTTGTGAATACAACTGCTACTACATACCTCTAAAATTCAGCTTTTTTTGCCCAGATTTTGGTATCATGCAACAACAGCTGTGTTCACAAACGCCATTCAATTGCGAATAGTAGGACGGACCTTTAGGACTGATGGTACGGGGGAGCTATTATAAAACCGATTAATAAATCGGTTCCCCCCCTGACATCTGCATGGCCGAATGACCTGCCATTACTCAGGATGAGGAAACATCGGAGATCAAACAATATCAGTGATGAACAGACCCCCTCCTCTTCGCCTCTACAGCAGTCAGACAGAGCAGCAATCCTCATCAGGATGATAGGGCCCTTCCAGAAATAATCTATTTACGGTAGGGTGCTACACGTGTCGCCGAACTCGATTCAAGATTGTGGAGATTCATCATGAAGCCAGCCCCTCAATCAAAAGTAAGCATCTAACCACTGCCCCCGGAAGCTAAAAAAACCACCAGCAATAATTAAGACTTAACATCCCTAAATTGACAGCGAATAGAACAGAAAAAACTCGGGTAGCACCCCAATGTTGAGCAACCGCCTCTTGGTACAGGTACGCCTTCCCCCCGCTTCCGCGCCAAAAAAAATAATCATTGCCTAAGGCTGAAAAGACGCATTCTCGTCTGACTGGTGCGCAACCTTATTTGTCGCCAAACCCTTCCAAAAGCATTCGAATCCTTCGACCCACTTCCGCCAACCGGGAATCTGGGCCCCGTCAATCCAGTCTGGTGAGGGAAACGATTCTAATTATATCTCCTCAGCCACCCCAGTGAACACCAGAGGGACCATCTTACTTCTCGATGGTCCAACGGTTGCGGTTGTCGAGCACCATTTTGTCTACTGTCATTCTGATTTTCAAGGGTTAGCCGCCTCGAGGGCGGTGCAACGCATATCAGAGCAACGCCTCGCGACAATTGCAACGGTTCCACTCACAGGAAATGGGTGTGGGGTTAATAAGTGGTTGTCCCCCACTGTTTTGCAAATGTCGAGGCTCTTTGCCGCTAAGTTGGAAGGTTGTGGGGGATTGTGGTCAGGTCGAGACGAGTGAGTCTTGATGAGGCGGTCGGTCCGACTGCTTTCACCTTCCCTCACTTCCACTACGGTAGTCCCGTGAAAAGGACACCGAGCATCCACAGTAAGACTGTCAGGGATTTGTAATTCGGTTTCGATCATAGCGCGACAGCCATGTTTGCGGTTCGGACCCTTCTTTTTTCTTCTAGAAGACAGGCCGGGGACGACCCCGATCGCTTAAGATTTCAAGAAACGCAATCATATCCTCGAGCGGTCGTTCGTTAGCATATACCGGCATCGCCCCCAAGAATTGTTCGGCAGCGTTATCACAGAGAATGTTATTCTGTCCAACTCATCATAATATCATCTACAAGAAACAAACACCCTTCGCCGAATGCCATGGATGGACAACGAACACCCACCAAAACCTTCTCTCCGACAGACAACCTTCCATCCAAACATTCGACAACAAGGCACTCACCCGTGAGCCAGTAATGCCACTTCCCTCGCGCACGCACCCGAAGGCCCAATACAAAGCCCGACCAGGGTTAGGGCTACCAGTTGGCACCACTATAGTACCAGTCCGAGGTTGGGAAGATCTAGATCTCGGTAATCTACTTTCCTAAAAAAAGATCGGCCTTAAGGAAGCTGCTCGAACAAGAGGGCATCGGACAACCCAAACATTATATGAGATGAATGCTGGCGAACAAGGGAGGGGCACTCTAAAGCTCAAGCAAATTTTCACTCGGTCAGAGAGAAAATGCGAGCTTTTCCTTCCTTTACACGGAATACGTCATTTACCGTAGAATTTGATGGTTAGCGCGGGTTATGGCTTGCCGGCTCCACAAAGTTTCCGGAGAGGGGCCGGAGTGTGCCGTTGGGATAGCGCACCACCATCCATCTCGACCGATGAAATATCCAGGTGATTGGAAATCCGCACTGAGACCTCGGCATGACTTGCTAGTAGATTCTACAATATCGTAAAGCAGGGTAGTTTGAATGTCCACTGTTTGGATGAGAGTGTGTCTCTGGGTGCTTGTTGGATGTCAGAGTCCGGGCCATAGCTTTATCCGGTCCAGTGAATGGCTGTCAGCGAACTCGACAAAAGGCATTCCAAACTATGTTTGCTGTCACCAATCTCTCCTATTTGCTTATGCTGGGGAACAGCTGTTGTCTAAAAAGTCTAATAATCCTGAACCTTGCCCTAATCAGAATAAGGGTCCGGGAAGGACTACCTGACAGGAGACCCCGGACGGAGGCCCGTTTCAAGTCCAGTGTACTCGAGTACCGGGAAAGTGAGAATATGGGAATGGGGCCCGCGCGTCCAAATGAGACAAATCTGGCGGGGAAGATGGTCACGTTGGAGAAATTTTCTCCCTTCTTCCTTGTCTCTCATTGTTGAACGGTCGAAATGAAGGAGAACACGTTTGCAGTTGTGGGGTGGGAAGATGGTGAGCGAGCAAACCGTGTCGATGAGAGCGCCTGTCGCGTTGTCGGATGGATGAGGAGAGAAAGTGGGGTGCTAGTACTAAATAGGAAGAATTCGAGAATTGCCACGTTGGACACGTGAAGAGGTAGACGTGGCTTCTGAGAGGTTTATCCTTGTGCCGCCACCGGGAGCGAGGGAATTTTCCAGCGGGGGGGATTCTGGAAGGAAGGAAGGGAGAGAATTCAAGGAAATTTGAAAATGTCGGCGATAGAGGAGAAGGTGCTTGTTATACGAGTGCTATACTAGTACTTCCCGCGATCATCATAAACTGGGAACAAGGGGAACATGAGAACTTTGTCACCTGACAAAAGATGCCAAATGCTCTTTAAAGCGCCTCACGATGCGCCCAGAAGAGGCGCAATCCCGCGCCACGGGCCAATCCCCAACGTCATCCGGCAGCTGAATCATGACTCGAATGAACCCGGGTGCCCCACACCATCCATCTTTTTGGCCTTGTCCCACCCACTTATTCCACCGCACAAGCAGAACCCACCCACACGGACACGGACACGGGCGGGCACACCTTCTTCTTCCACATTTCCCTCCTGAGTGAGTCCCGCATCCCTACCACCGTGCACATACCCCCCCGTCCCCCCGTCCCCCCTTCCCCTGCGATCCCCACCACCCCTTCACTAACGATTTTTAAACCCAACGGGCAGGGTAAGGGTGTTAGGGGCATGGTGGCAATTACTCACCCCTGATTACGGTTACTTAAACCAGAGTCCCCCCCCCTCCTCATCTCCCATCATCATTACCACCACTACAGCACAAAACAGGAGAATATAAATAAAGGAGAAGCCGCTGCTAATCTGCCGCTCCACTTGTCAACTGCGAACAAGAACGAATCAAAAAATAAACATCCGAGCACGGACCAAATACAAAAAAAAAACCCCCCTTCTGCATCCTCCTTCAAACACCGTACCGAAGGTTGACTTAAAACAAAAACACAAAATGTTCGAAAACTTCTCCTTCTCAAAATCGCCTCCACCGCCCTTCTACCACCGACCTACAACTCCCCCGCTGGGCCCCTATGACCCCCCACCGCCAAAAACCCTTTCGGCCCACCTGACCCTCCTATCAATCTCTCCCCCACCACCACAAGCCCTCCTCCCACCATCCCCGCCACACAGCACAATATCCTCGCCAACGACCCCAAGCGCCGACGCACAGCCATGTGTGCGTTTCCAGCGACAAATCCTGGCACGACTACAAACGTCGGACGCGCAGATGCGCTGTCTAGAGAGACTAGTCGATGAAGTCGTATCCCGGGGCGGGAGCTTCGGGGGCTTGGGTGATGGGGCAGACAGTGGAAAAGTTGGGAGGGGTGGGCGAAGGATGTCCCTACCTGGCAACGCGGGGGTTCTTGCTGCGAAGAAGAAGTGTGGGAAAGGGAGTATAAGTGAGAAGGGCTCTGGTGGAGGTACCGGAGCGGTGGGCAAGAGGAAAGGTGTTGTTGGTGGGGTTGGGAAAAAAAGGACCAGGAAGAGCTTTAGGAGGGGGAGTGGGGGGGAGTCGGAGTAGTCCCCTCTTTCTCTGTTTCCTCTTGTTCCGCTCTGTTTCTCGATCGGTCGGTCCATACCATCAGCATAGACATACATCCGCGGGCGCCTCTTCTCTACGTTACATTACCTCACATTCCATTCTTCTGATCTTTTTTCCCTTCACCACAACTACGCTCTCGGAACGGGGTTTCCTATTCTTGTTATTTTCCTTTTTTTCCTTTCCTCGTCCTACATTTATCCCTATTTATCACATCATATACATAGCGAGCGGTACGGGGGAAAGGGGTTCCTAAAGGCGTTTTGCTTTTTCTCTTTCTCTTCTTTCTTTCCGCTCATCTTTGCTCGGCTTTTGCTTTTGCCTTTTAGGTATGGAGTTCTTTAGAGGGTGGATGGAATGGGGAGTCATTTTGCTCTTTTTTTCTCTTTTCCTTTTCCTATTTCTTGGGAATAAGAAGAAGAGCCAAGTTAAAAAAATTCAAAAAAGTAAAACTTTATTTTGAATCATGGTACTATACTGTACATTTCTTCTTTTTCCCCACCATTTTTACATGTAAATATTAATACCATACCGTTGCCGATAAAGACGGCTTCAAGTCTTGTTTTCAAATTAAATCCAAAGTGAAAAGTGAGAGGGCCCTCTTCCCACCCCCTTCCTCCTCCTGGGGTAGTCCACCCATCCATCCATCCATCCCCCCCAAAGAAGAAAAAAGATAGAGGCAAGGCCCGTCGACCACTCCCTTCCCCCGCAGCAGCAAGTTCCCACAAAGACGTCAATCCGAAGGGAAAAAGAAAAATATCTGGATCCTGAAAGCTAGTCTGACGATCTTTTGCTGGGGGGCACGATGGAATACTTGCACGCACTCGGGCACGGTAGGTAGGTATCCTAGGAGGGTCAACGGTGGAGTGAGAGGGGAAGATATTCTATCGATAGAGTACTCGAGTACAATAGTATAATATAGGTATGTGCATCCGCTGGGAAGTGACAAACTGCCGTAGACCACCGGTAACTTACCCCTCCCATTCCCGGTAGAATATCACGGTAGAATAGCTAATAGAGCACTGTGCTCGTACTATACAGTACCATACCGTACTCCTTCCGAATACCGTGTTGCGCTATAATGGTGCAGTGCATAAGCTGCAGCCTCAAAATCGGCTAAGGGACGGTAGTTGTAGCGAAAAAAAAGTACGGTGGGTACTTGTACAGTTCAGTTCGGTACTGTAGATCTTGCTCGTTTATCGAGTAGATTTCCTGATATGGGGGTTTTGTGTCACTTAGGGACCATCTTTGAATGCAGGTGAAGGTTATCTCATGAATGGATGGCTTGCATAACTCCTCTTTTTTTCGCTTTCATGACAAGGATATATTGATTGCCCTGTCGTGTTATGTCCGATTGAACTCTGCACTTCCTTTTTTTCTCCTCTCCTTTTTCCCCCCTCCCCCTATTATCCTGTTCTTTCCTACTCCTATTCAACTCGGGTACGGGATGCCAGGAGTGGGCTTGCGATGAATTGTCAACTGTCCAAATCGAACCAACGGCAAGCCAAGCTGGCTACCTGTGAATACATTTGCCGGTGGCGAGACGAGGTTAAACGTGGAGTCCTCAGGGTGTGGTTTTGTACGAGTACGGTAGTCTGCAAGGTTGGGTGCCCTATATTTTTCTTTTTCTTCTTGCTTTCGCTTCTTGTCGATCATCCGCCACTAAGGCTGTCGACGAGAAGGCAAGCAGGACGAGCCTTGCGGCTTTAATTCATCGGTAGCGTAGCGTACTAGCATTGGAGAGTAGCGCCCCCCGCTGCGCAACGCGGCTAGCCGCCCTAACCATCATCTGTGTTTATATTGGCGAGGGGGATGGGCGGGATTTTTCGATGGACGAGCAGGTTGGAGTGCTCAGATGTATTTACTAAGCCCACCAAATCCACATCAACCGTTGTGATGTTCGCCGTGGCAAAACTACGGTGAGGCGTCTATCCATCCGCCAATCGCGGGAAAATTTTGTTGAAGCTCTAGTAGTGTAGATCGTAGATATGGTGGATAAATGCTGGTGGTTCGGCGGGCGCGCAACGTTAGGAGCGGTGGAGCTCTATTGTGGGCTTACCTTACTTACTTACCCGGTAAGGCAAGCCGGCGAGTTCTCGGCCATGACAGATTCCCAGGAACGCTCCAGGCACGGCAGGGCGTTGCGTCCCGTCCATGTGGCGAACCGATGCCATAGCATATGGGACCGGGCTCTAGCCTGAGGATATCTTGAGACTTCCGATAACGTATCAGTTGGCTGCACAAGACGGAGATCTCGGATGTCAGATTGCCGACTAAGGCTAATAATGCAGAACCTTGCCTATTCGCTCAACCTTGATCACCACGCACTTCATCTTGCAAGGCTCGTCTGAAGATGCCCCTTGCTTGACTGCTAGCCTTGCCCTTGTGGTAGATCAGGTTACTCCAGCTCCCCAATGTCCCGCGCACACATCTCAAGCCTCGGAGCCAGGATTCCTCAAAGTCAGACTGATACTCGATTCCTCTCTGACATCGGTATTCACTGGGGACAAACCTCCCCGATGCAGTCATAAATAGTCACTCGATGCCTCGACAGTTCGTGACTAGCGCCCTAGACCCTGCGACCATTATTCACCTCTATGTCGGTGTATCAGGCTAGGAGGAATGTAAAATGAAGCACTCAGAGGAAGTGTGCATTAAGTTCTGGAATACGGATGGAGATCTACCGATTTAGATGAGGTGGGGGGCTCGGGTCTGTGAGATGAGGTTTGCAGACAGGCTAAGGCGGGGACCGTCAGATGGGGCTAGCTTGACGGGGCCAGGCCAGGGCCCTCAAATGATATCCTCCGTTTTCTGATGCAAGGCCGATTGGGGTCGCGTTGTAGGGTGTCTTGGGTGCTTTGGGGGTAAGGTGGGTCTGGAGCTTTGGAGGGAGATGTGGTGGGGATATGCATCTAGTCAGGCCTCCGGGGGTCATACGTATATCAATTATCCCTGCAGCTCTTCTATTACGATGCTCCACCATTTCCAGGGCCACATCGCATACATCTTGGGTTCGGAAAGCATTGAAACCCACCTGGATCAAACATCCCTCAAGCCACACCTAGGGCACTCTACCCAACGATCACAAAACCCGTTCTCAACCCTTGCCGGTGGCGCTCATGAAGACAGTCTCACTATCGCGATTGCCCACTTCGGCCCACTAATTGCTCCTCCACCCTTCGCCCGTCTACAGCGCTTCCCGATTTTCTCGCATTAGCCCCGGAGACCCACTAAACCTCTTATCTCGCCCCGCCGACCGACCGGCACCGTCAAACCTTGGCCCAGACACAATAAACCCAACCCGTGATCTTGCGGAACTGCTTGCCGAACACTCCTAGGTTACTTCGACATTCCCCCGCGGTCACCCGCGATTCCTGGCAATCCCCTTGAGAGCATGGAAGCCACATTTCTTCATATAACCATTACTCCCGTATAGGGATATTCCAGCCTTCTAGCATCCCGGTACATTAACTGGTTAGTTCGTCACCTACCAGGAGCTGGGCCGGTGGGCAGAACGTACAGGGTTTATCCCTGAATCTTGGATTTTTGGATAAAGAGACTCTGTTCGCGACATTGCGCCCCGGGAGGCTCGATGTGTTAGGCTTACATGCCGAGGCTTTTTATGCACAAAGTATGGTTGATGGCTTGCGTGCTGTCGAGTCGCTGGTTGATGAGGCGAGTAGCCTCGATTTTAAAAGTGGATTGTTTGCCTCTTTGTGTGGTTCTGCCAAATTTGGAAAGGTGGAGGCGGAGGGTCCCAGGCTAGCGGGAATCCTATCCAGAGGGATAGGAGTGAAATGGCGCGGTGGTTTCAGATTGATACTTGTTGGCAGGATCGTAGATGTGCCTTTAGAGTCGGAATCGAGATAGGCCGTGTTGACAGCCCTTAGGCACTCCTAGAGTGTTTGCAAAAAGTTTTGCTGGGGGGTTATTGTAGAGGACGTGCTGAGAGTGGGCATGGGGATGTACTGCACTGTTGGCTTCTAGATTCGTCACTCGGGATGAGGAACAGGTGGGGGGTGAAGGAACACGCAATATCTTTTCTGCCCTCTCCGAGTTGTCTCGAACTTGCTAACACCAGTTCACATACCGGGAAGGCTCAAGTGTTATAGTAAGACTTCAGAGAGAGAAACTCCTCATCCGGAGATTTCAAGTTGGATGCTCTCGCGAGGGGTCACGATAGCATATCCATCTCGCGTCTACCAGAGACCCCCATCCACCTACAGGAAAGAGCGACCACGTCAAAATCCTACCATAATGATCAAACCCTCGAATATGCCTTGGCGTTTATTTTAAAAGTAATTCTTAACGTACCTGCGTTCTATGAACCACCCCGCAAGTCAGCATTAGGAGGGAACAGCCCGGATATCTACCCCACCCAGAGGTTCACCTAACTAAACCTCCAAAAGCGACACCCCGGCCATCTCGATTACCCCTTCAACCCTCTCTCAATCAATTCCTTCAGCGCGTGTGCCCCATAATTCAGCTCTCCAAATACCTCACTTGTTATTTCTATAATATTAGAGGAAAACATATCAGAAGGGTGCATAACCACGTCTAAGTGCGGCGAGGGCGGCTTAGAGCATAAAGAGGCAGCAAGCGTGCGGCTTAAAGCTGTCTCGAGAAGGCAGGCGGGTGGTGTCATTTGCAATCCGGGTGAGAAGGCAATTTTAAAGTTAGGTACCAACAGAAATCACCACGAATCCAACCCAAGAGATCCAGAGTGTGGTTTTTTGTCCTGTGTTCCTTGTAAGATAGATAGGGTTCTGGAATCCCAATTGTGCCCTTTCTACGCCTGGGTATGTACTGGGCTAATGGGTTGTATGGATAGTAATTACTTTTTACTGTATCCCTGGAGGTTAATGCTTACTACTCGCAGCATACCGACTCTCCGAAATCCCCCTTTAACCGGCGAGCTTACGGTCACAAGGTATCACTCGTCTCTGATAACTGGGAATCAGACTGTGGAATAATACGTTAGTGGAGCTCCTACGAAAGTCAGAATGCAGTTATTACAGAAAGCCATGATATTCCTCAAGAAAGGGCCGAATAGGGAATAGCAGTAAGCGATGAGGTGAAGGAGAAGCTTACAATAAAAAGGCCTAGTAAGAACCATATTTGGTATCAGATCGGGCCATAGCCCAACATCAAGACCTAAGTCACGCCAATGGTGATATCAGGGGGCGCTCCTCCAACCCGACCAACCAGAGTAGCAGGCGGTTGTATTGTACTTCGCGCTGTTGGCCTCTCCCGTTAGGGACGTTTGACCAGAAGCAATTCCCAATGCCAAAAAGAAGTCCCGTGGTATCACTTCACCAAACCAACTCGAACCCATAACCCAGAAGGGGCTGCCGGAGCAGGATTCACGTAAAAGGAAACTCAATTTTCCACTTAAGACCCACAGCCACCCTAATCAAACCACTCAAGCAATGGTTCATCAAACCTCCCTCCGACCAGAATTAGGGAACAAAATCCCAAATAGAAAAGACTTCATCGTGTTCGGTCATAGAACGATGAAAATTTCGCATCCCGTCCGCTCTGCGGTAAACAAGCATCGTATCGACCGGTTAGTACTACAGTGGGTGACCATGTGGGAATCCCGGTTGCTGAACTCTTTTGCTTTTTTACTGAAGGGATGTATCCAGAATGATGGGATGTGCAATTTGTTTAACGGTAAGATAATAGGGTATAATCAACTTTGACCCTTAGTATTTCCGCCATTTGATTGGAAAAGGCAGAGAGTATCGGTTTGTCGGTACTTTGGGCCTCTAGGGGTGGAGGCAGGGGAATGGTTAGAATGTCAGGATCACAGGTTATCATTCGTTCTGGAGTCGGAGTCAGCTAATTTTTTTCGGTTGCTATTCGAGGACACTATCAGAGGCAGAAATGACAGATGTGAAAGGCACCAAGTAACAAACTGGAGTTGAAGTCAGGAGTGGCATATATTAGGCTTACATCTACGTGGGTAAACAAGATCGATCTACCTACACCAAATGAAGATAGGCTATGAAAAGAATGAAGACAGTGGAAAAGTACTAGGTCAGGAAACATAAACTCCCGAAACGCAGTTAGAGAAATTGTCAAGTCAGGTTGAATGGTTCAGGTTATTCTGAGCAATGGTACGTTTAAAAAGAGACTACATGGAGTGACTGGACCCCACCGTTATGCAACCAGGTGTTAAAAAATCAGAGAATAAGAGTTACTAGGGGCCTGTTCAGCATGTCACTTTTATACCCAAAACGTTGTCCCTACGGCAGGAATTTCTTTATGGTATAGAATGTATGGAGGGGCATTTGGCACGGCCAAAAAAAACATGATGGGCCAATTGCTTTTCTTCGCAGCCCCATGCTTCTTTTTTATCATGTTTTCAGAGAGATATAGGGTAAGCTAGTTGTGGATTGTGTGGTATACAAGTACATAGATTGGCGATTGGGACCATACAAGATATCAACACTACAACTATACTCATTATGTGAGATTTGTAAAGTTTACTAGTATACCATAATATTACATAGTCCTACTATTATTAAATTTTGTCAAAATCTACTTTGAAGAAACCAGTATAAAACTACATTTCTAACTTACTCCAAAAGATATTTTCTGAATTATTAGGTTAAAGGCTAAGGAGAGCATCTAGTACCATGAGAAAACTAATGTCATATACCAATAAAGTACCAGCCTGTACTCATAAGCAGAGTTTATAACCTACTTTTAAAAATTATAAGATAGCAAATACAATTCCCTCTTACTTGGGTCAAACCAACACAATAAGAGAACTATTGGTACTATACCATTATCATATATTCCTAGGAGATATATACAGCTAATACGTAAAACTGATAAAGTAACTATTCAAATTAAATACTATAATAATAATATTATTATTATTATTATAAAAAAAAGACGACGGCCAGACAGCTTCAAACAAAGGTTTTAAGGAATTGTACAGTAGGTACTTTCAAATATTTAAGCTATACTTGTAGATAAACTAAAAATAGATAATTCACAGATGCTTTAAAGTACTCGTACTCCGCAATCACTGCCATTTCCCTCCTCTACACCTATCAATAAATATCTGCCCACCGTCTTAGCCCATCGATTACATTTTGTCGCCCCTGCCTTTTTAGCCAAGGGTGCACAGTTACCCTGCCTTGCCTCTTGGTCGGTTGCACGGCGGTCGTCTCGTTGCCCCATGTCCGCAGTAAACTATGCACCGCGGGTGCTAGCCCGCACCTCACCCCACCAAGTTTCACACCACGTGCTCGAGTATCATACCTGTACCATACTCACCACTGCAACCTCTCAACATCCTACCAATCCAACTCAACCCACCTCAACTCCCCAATACCCACTAGCAGCACAGTAAAATGAAGGGATCTTACCCGATAAACCCTCTCAACAGCGTCTACCTCCAGCTGATCCCACCCCCGCGAAACATCGCCGAATCCCAACGGGTCTACAAAGCGCTACAAAAGTTCGGAAAAATAGACATGTTCCGGATAGTCAGAGTATTCCCTCCGCCCTCTTTCTCTACTATTCCAAGGCTTACACATCTTATTAGCATGACCTAACGACCAAAATGCCCGCGCCCCGCGCACACCTAATTTTCTCCTCCACAAACGCCGGCTCCTCACTACTGTCTGCATCACCTCTTGAAATCCCCGATACCAGGATTACAGTTAGAGCATCAGAGAGCGCGTTCCCGCACACAAAACACATACGGACCGAGAGCAACATCCATGCGATACGCTCCGCCAACCTGCTGAGTAGAAAAACGTTTGTCGTAGGTGCGGCAGAGGCGGAGAAAGAGAGCGGGGTTTTACAGGAGGACACGGGAGGCTCTTTTGGAGGTGTTGAAGGCGGCGCGGATATCATCTCGAGGCTAAGGAGGAGGTTTACGGGAGGGTTTATGGGGTTCGATCTAGTCGAGAAAAAGATGGCGAAGGGCGAGAGAGGGGGGGAGAGGGCGCAGGAGGAGAAAGAAGAGGAGATGGCCATAGAGGAGGCGAATGTCCAGGAGATGCAGAGTGAAGACACGGAAGAGGGGAGTATGCAGGAGATACAGTGTGAAGAAGATGGTAAGACCGGAAAGCCTTGATTTTGATATTATGGCATGGTAGATGGTCGGCCACGTGAAGCTCGTGTGATATCACCGCTCTCAGACCACGATATCTGTTCCCGACATCGGCCCCACAACACTGTGGCTGTCACCACCATCACTGCTGATAAAACTTTAATCATAATGAACACCTGTGTTTTCGTCTACGCCCGGCAGTCATGTTGGTCCAGGCATCTGGGACAAGCACTCCACTTCCACCCTATGTACTAGTGCTCGTGTCACCAGATTGAAGTTCCATCTTTTTAGCCGCGCAATCACCAAGACGGGAGCAACTTCAATCTGCCGGCTTGAGCACAATCGTTTCACAGCTACAAGCGCCGCGGCGAATCATCCAACGTAATGGCCGTGCACCGTGCTAAGGCTTAATGCTTGGGAGACAGCAGCTCGGTTGGCACTCCAGCACTATTCCATTACCTCGCCAATTCCATTCACGCACGCAGACAAGTAAGGGCCCTTCAGGCCCAACTGTCCCAGAGCAGAATATGCAAAGGGTGTGTCTCTGAGAGCCCTGAGGGTTCGAAATCGCAAGATATTTCCAAACCCCCCAATCACCGTATCACTCGTATATACCTCGCCGCCCAAACTCCAGAGAATATTACCTTTTGGTTGTGGTTTGGTGATAGTAATGGCTTATTGTTTTTTTGTCATGACTTGGAGAAAGTTTCTTTTGCCTTGGGGGGTTTTTAGACCATACCGTAGTCTATCTTAGGGGGCTCGCTATGGATTTTCCTATATTTTACGAATAAATCCGAGGAGCTAAAAAAAAGGCTTCAGAGAGCGGGGCTCATAGTTTAGTGCCAGCAGAGCACAAAGCACTGCAACGGGTAACCCTTCCTAAAAAGTAAACCCGTTGGTCCATGGCGCACAGCTTAAACCCACAAGCCCTTTGTCCAGATTCAAGGCTCAAGCCTCCAACATCGAACGTTCGCGACATTTTGATCTCCCCACCAGGGCCGGTGCAACAATCATGTGAGAAAAAATAAACACAAAAAACAATTTAGCATCACGGAAAACGCTTGCCGGGCCCACTAGTTTCCCCCCCCTTACTTTGCACAAAAAACCTGACGTACGATAGGTTCAAGTGTCCTTGTAGTGACTAAGCACGTGCCGCTGTGGCCGCCCAATCAAATTGCCAGAAGCAAGGGAGCATTTCTTGATTTTTGAGATACCCGAATGCTTCGGGGTGATTGAACGTGACGTTTTTTTATCTCCCTAATTATTGTGTGAACTAAGTTGGGTGCGTGTGGTAGTACCAGTACAGGGTGCATGGGTATGACGTAAACTACTTTATGATGAGTGAGAGTTAATTTAGTTATCCTTGGTGGGGGAGGAGAGTGGTGATATAAGAATGGGAGGGAGGGAGGAAAGGACTCATTGCATTGGCACTGCGAGAGACATACCACTGTGAGAGACATACCACTGTAAGCCCGCTGCATCTGCCCACCTTCCTGTGCTGTTAATCCGCCGTTGTCTGTAGCTACCTTATCATCCAACCAGTCCTCACATCCAATCAACCAAAAATAAAAACCTTTTACCTATTCAACCCTCCAAGAAAGCAACAATGGCAGGAGGCCTTGCGAAGACCATGACCTGGCTAATACGCCTCTTCCAGCTCTTCTTCGCGGTAATCCTCGTAGGGGTCCTCTCCTACATGATCAACCAATTCCGGCACTATAACCTGAGTGCTCCACGGGAAGTTGTAGTTCCCGAAGTCTTTGTATGTCCCTCCCCCTCTCTCTTCCCCCTCTATGCTAGACTAACGTAAACTCAAGTCAGTCCTAGCCATAGTGATAAGCGGCTTCTCAATCCTCGCCGTCTTCTTCCTTGGCTACACTCTACAACTCGTAGCTGCGTTTTTCGATTTGGCCTTGTTCGCGGGATACCTGGCCAGTTCGATCTTGCTAAGACACAACTACCACAGCCATAGCCGGAGAGACACGCTCCGGAATGCGCTCATCGCTGTTAGACTCGCCCATGGCGATTCCGGGCGCCCGGTTAGGACAACCGGACTTGTGAAGTTGTTGGTTGCTTTGTGTGTTATTCAAACGTGAGGGCTTTCTCGTACTTGTCCTGTGAAGAAGAGAGACTAATGGGAAGGACGATGGGTAGGTTTTTGTTCTTCTTCACGACAATTTTGAGCATAGTGGTTGCGAGCAAAGTAGAGAAGGAGAAGGGATTGAGCGAGAAGAAGAAAGAGCATGGTACCGTTTAGGAGAGGGATGCACGGGGAGGAAGTTAATTTTTAATAACGAATGAATGGAAGTGCGTGTATTTGGCATGGATTGGACTGGGATTGGAATTGTTATCTGGTTGTTCAAGCTGGTTGGTTGTTGGTTGGTCGATACCGGTGGTGCAACTGTTCGTGCAATATCTGTTTGTTTTTTTTGTTTTATGATCGAATGCTATTGGTTTCCACCCACTGCGTCTAGGCTAAGCTCCGGTGTCTTAGTGAACGGGTCGTAGGTAGAGTAGGGCAAGCTCACAGTAAGACAAACTGAGGTTCGTTTTCAAGTTGTCTTGATGCATTACGACATTAGAGGAGGTACAAGTCCCCCTCATGTGCGGAGCGAACACAGGGGGATCGTGGGGCTGAGTTTCCATTGCCAAGGACACTGAATCGTGTTCGCTCCGCACATGCGGGGGACTTGTAAATACTGCGCAGCAAAAATCAGACCTCAATCACCGGCCCCGGACTGGAGGGCGGCCTCGGCCCTCGGATGTCAACTACTTCTATGACGGATATCACAAGTAGGGAGGCTATAAAATACCCCGCATGGGTTCAAGGGCGCACCCAAGAATAGGTAATAGCTTATCTACAGGGCGCAAGACATCACCTTCATGCACGGTAGGTAAGTTAGTCCCCCCCAGGCCATCCACCACAAGTTCAAAGCCGCCGCGGAGACCCGCAAGTAACACATGCAAATATTAGAAAAGGAATTGGATCCTGCCCCACACCATAACCAGACAGAAAATTGCACCTAAGCCAACTGACACTCACTGCGGGCGGACGCCGAGGTAGCATTTCTCGAACTCTAGCCCTAGCAATTTCCGTTTGCAGACCGGTATGTTGAATCAACGTGGCAAATGTCATACGAGGATGCATGGAGACCTTCCTAGTCCACTTGGACCCATTTCGTTTATGGGTGCTCACCTTTGGCGTGCACAGCAGCACTACATTCCTGGCTTAATGTGTGTTATCAGAGTGGGCGCATATCTGAGATGCCAGAAGCACCTAAAGCCCTGCCATTGCGCAAACAACCAGACCAGTCGATGACAGACTACTGTGGGGTACAGTTGCACGATCTAGACCCATTTTAGCGCTGAAGCTACGTGATTACCAGAGAATCTCAGAAGAGAATACTGTACAGCCTGATGATCGAGAGCGGGGGCACCAATACCGGTACTCCACTAGCGGAGAGAGGTGAATCTAGCTCGCTTGAAACACTCCGCCATACCTCGAGGCCCAACCAGATGTGCTGCGATAATTTTAGCACGCCAAACAAAAGTAGCCCCTGGCGGAATCCGGAGGGCAAAGACAGGCGCCATGTAATCAGCCATAACCAACCTTAACGAAACACTCCAACACAGAACCAAAGAGGTAATTTAATAAACTATACCGAAATAACGAGTAGGGCATCGCACGGTACGAGTTGATAACATGATGCAATCATCCACATTACACCCGTTCGACAACCACTCTTCCCCTGTTGCCTCCATGGTCCCTTGCCTACACATAAGCGGGAACTCATCATTTCCCCTCCTCCGCACCCCCCCCCCACTCACATAAAGGCCACCACAGTGACCACACAAGCACAATTATCACTCGCAGGAGCCTTAGTGCCCCAGCCTACAATCCCCCCCGCAGCGCCCAAGGCTCCCACGTCCTCCCCCTCTCATAAATATACCCCGATATCCTCCCATCCCCAGCAGCACCCCATAACCCTCACTCCACAGCACCAACACATGTCTCCCCAGCTTCCAATTGCACAGTGCGTGTGTCCGGCTCGTTAGAAACGAATGCTCCGGAGGCGTCCCGCTGTCTTATATAAATGGCTTTTGTAAGGTGCCCGTCTATAGCCAGGTCGACGCATGCGTTCAACGGGATTCGTGTGATATACAACCCCCGGCGGCTTCTATACGGTGGACCTCGGCGGGGATGTCCGGGGGATGTGGGACGTTAGCCGTTCCTTCTCCCTGGTCATCAGTCCGGTCGGAGATCTTCACAATTTGAGACCAGATAATAACTATCACGGCACCCACCCCCCACATCTTCCCCCAAACACCCGGTAATCCATGACTACCACCTAAATTCCCAATGACCAAACTCCCCCGCTTAGGCTGAGCGTAAGAAGGAACAGGCTGATGAAAGAAGTTACAAGCTTGTTGCCGATCGCTCGTGAGTGCTGCGGATTTTCCGGGACCATAATAGGTTGATCTAGTACTTTAGTGGTTACGGAGAGGGTTATGCCGACATGTCTTTCCTCTATTACCACGGGAGTGCGCCGTACGAGTACAGAGAAATGAGGACGTGCGGAGGAAAGCGGAGAGATACACAGATTAGTGATCCACAAAACGATCAACATGTGTTACTTGTGCTTCATTTATACACCTATCTTTGCCGTTAGTTTAGTGTTAGAGAGTAAGAATGCAGTTGTAGAAGTTACATCTCCTTCCCTTCCTACATAGTGCCCAAGTTCCAAGCGAACCCTCCCATTCTACCACCCACCGCTATGCTATCCATTTCCCCACTCTAGCACCGAGTAAGCAAACTGCGATTGTGCCACCGCCTTTGACGAGTTTGCCTTTTGTAACCATAGCCTGAGAAGCAGCCCGCCCTCTCTTGCGATTGCATTCCCCATCGCGGCTCCGTAGTTGCCTCTTTGAAATTCCTTTAGTGATGAGATTATCATATGGATGTTTCTCCCGCGCGTGCGCAGTGATACGGGTGACGCTGCTGCTGTGGAACTCCTAGAATTGCCGGAGGAAAACGTGGAGAAGGGTGAAATGGGGACGTACAGTACTACCCGTCATAAATATCGAAAAAGCGGCTTTGTACGGGGAGTGTGTAGGGAATTGTTCCGACAAGGCGGCCAAGCAGCTGTCTCCTAGCGGGAGGGCAGTTGCCTCGTCCTACGCACCGCCTCGTCAGTAATCAAGCAGCAATCCGGCAGGATGATCATTTCGATCCGAACCGTACACGTACTAGTGCCTAAGTAAACGAAGTAAAGTCAGACCCCACCCTCGCAGCTCCGAGTCCACCAGCCTCACCGCTTCCGAGTTCGCGTTGCCCCCCTCCTCCGCTCTCCCCTAACATCTTATGATACCCATTCCCTATGCCCACCCTCATACCTATGCTCGCGACCCTTCGCACAACCAATCTCAACACCAACCTCTCTCTTCAGCACTTAACAAGCCCACCCCAATAAAGCCGTGCTTTCATTATGGGGCCCAGAAAGACCGAGGTCTTGGGCAGTGCAGCATATAGTGCTCCACCCGCCATCGTGTGTTCAGGGTATCATCGTGAGTTGTAAGTTGTAAGTTATCGGCAATTAACCTAGAGAGGATGTATGCACGTATCAAGCTCCTGGAAGTCTTAGGAGACCACCCCAGTGCCCTAGCATTTCCCAAACGAATAGTCCACGGATATCTGTTAGGTACAGTACACTCCGAAACCACAAAGAACTCAAACTCGGCATGCGGATAATAAATATGCTTCACCCTCACACCCATGAAATCTGTTGATAAACCAATTAACTAATAAACACCAACCATCCAATGAGTGTAATGCTTCAACCATCCTTTGCCATCGATCCCTCGAAAGGCATGTTTCGGCAGCCCCTCCCACTCATTGGTAAGTAATGCGCAAAATAAGGATGAGGTCATCCGTGTTGGTTATGGGCAGACAGGCAGCAACGATCGATCGACTCACTCAACAAACCTGAGGCGGACGCCGCTCGCAGCGACCGCGCGAGCTGGCCGTGGGGTAGGGGTGACGGAAGGAACCGGATTAGATTGCTAGCTTGGAGGATCATCGGGATTCGGTCGTATCAGTGCCGACTTACCAGCATTTGTTGGTTGGTCCGTAGGATACGGTACTCCAGCGTAGTGATTGTTGGACGGGCAGCGCACGTGGTGGCGAAGCGAGATTCTCTGTAACTCGGCCAATGCTGAGACCGCGCTCGCAGACACACAAGCAGTAGTCTACCAACAAGGCGAAACAGACAATTAGACCGTCGACTCCAGATTTCTAGGAACCAAAATAGCATCCCAATCGAGCGCCATGGCCTCCCCAAAGCACCTGACGAGTCGCGATTCTCTCACCGATCCGTCTACAAACACAACAAACAAAGAACCTTCCACCCTCCATTCCATGCATTTGCTAAATAAAGCACGACGCAGTCACCAAATATCACTCGAAATTCTGAAACAATCACCCTCGAAAGTGAATAGCACTCGAGTGAGCAATGATGAACATGCCTAGAATGTTCATGAAATGGTTTGTTTCAACAATATAGAGAACTAATGTTTCAAGATAAACAAAGCGGAGTAGTGCCTGAATGTTCAAGGTCATTCAGAAAGGTTATAAAAGCTTCCGTCTCCGTCGAGAAATGGTTCGGCGATACGATTGATCAATAACAGTTTTTACAATAGATTCCCTTAACCTTTGCATACATACACAGCATTCCTTTGCTCTACTTTTTCATTCCTACTTTACTCCAAGTTACTTTACTTACTCCGCAAGAACGATGCATACCCTCTCCACCCTCCTATTTTTCCTCCTCCCTCTTGCCTCAGCGCACATAGACCTAAAGTACCCCGCCCCCCTCAACCACCCCGAAAACCCCAATACGAACGCGGGCACCGCAGACTTCAACTACAAAACCCCCATCACCGCCGCGGGATTCCCGTGCAAAGGCTACCACAGCCTCCTCGGTACGCCGGCCGGAAAGTCCGTGGCGACTTGGGCCGCGGGATCGGCTCAGAACTTCACCATTGGCGGAACAGCGGTGCACGGCGGCGGGAGCTGCCAGGCGTCAATCAGCGAGGACGGGGGGAAGACGTTCCGCGTCGTCAAGAGCTATGTGGGTGGGTGCCCAGCAGTTGGAAAGGCTTTTGAATTCGTGGTCCCGAAGGAGGCGAAGAGTGGGGACGCGCTTTTTGCTTGGTTGGTTTTCTCCCCACTAAGCATTTTAATCTTTAACCCTTGCTAATTTGGGCGGTGCAGGACTTGGTTTAATAACCTTGGCAATAGAGAAATGTACATGAACTGCGCAGCCGTTACGATCTCCGGTGGCGGGGACAGAGGACTCTCAGGCCTTCCCGAGATATTCCAGGCGAATCTAGGCAATGGGTGTGAGACCGTGCCGAATAGGGACCTGCTGTTCCCTGCTCCTGGAAATGATGTCGCCATTGTGAATTCGGCGGCAACTGCGCCCGTGGGGCCATGTGAATTCAATGCTCCCGCTGGAACTAACCCTTCGGCCTCTGTCCCTTCGAGCTCTTCTGCCTCCTCTGGGTCCTCCGCTACGGCTACCTCCGCCACCTCTGTCTCCCTTTCATCACCCGCGGCTTTCGCAAACCCAACCGGCTGTCTCTGTATCTGTGGCGGCCCCAGCGGCTACGCAGCCAATATCCTGCCGATCTCCGCCGTCGACAATATAGTTGACAAGACGCCCGCTGCCTTCGTCATAGACCAACTTCCTACCATTACCGAGATTGCCCCCTACTCCGTGCATACCGGTTCCTCCAACTCTACTAATTCGGTTACTTTGGCTTCGGCTAAGGGCAAACCTCCTGCCACCACAAAATCCCCGTCGCCCGTTGGCAACCCAAAGCCGACAGAAACGATAGTTAAGATTTCCAGCAGCAGAGGAGTGAGTGTTACAAGGACGTCACTGTCTGTTCGCCAAGAGCCGACGGGGGTGAAGCCCGGAACACCGTATAGGCCCCGGAGGTGGTAGATAGACTTGCAGAGTCAGAGTCTGCTCTGGTACTTTAGACTGCATTTCGAAAAAAAAGCTCTTTTAGATTTTCTTTTTCTTTTTCCCTTTGCTTTTACCGGCCGGAGGAAGTTCTTTCTTTATTTCTTTCTTTCCTGCCCACCTCGGTCATTTGATCCCCTTTCTTTTTCCTCGATTTATTCATTTATTGCATTGCTAGTACTCGTACGGTACCGGTACTTACTCACCCCAGTCCCTCCTTCCTCCCTTTCCTTCTGCTCCTTTCCTTCCATACTTAAACGCTCACTACTATATCCACACTCCCTACCCAACACTCCCTAACTCATTCATTCACTTCGTCTCATTTCGGCATCACTTGCACAAAATAGACCATCCATTGCGTGGCTCATTCTGTCCTTCCTTCCTCCTCCCCTGCTTTTTCCTTCCCTCGTCCCGAGGGACTTGCCACCCCCTTCCCCTTTGTATCCCAGCGCATTGAACAACCACACTCCTTCTCAAGCTTTATCTATTTATATATATAGTCATCTACTAATTACGATATTTACATTCATGATCGATCCCTTTCGCGGTACTCATAGCAGGCATGAGGATCCGGAAATAGGGGCCCTTAGTTTGTATCGCCGCTCAGTACACAGACATATTGTGAATCCTTGTTCTCCGGTACCCCTGCCCGATACGAGGCGCTGATACCATGGTGCTTATTCTCCTTTTTGATTGTTGTGACTTCCGTGTTCGCAACTTACTACTCCCTACCGTCAGTACAGTACTACCGAGAGTACAGTTATTGTCGGACGCGTAGATGGGCAGGGCGAAACTGGGGGGGTGGCGGACAGGGGCATTTTATGGGCAGAAAGTGAACTCGTCAAAGGACCGGTAGGGTAACAAAGATCGCTCATTGTAGACAACCCTCGCCCGCCACCCGCCCGCCCTGTTCTCGCCGTACCCCTGGTACTCGAGTACTTGTAGAGACTGCATCAGATTAGATCAGATTATGTTCTCGAACTTGTGAGCGTTGGGTCACGACATGAAGAGTGCCGCATATTCTAGCGAGAACCAAAGAAGAGGCCCCGGCAGATAAAGCAAAAATGTAAGGCGTGCAGTAAGCGTCTGACATGTGATCCCGTGGTTGAGGTTTTGTGATGTAGCCAATGCCCTAAAAAGCCGACGAAGGGGGGGTTTTTTTTGACACATCTGAATTGAATAAGCTCCCCATTAGACCTGCCCCAATACAGACCAGTAACAAGAACCACAACCAAGAACAACTACCAAGGGTTACAAGTACCAACTACTCTTGATTACACCCAGGTTAATCACTAAAGAACCGGAGTTGATAGCGTCAAAGAAGAGCGATTTTTGTGTAGCAATATGGAAGGCTTTCCTCCCATCGATAACTCTGACTGTCGATTTCAATCGACTACAAGGTCGATATCAGATGCTATGCATCATAGAACGATAGGCACTCCCTGTCTTAGCGAAAAACTGTATGACTCGAGATCGTAATACGATTACGGTGCGGTAGCACTGTTGTTAGGAGGAGGTTACCTCGTCATGTGGAAGTTCCTCATGTCTAAGAAGAAAGGATCTCCCTCCCGCCCACCGGCATATTATGCAGAAAATTTTCGCGCCAAGCTTCCATCAGGTATCATATGATATTATGATAGAAAGTTCGACTGGAAACGCCCCAGCTCACACCGCGATCAACCAGCGGGAGGGGTCCTGCAAGATACTCGAGTATCTCCCGTACTGTTGCATCCGCACGATATCCTATTATTCACACGTGAATCCCGCACTCCACCCCGCTTCGTCGTACTGTACTCCCAACCCCCCCCCCGCCAATTAGCCCAGTCATACCAGCGCGACTGGCAAACGCGCGCTCTGAATTTATCACGGAGTCGCCGTTCGTTTCCCTCTCTTACCGTAAGATCCTTCAGTGCGCCCTCAGATTATCAGCAGAAGTCAGCACATGCCAGGTTTAGCTTAGCGGATTTTCCGATGTCGTGGATACAGTTTGACGGACCCGACAGGTCTAGACTCTAGAGTACTCGTACGACTCTGCAGTATTAGAAAAGGACTAATCCTTCTTAGGAGCTTTTTTACCTCTAAGTCCGGTGATTAGGGTGGCCCGCTACGAGTAGAGATAGCGAATTACCGGCACCGGCACTGGAGATCTTGCGGTACCAGGGCCGGGGATAGTTCCGAGTGAGTGGGTGTGAGGCCGGGTTTGCCCCGAGATGGTCAGCCTCGCTGGGACTACCCAGGGTATGGGTCTGGTTTGGGGCTGGAGTTTGAACCGGGGTTTGGGGTCTTGGGGAGAAGGAGAAGACGGAGATGTCCGAGCAATGTGGTGGAAAGAAGAAGTTTTGTGTCGGTAGTTGTGGGAATGGCAAGCCTGGTTTGCGGGAGGAGGAGGGAAGAGGCTATGCGCTTGATACCCTGGCGCGGGAGATTCCAGGCTATCTATGCACGAGAAGTGCTGCCCGGTATGCTGAGCGTGCTCTGTCGCTGGGACGACTTTCATCGTGGCTTAGTAATCGTGTTAATTTGCCAAGAGGGTGCATTTTCTCTGGCTATAGCCCACGTGACCAATGACTAATTCCGGCGAGGTGAGTATCATACAACTGAACTCACCCTGGCAAATATCTATCAACGGCTTTTGCCAAGGGAATTAATAGCAATTAGGGCGTCCCAAACATTCTCCTGCTCCCAGAAAAATCCTGACCTACCTCTAACTCCAATACTCGCACCCATGTAAAGTTGAGATATTCCTATTCTCTCTCATCAATGTGCGGATCGTCCGCTGAATAGTCTCTTATGGGGTCTTGACGAATAGCGAGTGACGAACAGGGGTATTTGGCAACGAAAAATCGAATTCGTCAAAGTAGGGCAACAAAAAATACCTGCGAGTGATCCCTGTTCGTCACCCGCTGCTATTCGTCAAGACCCCATGAGAGACTGTGATAAAGTCATAATTCTCATTAGAGCGCTAGTTGAAAACCCTCTGGTAGTTGGAGACGGACAATGCTTCCTTGGCTAAGTACGGTGCTCCGGTTACAGACGTCTCCCCATAGACTACTGCAGGGCACCGTGAGCTATCATGTGTTGCTCAATATTACACGTGTATATTAGGTCAGAACCTTTTCTTCTTCGCAATTACAAGTTCTTCAAGGCATGAACCGATTCTCCCTCCCTCCCTATCACCCAATCCCGCCCGGATCAAGCGAGAGGAGAGTGGGGGCTCTTGACGCACCAGAGATAAGATCACAAAGGACACTTACTGACTCGCTTGTGCAACGTTTCGGGATGTCAGTTAACGAAATGAGAGTCCGTTTCTTTTTCTCCTCCTCCCTCGCCCCGCCCCACCCAATTCCGTGGATATGGCGCCGAGTACGGTACGGTGCGACTCTAGCAGACTGTGTTTGTACCAAACTGGACTGAAATGTCTCTTTTTTGTCTTTGTTTTCCCTCTCCCTCCCTGCATCCCCTCGATTGCTTCGATCACAGCGTCGCGTCGAGGGGTACCGGCAGCTTGGGCGTGTGATTGACGGACTGGGGTCGAGGGATACAGTACTTGAAGTCGAGTGCCAGTAGGGGAAAAATGGCTCACTTTCCGACAGGGAATAGGTAAGCCACAATGGTTGCAATGGGATTTGGGAAAGCTTTGAAATACCGCCGTGGTAAAAAGTGAAAAGATGGGCGGAAAGAGAGAAAGAGGGCCCGAGCGGGTGAGGGGGTGGTTCGCTCTTCATACCGACATTTTGGTCGGATGGTGAGATGTCGATGGCACGACAATACAGTTGAGAAAAGGGAAGAATTTTGAGCTGGAGTTGAAATTAGAAGCACAAGTAGCCGGCAGCGTATGGTGGTGCGGTGGTATCGTGGGCAGGAATTGATTGTTCAGGGTGGAATTTCATTCGGACGGTGCACGATCTATGGGCATTCCTTGGAGGGGGCTTACCGGTATTGAATTATCTTGAAACGGTTGGAAGGAGGAATGGCCTTCTTCGTCTCTTCCTTCTCGTGGTGTGGTGCAGCGTGGGCGGATATGATAGATGTGGTGTCAGGGCGGGGATACTCGTGCCAATACTACCTAAATTTTGCCAACAACTTTCTCACCCTGGCACTAGACATTACTCCCGTCCGTAATAAATTAAGTTACAACTTGTACGATCGCAATTACGAGTGGGATAAACTTGGAAACTTTTGACAAATAAACAAGAGCAGTCAGGAAGGAGGCCAGGAGAGAAAGAGCGGTGCGATCTCCCCATTTATTTGTGTTCTAAATGGGCTGTGGGCATCCATCCCGCCCGGTCAGTTCAACAATCCTAAGAAAGAGATTTTCGCCAATGCGGTCACCACAATTCTCCGGAAACCAAGCACTGGGCCATTTCCCAAAGGGGAAAAGTTTCTCAGCAGCGCTTGTCCTGGCCCAGTGCCTTGCGTCATGTAAATGTGCTGCGCTCGAATAAAGTGGTTGAACCTTATGGCCGGGCCGCTGGGACCCGCAGGGATTGAGGAAGGGGATGACTTTTAGGGAAGATCGGAGTCAGGTCCTGTTTATGTAAGGAAAGGGGATGGCTGATGGTGAGGGCGATGATGGACCGATGGACTGATGGATGGATGGACAAATGGATGGATGAATGGGAAGAAGCGAGGAGGAATGGGAAAATAGGAAAATGGCCGTGCCTGCGTCATGCGATGTTACAGGTAGAATCCATCACGGCTTGGAGCTTCAGCTACTCTCTACTCTGGGACGTCCTTTTGGGGGCGGTGTTGGAGATGTGGAATGAGTGAATGGATGAATCAATGAAGGGAGGGACGGACGTGCCCTGACGGAAAGTCGTTGGATGTACGAGTACTTGTAGTGTCATATCATGCCCGTGTCCGCTTGTGAGGGCGGTAGGCTTTGCCGTGGCGCACAGGGTGTGGACTTTGTGGGAGGTGGCTGTATGGGTGTTACTCGAGTACCACCGCACACTTATTGTGTCCATGACAGAGATGGGCAGGGTGCGGTAATTTGAGGTTGAGCGTTGGAGGGTGTGGGTCTTGTTTTCCCTCTTGGGTTGTTGCTATTTTGCCTCCCCGAAGGTTCTGCTCAACCTTACTGGGTCAAGTTCGGGGGCTCAGCTTTTCAATCGAGTCATTTGTATCGCATCGTGGTTTCTCCTTCTATCCTTGGGGTCAATATATTGATGGGTCGTGGTGAATATGGGACGAAGGTGGTAATTCGGTTGCCGCTCGGAGGCAGGATCTGGAGGAGAATGGGATGGTTGGTTGTAACCTGCACTTGGGCTTGCTTGCTTACCGTAGCTGAGGACGGGGGGGAGCAGGGGGAAGGAAGATCCAGCCCAGCCTGCTGCCTGCCAGGAACAGAGTTGATCCCGACCACTTGCAACCACTTCCCTGAACTCACCCGAGGACCTCAAACCTTGCACCTTTTCGTCATTGCACCATCTCCACTCACCACACCAAAAATTCAACACTCCTTTTCCTCCTCCTCCTCCGCCTCCGCCTCTCCCTCCTCCTTCAGTGTTCCCATCCCACATCGCAATCTGGTGTGTTCGCTCATTCATTTTCCTTTTTCCTTTTTCCTTTTTCCTTTTCTCTCTCTCTCTCCTCCTCCTCACACCTCCTCAACGCCGTCCGCTCCGTCGGGTTCACTCTTTACTAGTAGCTCTCCTGCCTTTGTTGTGTCTCTCATTTTCTCTCTGCGAACGGCAAGGTGTGTGTGTTTGCGTGTGTGTGCCTCTGTGTGGTGTCAGAACTTCCAGAGCCTCACGTCAGAGAAAAAAGAAAAAAAAAAAAAGTACCAAATCAAAACAAACCCAAATACTAACCGATCCACTCCCCCCCCCCCCCACCCTCTGAATCCACGACACAGTTAGCCCTTTTTCTTACAACACCTTCCTACTTCTTGCATACCTTCCCTTTGCCGAATTTCGTCGGCTCCAATTCGTCTATCGTAGGGCTCTACTCGTACGTGGCAGCGAACAAGGCTATCACCACGATTACGTGCATTGATCTGATCTGAAGACGAGGCAATTCGCAACAAGAGGGTAGATTTTTTTCGTCAGCCTCCTTCTGCCTCTAATATACTAATCCGAGAGCCGCCTGTGCCAGTCCCATCCATGACCCTTTCACCTCTCGCGTAAGAAATCCAGAGAGTAAATTTTGAGATCCCTCCTGGTCGTTTGTTGTGCCAGGAAGGGGATTGGGAGAGAGGGATCAGGAATTTATCGACAGGCATTATGGCGGCTTCGACACCACGCCCTCAGTTATTGGCCTCGGTGCCCTCGACCGAATCATCACCACCTCCCTCCCCAGTTCCGCTGTACGCTTCTGCTTCGACACAGCAATCCGGTGGCGTCGAATTTAATCACCATCATAGACATCAATTTCTGCCTTTACCTTCTCATCAACCCCTTGCTGGATCAACCTCCGATCGTCCCGATATACCTACTACTACTGCTTCCCTCCGCAACCAGTCAGCTCGTCCACGCCTTCCAGGTCGACAGGAGACTCCGCCCTCCCCTCCCAATTCAGTTCTACTTGATCAGTCCCCAACCTCTCCATCACAGCCTACACTTGCAGAACCTATTGCAGAATATCCCTCCTCACATCAATCAATTACTGGAACAAATGTGGAGGGGCCGGGAGTTACTGAGCATCAAACGCCACCTCCGTCACTAAAGGATAGGCTTGCCCGGGCCTTTAAGGGCCACAAACGTGGAGAATCCGATGTCAGCATGTCCACGAACATCAATCCCAGAGACGGTGCTTCAACATCGAATCATCGTCGTGGTGATTCCGACTCGACTACGATCACTTCAACTGTCGCCGCGGCCCAAAACATCAAAGATAACAACGCTGTTCTCCAAACCTATACAGCCAGGACTAACCTGGGATTTTCCCCCACAAGACCCGACTTTTACTCGCACCAGTGGGCCTCACCGATTCGTCCCAACAGTCAAAATCACTATACTTACGGCCATGGGGGCACAAAGCGGAGGATTATGAATGGGGGAGAAGTCCGTGTCGAGATTCTACCGCATCCGAGCGTGATCGTAGAGAGAAGCGCGCATGATGAAGAAGAGGAACCCGATTTGTTTGAGGAATACGAGGAACAAGGGAGTGGTGATGTTCAGAAAAGTCATGGCGTCAATCATGTGAGTGATGCTCGGCATGAAGACGGATACCTTATCGGGGTGCCGAATTCCCTTCGCCATGGTGACCAGCGTTCACAAAGCGACCTCGACGATTACCTTCCACCGTTGAATCGTAGTCCGGCAACTATGGGGGACTCTTCACCACGCAGCCAAACGGCAACCACTTTCGAGACCGGGCTCTCTGGCGACAACGATTCTTCGGGAGATAGCCGGGAGCGTAGGTATGCCGAAGAATCAACGGTCTCTTTTGGGTTCGAAAACTTCCACATGGGGTCTGAGAGTGATAGTTACTTTGCCGGGCTGCCGAGTCCTAATCCCGACAGCGTGGACTCTGCGCGCACGGGCCTCTACGGCTCGAGTGGTATGGCAAGTAGTGGGGTTTTGGCTTCCATGAGCCAGGGAGATCTTAGCGCACAAGGAAGGAGTAATTCATCGCTCGGGGGCTACACTGCGAGTAAGAGTAGTGGTGGTGTTGCGGGTAGGCCAGGATTGAGTAGGAATCATTCGAGTAGTTCTCACCTTCTGGCTCGCCAGAGAGGGACCCAAGTGCCTGGCTCAGGAAGTAGCCCGATGGAGGATGCTCTTGCCAAAGAGCTAAAGAGGCTGAGTAAGATTTCGGCCGGAAGTGGCGTTAGTGGCGTGGCTATTGTTGTCACTTCAAATGGCCCCGCTTCCAGCGTTGGCGAAGATTCCGACGATGACGCTGACGCTGACGGTCGGAGGTGGACCAAAGAAGAGAAGGGCAAGGGGAGGGCTCCTCGTTCTGTGGATGGTGGTAATGGGGGTATGCCCGGACGTAACGGAAGTGACGTACGGCTTGGGAACCATGAGGGGCGCCATCGCTCGGGAAGTGGGATTAGTGGAGTTAGTGGGTGGTCTTTGGAAGGTCAGAGTAGTGGGGCTGGTAGCGGCAGTGAGGGGGGAGATGATGATTCGAGGGGACTGCTTAAGGGTGTTGATGAGACTAAGAAGCGGAAACTGAAATCTCAGGTGGCTCCTAAAGGAGTGTTGGTGCATGAGGGAGATGAGAGATACGATTTGTGAGTCCCCCTTCCTTCAAGAAGTCATGCATATTAGGTTTGAAGGCAGGCTCTAACTATGGATAGCGTCTACCGCATGCGCCGTACTCCGGATGAGACGCCCATCCTGGTTCCACAGTATACCTTCTCGGCTGAATCTTCTTTCCCTAACCGCAACGCCCTTACTTTGCCGATACCTGCCAAGACCTCGTCCCCTAACCTTCGCGGCGCAGATCACATCCCTCTCGCTACGCGCTACGGCAGCTCTCCCATCACAAAGCCTGAAGGAGCCATTGTCCGATCTCCCGATCTGAGCGATTCTTACTATGGCGGTATGATACAGGGCGACCAAGCTGATAACGCTTCTGCTCACTCTGCAAGATACTCTGGATCGCATAAGTCGGTTGCTCAATCTATGAGTGATAATCGGATTGGAGAACTGGTCCACCCCGCCCATAGGCAGGCTTCGCGTGCTTCTCAACATAATAGAGGTGTGGTTTCAATGGGAAGTCTGGAAGGTATCACGGGGATTGGTTTAAGAGCAATGCCCTCCTCGGGGCTTTCTGGAGGCAGATTCGTTGGTAGTAGTTTGGCCGATACCAGTGATATAGGCCATCCCCTCGAAGATACTACTGCTGAGAGGGATATTAATCCGAAGAGAGTCCGAATGAGCACCAACCTCGACGAGATTACTCCTGCCCCTCAACATTACTTTGAACGTGAGCCTAAAGTTCAGAACAAGCGTAGGAGTTATCGTCTTCCCGCTCTGGGTTCCCGCCCTATGAGACCAAAGAACTTGCGTAGGAGCATGACTCCGCATCTTTACGCCCCTAGGCCACTGGGCGATTCCTGGAAAGATCTTGCTGACGTTGAGAGCTTGCCTGATAACGAGCAAATCCTTGAGTACAGAAAGAGGGAAAAGAAGGCTGGGAGACTCCTCCTCGGGTTTTGCATGCTTTTCCCTCCTCTGCTCTTGGTGGTTGCTTGGGGAGGGTTTGATGTTACGGTTGAGGGGTGGACTTCTGGTCAAGTTAAGGGTGTCGGAAAGGTGGAGAAGAGGATGGCGGCCTGGGTCGGTGGTACATTTGCAGTCTGTGTGGTCGCCGGTATTATTGCTGGTGCGGTGGTGGTTTCGATTTAGTTTTCACTTTTCCTTTCTCATCACTGGGCGGTTTCCCTTGAGTTTGGGTGGGTGGTGCATTTGTTTCTGCGCATTGTTTTTCTTTTTCCATTCTTATACATTCTAGGGAGCTCTTTAGGGCATTGGTAATCTTTTTTTTCTTCCCTTTCTCTTCTAATGTAGATAGGTTTACGAGAAGCTGTTGCTGGAAGGAGGATGGTTCCACCTTTTCTAGAGCAGAAGGTTGTGGTGGGGTCCTGGAAAGCGTGGGGGAGGCGGGAGATGTATTTTATGCGAGTGTAAGATCTATATTGGAGATGAAGCATCTGTGGGATGAGCGAGAGGTATTTCGGAAATTCTGAAGGGGATGGGATGCTGGCGGAGAGATCTTGAAGGGGGAAGGGGAGATTGGGGGGGGGGGGGGGGGGGGGGAAAGGTGGCGGGAGTT
>Ga0307517_10001900_pt1 | contig 34193 bp, 25 predicted proteins | sample 23_EM_MG_FD_194515 | JGI IMG/M metagenome (GOLD analysis project Ga0307517, IMG submission 194515) | Populus trichocarpa ectomycorrhiza microbial communities from riparian zone in the Pacific Northwest, United States - 23_EM | ecosystem: Host-associated > Plants > Roots > Unclassified | place... | reverse complement strand
AATTTTATAAGAGCTACTCGTTCCTGACACATAAGACCCTGGACAGAAAATTATTTTAATATAATAAAATGGATTCGTGGGAGGAGCCTGATCAATCAGCAGTGCTCTCTCGTAAAGGAAATTGCTGAAGGGTGAACAAGATATCACATACTATACAGCGAAGGAGAGATAGATCATCGGAATTAAGAAATAGGTATTCGGTAGTCTTGACCTATGTGATAAAAGTCATCTGCTTGGCGGCTACAGGTATAATAACAATGCACTGCATGATTCAAACCGAGGCAGCACAGCTGATATTGAAGTTTAGCAGAGAACAGTGAGCTGAATGGTTGAATTAAGAACTTGAATTAGATGAATGGCTCAAAAGCGTAATTTCGAAGGGGAATTGAATGAATCTTAGAAGAAGTCACTCAAAGTCAGAGGAAATATAGGAAAATATTTGAACATTGCTTGTCTCCTTAGCCTAGATTATATGAACAGCATAAGGGCAGAAAACAGGAAAAGGCGCACAGTTGTTGAATATTATTGGAGCTAAATGTTTGGAGGTACAACTTTGTGACACAATACCAGAGATCAGAATATGATTGAACATGATGAGGATGATTCGCGGAAGCTGTCAGGGTGTAAGGTGCTCTATCTCGTAAAGGAAATTGCTGGAGGGTGAAGGGCGGCAATATGGGAGGATAAGTGGGTGGGCTACGCGTGGCGACGCGGCATTACCAGTAGGCTGCAGCCTCCTGCTATCGCTCTTTGTGACCATTTAGTTATAGTCACTCTTAGTGCGAAGCCGTACTCTATGTTGCCCCATGGTAAAATGAGGTATCTTACCGGATCTGCAATCGTCCATATTAATTGGAGCCGGGTGGTTTGAACGACAGGTGCGAACAATATTTGCTGTCCTATCCTATCCCGGTCTCTTGAGAGCCTGCTAACCTGCTTGCTAATTACGATAATGTAGTGACTGCTGAAGCCAATAGATATAACTTGATAGAGTATCCTGGAGAGGATAGCATGTGGGATGTGATGTGGAATTGATAAGTGATATGGAATACCGGTATTGTCGAACGTGATCATGTAATATCACTCGATTAGTGAACCTGAAGATTTTATACCCCCAAACCTACTTTCGCCATTTCCAACATAATCAATCTAGCATGACAATTCCAACTCATCTAGAATTCTTCAGTACAATCCATTGCAAAAAATACGTTAAATAAAGAAATCTATTTTCAAAGCTAGTCACACAAGAAGCTATACAGGGGAAGTGTGTGACGCCTCTTAACGTGGAGTAATTTCCTTGCAAATCTTTGATCTATCTTGGCAAGACGGTCTTATCGACATCTCTCCGCTCTTCAAAAATTTGGAAGCCGATTATTCCCTTCGTTATATGTGATATATGGCGTGACATTGCAAACTATGGTACGAACTGGAGAGGATTGTTCCCAAGCGTCGAGTCCATCCGTCTTGTGCAAAGGATGGGATGGACGCTGGATTATATGCCATTGCCCGGGATGGATGCGGACTGCATTCTGTCCTCAGCTTGGCTCAAGCATGTAAGGCCTGCGCTACACTTGTTTCGAGCCAACAGGTATCATTGCAGCTTGAACATGAAATGAAGTGCCAAGCACAAGAGAATGTGATTGCCAACACAACTGTGATGAACTTCTTCTTATTTGACTGCTCAGTCTTATGCTCACGAATTAGAAGACGAGTAGAATGAGAACACCGCGTTTTTTGCTGAGGTTCCTTATCATGTATGAGATATACTCGCATATTGGCGTATATTTAGAGTAGGAATATTTATTCACGCACCTGACGAGGACTAAAGGGAGTAAAGGACTAGAGGGTGCGTGCTGCCCAAGGGGACTGGTGGGAACACTACTGGATACAGATTTAACATAGTGTCAGCTGAGTGGCTAAGGATCTGCTCCATGCTAGAGCCATAGAAGCTGTAAAGCACTTGGGTATCATATCGGCTTCCAGCAAGCAAGACAATTATTCTGTAGCCAGTGACTGTAAGTCTCTTATTGGCAGAGGAGAGATTTGGTGGGGGGTATAATATTGGGAATGTCTCTTCCCCTCCAGAGAGATATTTCGTGAGTAGGGTAAGACTGTGATATGGTTCCCGGTCGAAGACTAAATTGGTGTGCAGCTGGTTACTCTAAATCTATTCCCAGAAGAAGAGAGATTTGGTGGAAAGGGTGAGAATGCAAAATCTATTTGTGCCCGGGGACAGAATTGGTGTGTATCTAGTGACTACAAAGGGTGTACCGAGCTGAAGGAGAATTGGAGTGTAGGGCAAAATTGCAAGATATTTTCTCAGCCCGAGAGAATAGTAGTTGGTCGCACTCTAAAGTAGGTTCCCACTCTAGAGTAGGTTCTCAGCCGGGAACAGAATTGGTAGGTAGTGTGACACTGCAAGATCTGTCCCCAGCCGGAGAGAGATCTAGGGGATAGCATACACCTCTAAAGTCCGTTCCCAGCCGGAAACAGAATTGGTGGGTGGCGTGACACTGCAAGATCTATTCCCAGTCAGGGAGAGATCTACTTGATAGTACTAGTACACCACTCCAAAGTCTTTTCCCACCGGGAAATGTAATTTGTGGAAAGCACGACACTAGAAGATCTTTTCCAGGCTGGAGAGAGGACAAGTTTGTAGCGCCACACTTTAAAGTATATTCCAAGCAGAAAACAACATTGGTTGTTAGAACAACAATGTAAGATCTCTTCCGGGCCGAGAGAGAGATCAACTGGATAGAGCGACACTGCAAAGTCCTTGCAAAGCAGGAAACATAATTGGTGCAAAGTGCCATACTACAACATCCTTTCCCGGCTGAAGAGAGTAGTAGTTGGTCTCAAAACACAAAACGTCAGATCCCAGCAGGAAAGAGAATTGGTGGGTAGTATGAGACGGGAGGATCTCCTTCCGGCCGGAGAGCAAACAGGTAGGTCGCGGAATACTCCAGGGTAGGTCCCGGAACACTCCAGGGTAGGTCGCGGAACACTCCAAGGTAAGTTCCCAGCTGGAAACACAATTGGTGGGTAGTGGGACGCTCAATATTTGTTTCCGGCTGGAGAGAGATCTAGTGAATAGCACGACATTCTGAAGTCTTTGCCTGCCGGAGGGAGAATTGGTAGGTCGAGCGACACTGGAAGATCTCTTCCCAGCTGGAGACTAAACTGGTAGGCAGCGCAGCTCTTGAAAGTTCATTTCCGGCCGCAATAGGAATTGGTAGGTAGCGAGACCCCGCTGGATCTGCTCCCGCCTGGAGAGACAACTGGTGGGTACCACAATGCCGCAAAGTATGTTTAGAGCCGGAAATGGAACTGGTGCTTAGCGTAACACTGGGAGATCTGTTCCCGGCTGGAGAGATAGGTAGTGGATAGCGCGTCAGTCCAAAGACTTTCCCAATAGGAAACAGAATAGGTGCAAAGGGCGACATTGGAAGATGCATTCCCAGCCGGAGTGAGTCCTTGTTCGTAGCATAAAATTCTACAGTAGGTTCCCAGCAGGTAACAGAATTGGAGGGTAGCGCGACACTGCAAGATCCGTTTCCGGCTGGGGAGAGAACTGTCGGGTGGTCCAACACTCCAAAGACTGTTCCCCGGAGGAAACAGAATTCAAGTTTGTGGGTAGCAGGGGTAGGCAAGATGGGTTCCAGGCCGGAGAGAGATATGGTGGGTAGTGCTATGCTTCACAGTCTATCCCAGACGGTAACATAATTCGTAGGTGATGCGCCACTGCAAGATGTGTTCCCAGTCGGAGTGATATCTAGTTGATAGCACACTACACTAATGGCCTTTCCGGTCAGAGATATAATTGGTGCTTGATGTGATACTGCAATGTCGGTTCCTGCTCAGAGAGATCAAGTTGCCCGCCGCCAGTCCAAAATCCTTTTCCGGCCCGAAAGTGAATTGGTGGTAGTCAAGGGCACGATCATGCTGGGGCAGAAAGTTTCGCTCATACTTGAGCACACCCAAAATTTATGATCGAGCATGATCGTGCCCATCACCAAAATTTGGTACGTAGAGAGCCCGTTAAGGATTAGTTGCTCTGCGGGAGAGAGAACTGGTGGGTAGCAGAACTCCAAAGGAGGTTCCCAGCCAGAAAAGGAATTGGTGCTTAGTGTGGCACCGGAACAATTGTTACCGGCCCGACAGATATCAGGCCGATTGCAAGACGCTCCTGTGTCCTTTCCCGGGCAGGAACACACGTGGTATGTAGCCCTACATTGTAAGATCTGTTGCCCGTCGGACAGAGATCTACTTGCTAGCACCACGGTCCAAAGTCTTTTTCATGCTGGAGATACAGTTGGTGGGTAGCGGAACACTGCAAGTTCTCTTCCCGTTTGGACAGAAATCACGTTGCTAGTGCACTGCTCAAATCTCCTTTCCCAGCTGGAGACACAGTTGGTGGCTAGCGCAATACTTCATGAGCTGTTCACTGCTAGCGACACATCTGGTGGGTAGCACTACACTTCAAAGTAGGTTTTCAGCCAGAAACAGGAGTGGTGCTTAGGGTAACACAGCACGATCTGTTCTTGGACAGAGATATATCTAGGGGATAGGGCAACCCTCCAAAGCACTTTCCCAGCCAGAAACAAACCTGGTTGGTAGCACGACAATATAACATCTGTTCCTAGCCTGATAGATATATAGTCGATAGGGCAACACTGTAAAGTCCTTTCCCAGCCGGAGACAAAAGTGGTGGATAGTACGACACTACAAGATCCTCTGCCGGCTGGAGAGAGTAGAAGTTAGTCGCAGAATACTATAAAGTTGTGCCCAAGTTTGAAGCAGCATTGGTGGGTAGCGCGACACGGCAAGATCCATTTCCGGCCTGGGAGAGTACCTTTGGGTAGTGCCGTACTCCAAAGTATGTTCCTAGAAGGAAACAGAATTCGTGGGTAGCGCCCGACAGTAAGTCCTGTGCCTGAGCGGAGCGACATATATTTGATATCGTGACACTACAAAATCCTTTCCCAGCCTGAAACAGAATTAGTGGGTAGAGCAACAGTGCAAGATCTCTTCCCAGCCGGAGACCCAAAAGGTGGGTTGCGCTGTACTCCAAAGGCCATTTCGGGCCGGAAAGACAATTGGTGGCCAGCGAGACCCTGCTGGGTCTGGGCCCATCTGGACAGAGTACTGGTGGGTATAGCTGATCTCTAATGTATGTTCCTAGCTTTAAAAGCAATTGGTTCTTAGCGCGACGCTGCGAATCCTTTGCCCGCTGGTAAGATTACTTGTTGGTCGCAGTCCACGATACAGTAGTTTCCCAGCATGAAGAGGAATTAGTGGGTAGCACAGCACTACAAGATCCTTTGCAGGCCGGAGAGAGAACTGCTGGATAGTGCAAAACTCCAACTCATGTTCCCAGCCAGAAACAGAGTTGATGGGTAGCTCCATAATATAAGATGTCTTCTCGGTCAGAGACATATCTACTGCATACCACAACACTTCAAACTCCTTTCCCGGCCGGTAACAGAATTTGTAGGCAGAGCAAGACTGGAAGATTTCTTCCCGGCCGGAGAGCCAAATGGTGGGTAGCGCAGGCCTCCAAAGTCCTTTTGCGGCAGGAAAGAGGATTACTCCGTAGCGTGACCCTGCAGGGTCTGTTGCCATCCGGAGAGAAAACTGATAGGTACAGCAGCTCTCGAAAGTATGTTCCCAGCCAGAAAAGGAATTGGTCTGTAACACAACACTGCAAGATATCTTCCCAGCCAGGGAGATATCTAGTAGATGGCTCAACCATCCAATTTCCTTTCCCAGCCGGTGACATCAGTGGCATGTAGAACGACGGTGGAAGATCCTTTGCCGGTCGGATGGAGATCTGGTTGATAGCGTAACACTCCAATGTCTTTTCCCAGCCGGAGACAGAATTGGTGGGTAGAATGACACTGCAAGAACTGTGCCTGTCCGGAGAGCGAAGTAATGGGTAGCGCAACCCCCCGTCCTTTTCCAGCCTGAAAGAGAATTGGTGGTTAGTGCGACCATGGAGGATCAGTTCCCAGCCGGAGAGAGAACTCCTGTTTAGCCCAATACTCTATAGTAGGTTTACAGCCAGAGTCAGAATTCGTACTTACTCCGACACTGAAAGATCTGCTCCGGCCGAAGAGTTAACTACAGGATTGCGTGACTCTCCAATGTCGTGTCCCAGCGAGACACACAATTGGGCGCTAGCACCATACTACAAGATCGGTTTGGGTGAGGGGAGAGACTCGGAACCCGTTGATGCCGTGACGCTGCCAAGTTCCTTCCCAACCGGTGACAGAATGGATGGAAAGAGTGACACCGCAAGATCACATCCTGGCCGAAGAGCCAGCTGATCGATAGTGCAACCCCTGACTGTCGCTTTCCAGCCTGAAAGAGAATTGGTCGATAGTGCGACCATGGAGGGTCATTTCCCGTCCGGAGAGAGAATTGCTGTTTAGCCCAAGACTCTATAGTACGTTTCCCGCTGGAAATCGAATTAGTTCTTACTACGACACTGTAAGATCTGTTCCTGGCCGAACATATATGTCCTGGATACTAGCCCGCCTTGCCAATTTCCTTTCCCAGCTGGACACAAATCGCTCGCTAGCACGACCCTGCAAGATATCTGCTGGGCCGGGGAGAGATGTGGTTGATACCGCGACTCTCCCAAGTGCTTTCCTCGCCAGGGACAGACTTGAAGGGAAGTGTGAAACAGCAAGATCTCGTCCCAGCTGGAATGTGACCTCGTGGGTAGCTCAACCCTCCAAAGTCCTTTCACAGCCGAAAAGAAGATTACTGTACAGCAGGGCCCTCCAGGATATTTTCCCTACCGGAGAGTAATGTGGTGGGTCGTACTACACACCAAAGTCTCTTGCCACCTGGCCACAAGATGCGCTCGTTGCACCAAACCAATCCACCCACACCCGTATTCTCGTTGATTGGGCCTAACCCACCCCCTTAACCGGGAAAAACAGCCTTTCATAGTTCAAGTACTTATAGTAGCAACAAATCACTGTACCCAAGGACCTGGACATAGTAGATCCAAATTTGCATCAAGGATGGTAAGTAGTGTGCCTTACATAGGAGACTTCTTTGACCCAGGATGTGAGGTACTTATATCACCTCTTCCAAGGCCACACTCTTAGTGGGGTTTTTCACTACAAGTCTACTAAGTGTAAAGGGTAGTAACATCTCGTCCAACCGCTCGACCTGTGGATTAGAGGTTGATTGATCAAAGGCACAATATCGATGTTTTGGGATTCTTTCTTCACTGTACTGATTGGGCTTTCATTGACTCTAATTGGCTTCATTTCAATGTATTTGATTGGCTTTGGAAAATTTGTTTAACAAAGATTTGTTTTGTAAGCAGGTCATGACTTTTATAACTTATATTGGTAGATGATATAAAACAAGACTGGCTACCCCTTTTCATTAGATCATTGGTAGATCCAAGAATATGAGATGCAAACTGTGCAAACTTGATTTACATTTACATCATTTAATCACTCGACCAGTATCATGATTGGCCTGTTTCAGCTAATGTATTTTATCCCAGATTTACCCTCTTCAAATCACCTACGACCCTTCCTTACAGACACCCTATTCTGAAACTATTCTACATCTATTCAGCCCCCGTGCCCTACATCTCTGGCCCTCCGATATTGGCTGCAACAACCGCCGCCCCACCATCGCCTGCTGCCCCTGCGCCATCATTTCCCTCCAAGTTGGCCCCGGGTGAGCCATCCTGTAGTTCCTCAAGGTCCGGAGTAACCTCCTGGATTTGGTTTTCCGCTGCCAACGGGAATGCACGGGCCCAGGCATTAGGGTCCTCGCGGAGCTTCCAGTTGATGATGGGATGATTTGCAGCAAGAGGGAGAGCATGTTGAATCCCCTTAGGGCCTGCCTCGAAAGCCATTATAGGAAATGCGGGCTGTACATGTCCATTCCGCAAGTTGTTAGCCAACTGGTCCAGAGCCGTATCACTAAATATTTCCTCTATGCCTGGCAAGACTAGTTGGATGAGTTCAAGCAAAACATCCATCTCCCTTTCGGTCATATGAGTTCCGAATGCCTTGTGTGTCCACTGCGTTCCCCTTCGGAATTCCTGTGTAACATCATCTTCCGGGAAAAAGAAGGCTCCAACCGCTCCCCCAAAAACATTCATATATCGGTGCCAATTCTTGGCACAGGTTGCTACTGTTTTCCACTGGAGCAACAGTACACCATCTGGGAGATTTGTTGCAATAATTTCTGAGGCGAGACGCTGGGCCTCACGAAGCTGGACCCCATCACGCACATGACTGAGAATCAAACTCTGATACGCTTCATGGATCTCGTACTACCTTAAGGAATTAGAAGCTACTTTGTTGATGGATATCAGGAATTATAATACATACGTAGAAGATTCTTTCAACAACATATTGACCATCATTGTTACGACCTGTTTTCAGCAATCCGGTCAGCAATGCCCTGAGGTGGCGTACATTGGGATCGATCAGTGGGCCAGGGAGTTCGTCGCCAAGTGGGGGTACTGGCGGCGCATCTGCATGAAACAATGCCCGCCAGTACCCCAGTCTGCGTACTGTAACATTAGCAAACCTATCCTCATAACCAGTCAACTCATTCACAAGCTTGAAAAGCATCAAGAGCTTGTCACCGGTCAATCCGCCCCTCTGACGTGGAGAATAGAGAGCCTTCTCACGCATCCACACCTGGACGAAGATAGGGGCCTGATACCATGCATCCTAATTGCCCTTTGTCAGCTTAATATTCATTACCTATAATGTAGAGAGAGGGGTATTACGTCAAGACGCCATCCGTGGTCATGGCGTGGCGCCGGTAGGGCGAGGGGAATCCTCAGCAGGTCTAAATCTTGCGGAGTTAGTACGCGAAGTGACATTACCAATTCCTGCTCATGGTCTTCTCTCATCTCATCTTCCTGAACAATCTCGAGACCATTTTGGCCAAGGCGGACACCTAGTCTCCCATCCACAACGAGTGCGTGGGCATGGACTCCTGCATAGGCAAGGATTTGAGCAATAGGACTTGTAGAAGCAGGCATTTTGAAAGCTGTATGTCAGAGTACAGGGGAGAACTGATGATGGAGAAGGTAAGGAAAGCTGTGCCTATTTATCTACAATGATTGAATTGCCAAGTCCATAAGAATGAACTCTATACTGAGCAATAAGGCTCAATACTGTATGCTTCTACACTGGAACTGGTAATTGCATGACTCATAGAAGATATGACTCATAGAATATCTGACTCATGGACACTCCAACTGATATAATACCTCTCCATTACAATATCTAACTCATAAAATACATAACATAACGAAAATAACTCCTTGACTACGTGAGTCATAAGATATGACTCATACCATATTTGAGTCATGGAGTATGACTTGTAGCATATTAGAGTCATAGAATATGACTCATACCATATCAGAGTCATGGTCTATGAGTCATGGAATATCAGAGTCATTGTTGATAACTAATACAATATCCAAGCCATCCTCAATGTCTATCACTTATACACTATTGAACCTATAAATTATATATGTAAGTCCAGGGTAGAATCTTAACTCATACACTTAGGATATGATTGATATCTAGGATATATATGGAGAAAGTGAAAGAAATCAAGATAAACTTGTTGAAAAAGAAAAGGCAAAATGAGGGCCTTTAGCACAAGATAGAAAATGATGAAAGAGCATTAAACCTAGTATTAATGAATTAATAAATATAATAATAAAAGAACAAATATATTTCAACCTTTTCAAAAGGCATGTTGTAGACTCAAGTATCCAGGCACTCTCCCAGATGTTTTTAACATTACCAGAGTTACAACCCTCAGTAGCTGTTTAGCATACTCTATTTGGCCCAAATTTTGATATTTCATCTGGAGAACTGGTATAGAGAGAAGTCCCACAATGTTGAATACTATACAAGATGGTCATCTTTTAGGCAAGACTTAGGGTATAGTATACATCTTGCACGTTGTAAAATAAAGAAAAACTTTGGACTAGTCTTTAAATTTCCAAGGTAGTAGAACAACTGCAATTATATTCCCCACCACAAAGAAGACCTCACAACTTATAACTGTGCCCTTCTCTTTTGGAACATTGAATCTATAACATTCCAGCACATGATATGAGTATCTCCCAGGTTTTCAATTTAATAAAACAGTTTAGTCATTTCTAGTATACCTTGATATAAACCCAGATAACCTCTTATAATAATACTAATAAATATTACAAAATCAAGCATGCCAGTAACTATGTAGAATATCAATTTCAGCAATTTCATATATAGGACAAAGCTTCAGGCATTGTAAAAAGTGCAGAATGCTTAATACCAAACAGTGGAATAATTTGTTGTACAAGTTATGTAGTAATCTAGAAAGACGAATCATCTTATTTGGTACGGCAACAATAACACTACTACTCTAGGTTTTACTATCTACTACCGACAAATTAGATGCAATGAACCTTCAGTTAAGATTTATGTATAGAACTATTATAGGTAAAATCATGCTAAGATGAATTTATCTACTAAATGTTTAATACTTTATATGAAACCCTTTTTCATATAATATAGTTGCAACTCTCTTAAGCACCAACCTTTACACGTAGTAAGTTAGTCTCCCTCTATTTCCTAACTTGAAATAATCATTTTTAGCCTTAAGGTCTCATTGATATTTTCAAACATTAGTGTACAAAATTGTTAGTAATTGAGCAATAGTGAGGAAGGCCGATGGATTCAACAAGTATTAGGCATATGACTGATAAGGATATTACAATTGGTGAACAAAACAAGAATGAAATAGAAAGTAGTAGTTTACGAGTAATGATACGTCAACATATGTAGTGTAATACTGTATATATTATTTTCCATTGTACTAGGGCTAGGGATGTCGGGCATGTATACTAGAAAATGTCTTTAATATTAGGAGGCCTTGGCGCAGATTTGTATGTGTCTTGGGGCCAAGGTGCTATGATACTTTTGAAATTGGCTAGTACTTACTTAGGTCTTCCCTAGTAAGATATTATCAAGGACATTACCTACTGACTGCATATTGTTTAGGTTTGACTGAATCACCTGCTAAGTACGGAGATCATCTTCTCTTTTCTGTTGTTTAATAGTTGTCTATAGAATTATAATTTGAAAAACCGACACACAATTTGATTTAGTATATGTAGTTGACGCTAATACAAGGGATAGAATATTGGTCAATATATATCTTTATCTCCTACTGCTAACAGAAATGGAATTATAAAAGGCATCGCTGATTTCATCTTCAGTATCAGTTTAATATTTCCTTACCACCTGAACTTAATCAAATCAGGTATTTTTTATATCCTACATAGAACTACCAGTGAATAATTGCTAATCAATACCCTAACCGAGAGCTCAAACCTGAGACCCGTTTGGAGCTTATTGCTTGAATCTTCAATACAATGCTTGCACCTGTCAGTTTCAGACACTCACAACACTCAAATCCAGCAAACCTTTCTACACTTGTCAATCATGATATATTTATCACTCAATATAATTGCTGGAAACTCATGCTCTATTGAATTTTTCTACTGTTTCATCTAGTCTATTCACATGAAAAAGAGCCCCTGGGTCTACTAGCTTGAAATGAAATAAATCTAAGCTGCCCTAATGTCCTAATAGCAGGAACAGAGAGTTTCAAGGGGCCTAAATCCTCAAGATAGAGTTAGGACTTATATAAAGGATATTAATATCATATAATAAAAGTAAAGAGGATCAAGTTCTTCAGTTTTTCTAATCGCCAGATTCTGCAAAAGAGAAAATCAAGTATGACTGCGACAGTGTTTGGGCTTGAGGTAAAGATTGGGGGGAGAAGAAGAAGGGTGCAGAGGAGAGAGCATTGTGAGGAAATAGACGTGGAAGGGGTGAGAGATACATGTAGTTGTTGGTAGAAGCAAGGAAAGGAGGAAGACAAGGAACATGTAAGAATAGAAGAAGAATAGGGAAAATGGAGGAGACTAGTGGTATAGTAAGCTGGATTCGGAGTGGAAGGAATGAAGGCAGTAAGACTAGAAGCAGTGAAAGAGATAAGGTATGGGGAGCAATGAATATTTTAGAGTGAAGTGAGACTCCTTGATTGTAGCATTAGGGAATAGGGGTATCTCTAGTGATAGGAAGTACGAATGTAAGGAAAGCAGAACAGTGGTAAGTATAATACCAGAGAAGTAGGAAATATGGAAACAGGAAGGGATGAAGGTAGAAATCAGAAGAGGAGTTAAGGATGCAAGGAGACAGAAGGAAGGAGAGCCACATGAATAATAGCAGGTTAGCAGGCTTCAAGTTGAGTGCAGGCAGCAAGAATGTAAGTAGGGATAATAAAAAGGAAGGAGAACATCAAGAAGAAAGAGCGACAGGAGGTAGAGTGGATATGGTGCAGGCTTCTATCCTGGCTTCCAACATGAAAGAAGGAAAGAATAGTAGGTATAATGTAGGTGGAGGCCAAAAAGAAAGGGCAGGTTAAGTAGCAGTAAGGTAGTCTTTATTCCTGGCGTAAGAAAGCAAAGTAGGGGGTCCAAGAAGAATCAATACGTAAGATAGGTGAAGCCAAGAGGGGATGTAACAGGGAAGAACAAGGAAATGGTGATAGGAGGGGAGAAGGACAATAGGTCCAGGTATGGGGGGTGGGAAGCCCAATAAGGGAGGGTAATAAGAGGAACAAAAGGTATATACAGGGGCTAAAGCTGAGCTAGTGGAAGGGAAGTAGAAGAACTAATAAGAGTTAGGAACAGTGAGAAAGGGGAGCAATGGGGTATAAAATCATGATAGGTGCAATGTCGTTTGGAGGTTATGAAATGAAAGGGGCTAGAGTAGCAGGAGTATGGAAAGCAATAACAGAGGGCAAGAGGCAATACCAAAGGAATGTAAGAAGTGTAATATTTAGAGCAAAGAATCAACAGATGCTGTCTAGTAGAAGTTATAGAGAGTGATAACAAGTAGCAACAGAATATAAGACAGGTGAAAGTGACAGTTCATTTCTAGAAGCAGGAAAGGGAGAATCCAGGGGGCAAGGCGTGCATGATGGACAGTAGTAAAGAAGGGCAATATGTGATACAAGTGGTAGGGGTTGCATTTCATTAGTGGAAGCGGGAATAGAAGTACATAGAGTGGCACGTGTTATAGAGGGAAAGAGAAGAGAGCTGTAGGCAAGAAAATTGGGAGGGGTTATATGTGTATCTGGCCCGAGGAATGAAGGATCGGACAGTGGGAGTGGTTCAGAATACAAATGATAGAGAGCAAGAAAGAAGAGCATAGGTGTGAGTTACATTGCATTCCTGGTACCAGGAATGAAAAGTGCCACAGAGGCAGTGGTCAAACATACAAATAATGGAGTGCAACAGAGAAGAGAATAGGTGGGTGGCACATTTTGTTCCTGGCAGCAGGAATGAAAGCAGCCACTGTGGCAGGGATACAGGAAACCAATAATGCAGGGCAACAGGCTTTAAAATATCGGAATGGTGTATTTGGTTCGTGGCACAAGGAATGAAAGGTCCGACAGAGGTAGTGGTCAAGCATGCAAATAAGAGAGGGCAAGCCAGAAGAGAATAGATGGGTGGCACATTTGGTTCCTCGATTTCTTTGAGGGAGGGATGGGGCGCCGAAAAAAACAGGCCTGCGACCCTTTTCCACGCCACGTCACGCTCAACGGCCTGGGAGAGGTGTCTTTTTCCGCATTCCCAATAGCTATCACGGCACAGGCCCCGGCCCCACCTATACCCCAGACGAGTCCACGGTAAAAATATGTGGTAACAAAGAGGTCCCCATCAAGGGAATGAGTATGGGGAGCCCAGGGACAGAGTCGGGGCGGGAATTAGCGGTAAAATCTCCCCCCGGCCCCGGGTAAGAGTGTGGTCTGGTGGGCGAAAAGCAGCCGCCCTCTACTCCGTAACGAACACTATTCGTTCCTGGTGCCTGGATCAAAAGCAGGTATAGTGGCAGGGATACATGACACCAATAATGCAGGGCAACACATGTTATAATATGTCAATGGTACATTTGGTTCGTGGCACAAGGAATAAACTGTGTGATAGAGGTAGTAGTCAAGAATACAAATAACAGAGAGCAACACAGAAGGGAAAATGTGTTTGGCACATTTCGTTCCGGGCACCAGGAATGGAAGCCGCCACTGGGGCAGGGATACAGGACACCAATAACACAGGGCAACACACTATATAAGATCTGAATGATACATTGGGTTCCTGGCAGGAGCAATCAAAGATGCGACGGAGGTAGTGGTCAAGCATACAAATAACAGAGGGCAACACCGAAGAGAATAAGTGTATGGCACATTTGGCTCCGGGCACCGGGAAGGACAGCAGCCACAGATGCAGGTATAGAGGACACCAATAGCGCAGGGCAACAGGCTTAATAAAATTGGAGTGTGACATTTCATTCCTGGCACCGGGAATGCAAGGTGCCACAGAGGCAGTAGTCAAGCATATTAATAAGAGAGGGAAACACAGAAGAGAATAGCTGTGTGGCACATTTCGTTCCTGGCACCAGGAATGACAGCAGCGACTGTGGCAAGGATACAGGACACCAATAACACAGGGCAACACACTATATAAGATCTGAATGATACATTGGGTTCCAGGCAGGAGCAATCAAAGATGCCACAGAGGTAGTGGTCAAGGATACAAATAACTGACAGCAACACAGAAGCGAATCGGTGCGTCGCAAATTTTGTTCCTGGCACCAGGAATGAAAGTAGCCATCGTGGCATTGATACAGGAGACCAATAATGCAAGGCAAGATGCTTTATAATATCTCAATAGTACATTTGATTCCTGGCACAAGGAATGAAGGCTGCTAAAGAGGTAGTGGCCAAGCATACAAATACCAGAGAGCAACACAGAAGGGAAAAGGTGTGTGGCACATTTCGTTCCTGGCACCAGAATTGAAAGCAGCCACTGTGGCAGGGATACAGGACACCAATAACACAGGGCAATACGCTGTACAAGATCTGAATGACAGCTTTGGTTCCTGGCCCCAGGAGGGAAAGTAGCCACAGTGGCAGCAATACAGGACACAAATAACGCACGGCAACACCCTTTATAATATCGGAATACTACATTAGGTTCCTGGCACAAGGAATCAAAGGTGCGACTGAGGCAGTAGTCAAGCATACAAATAAGAGAGAGCAATACAGAAGAGACTAGCTGTGTGGCAGATTTGGTTCCTGGTACCAGGAATGAAAGCAGCCATAGTGGCAGGGCTAGAGGACACCAATAACGCAGGGCAACAGGCTTTATAATACCTCACTGTTATATTTGGTTCCAGGCACCAGGAGGGAAAGGTGTCACATTCGCAGTACCCAAGAATACACATACCAGAGCAGAATACACAAGGGAATAGGTGGGTGGCATATTTCGTTACTGGCACAACCAATGAAAGCTGCCACAGTGCCAGTGATAGAGGACACCAATAAAGCAAAGCAACATGCTTTCCAATATCAGAAGTTGCATTTTGTTCGCAGCACCATGAATGGAAGGTGCCAGAGAGGCAGTGGCCAAGGATACAAATACAAGAGACTAATACACAAAAGAATCGGTCAGTGGTACATTTCGTTCCTGGCATCAGGAATGAAAGCAGACATAGTGCCTCGGATAGTGCAGATGAACAAAGCAGTTCAACAGGCTTTATAATACCTGAATCTCATATCTTGTTCCTGCCAGCAAGAATGAAAGCTGCCATACTGGCACTGGTCAAGGATACACATACCTGAGAGCACCGCAGCTGTGAATAGGTGTCTGGGACATTTTGTTCCTGCCACCCGGAATGAAAGCCGCTATAGTGGGAGTGATAGAAGAGAATAATGATGCACAGGAACAAGCCTGACAATTGGTGAATTTTATATTTCGTTCCTGGCACGCGGAATGAAATGTCCTACAGAGGCTGGAGTCAAGAATGTTGTATATCACCTGCAATCGCTCCCAACAGGCCATTACACTGACCAGGCCATTACTCCGTGCATAACATTCTATCCCTTCAGGAAGATTCCTTCATGATTCCTTTCCTATGATGTTGTTCATTGGCTTTTAGTTTCCTTTGTCAATCATGATGAACCAAAGAGGAGGAACGGAGATACCTAGTTTGTATAGTATATGGAGGGGTGCGCATATATGTTATAAAGGGTCACGAATTCAGGGGCGCGGGATGATCGGACTTTAGAATGTGAGAGTGACAGGAAAACATTAGTTTATCCAGTTGCAGAGAATGATTCCCCCAGGTTGGGTGGTTCATGAATGCCCCTCGTATTCTGGATATAAACCCCTCTTGTCCCATAGCCAGACAGATAAGTAACGCTGATACGAATATACAGCTGTTTGGTCTACCCGTTCTTTATACTTCTTAATATGTTCCCTCCATTGTTCTCCAATCGGGGTCAATAAATAGGGAAGGATACGAATTGTAGCAACAGGGTTCTCCCACAGCGGATGCAGAGTTCAGACACGAATTTGCATCAAGTTGATTGGTATATACCAGATATAAACGACAGTGACGAACAACTTAAAAAAACTGTGAAAAGAAACAGCAGAAACAATGCAAGTGAATGAAAGTGAACAATACTAGAAACAGAGACAGAGAGGAAGGAAGTGTAGTGAACAAATAGTGAACAAATAAGGGGAAAAACAGGGTTCATTATATCCTAAACATCATCGGTGTCAGGCTGGCTGGGCGTGGACAATCCTGCATGTCGCTGTTGCCCACATAGTAGTTTGGGCATGCGATTTTGAATATGATTTCCGATGTTCCAGAGGAATATTAGGGGTAATGGTAAGGCTGCCAGCCGCAGGTAGAGTGGGAACCGGATGGTCTTGTGTGGTTATTGTTGGGGTATCGTCAGTCTTCCTGATTCACGGTTGTATGCTTGTATTTTGATGTTGGTACTTTAACTATAAAGAATCGTAGTGGGAGGTTGTATGAGATAACAGCGGTGGAACTATGTGAGAGGAATGGTAGGTAACGGAGAATAGTAGATGCGTTTCAGACTCTGCCCGCATGGGAATAGATACATATAATAAGCATGCAAAAATCTAGATACAAATAACAGAGAGCAACAGAGATGCGAATATGTGTGTGGCACATTGTGTTCCTGGCAGCAGGAAGGAAAGCAGCCACAGTGGCAGGGCTAGAGGACACCAATAACGCAGAGCAACACGGGTTATAATACCTTGGTGTTATATTTGATTCCAGAAACAAGGAGTGAAAGGAGCCACATTGGCAGTAGTCAAGGCGACACATAGAAAAGGCCAACACGTAAGAGAATAGCTGTGTGGCACATTTCGTTCATGGCACCAAGAATGAAAGCAGCCACAGTGGCAGGGCTAGAGGACGCCAATACCGCAGGGCAATACGCTGTATAATACCTCTATGTTACATTTGGTTCCAGGTACCAGGAGTGAAAGGTGCCACATTCGCAGTAGTCAAGGAGACACATAGAAGAGAGCAACACATAAGAGAATAGGTGAGTGGCACATTTTGTTCCTGGCACCAGGAATGAAAGCAGCCACAATAGCAGCGATAGAGGACACCAATAACGTTAGGCAACACACTTTACAATACCCTAATGTTACATTTTGTTCCTGGTATCAGGAATGAGAGGTGACAGATTGGCAGTAGTGAAGGATACATATAGGAGAGAGCAACAAATAAGAGAATAGGTGTGTGGCACATTTCATTCCTGGCACCAGGAATGAAAGCACCCATAGTGGCAGGGTTAGAGGTGACGAATAACCCAGGGCCACACGCACTATATTATCTGAATGATACATTTGGTTCCAGCTACGAGGGGTGCAAGGTGGCACATTGGCAGTCCGGAAGGAGACACACAGAAGAGACCAATACTTAAGAGAATAGGTGAGTGGCAGATTTCGTTCCTGGCAGCCGGAAAGAAAGCAGCCACAGTAGCAGGGCTAGAGAATACCAATAACGCAGGGCAACAGGTTATATAATACCTCAATGTTACATTTGGTTCCAGGTATGCTGCGTGAATAGTGGCACATTGGCAGTAGTCAAGGGACCAAATAGAAGAGAGCAACACTTAAGAGAATAGGTGTGTGGCACATTTCGTTGCTGGCACCAGGAATGAAAGGAGCCACAGTGGCAGGGCTAGAGGACACCAATAACGCAGGGCAACAGGCTGTATGATACCTGAATGTTACATTTGGTTCCAGGTTCCAGGAGTGACAGGTGCCACATTGGCAGTAGTCAAGGGAACAAATAGAAGAGAGCAACACTTAAGACAATAGGTGTGTGGCACATGTCATTCCTGGAATCAGGAATGAAAGCAGCCACTGTGGCTCCGATAGAGAAGACGAATAATGCAGGTCAACGGGCTTTATAATACCTGAATGCCAGGCTTCGTGCCTCGCCTCAAGAATGAAAGCTACCATACGGCCACTGGTCGAGAATACACATAGCCGTGAGCAACACACATGTGAGTAGGTATCTGGGACCTTTCTTTCCACCCACCAGGAATGAAAGCAGCCATAGTCGCATGGATAGAACACTCTGATAATGCGAAGGAACAAGCATGCCAATTGGAGAATGTTACATTTGGTTCCTGGTACCAGGAATGAAATGTACTACAGAGGTAGTGGTCAAGGATGTTGTATATCACGGGCAATTACTCCTAACAGGCCATTATTCAGAGCAGGGCATTACTTCCGGCATAACATTCTATCCCTTTAGAAAGATCCTTTCATGATTCCTTTCCTATTCTGTTGTTCATTAGCTTTTCGTTGCCTTTGTCAATCATGATCAATCAAAGAGGAGGAACGGAGATAGCTAGTTTCAATAGTGTATGGTATGGTTCCGGTATATGTGAGAAAGGGTCCGGACTTCCGTGCCATGGGACGATCGGACTTTAGGATGCGAGAATGATCGGACATCCTTGGTTTATCTAGTTTCCGGTAATGATACCCACATGTGGGGTAGTTCCCGAATGCACACTGTATTCCTTATATAAACCTCTCTTTTCCCATAGCTAGAGACATAAGTCACTTTGATATGAATATCCAGCTGTTTGCATCACCCGTTCTTTATCCTTCTTTATTTGTTCCATCCTTCTTCTCCAAATCCATGTCAATAAATAAGAAAGAAGATTAATTTTAGACACAGGGTTCTCTCGCAGCTGATTCAGAGTTCAGATACAGATATGATGCAAGTTAATTGGTATATAGCAGATATAAAACACCTATGTAAAGAAGGATGAAACAAAATGCAATTGGATGAAAGTGAAGAATATTATAAAGAGAGACCGAGATGAACGCAAAGCAGGGAACTAATAGTGAACAAATAACGTGTAAAACAGGGTACCTTATATCATAAGGAACCTGGGTGTCATGCTGGCTGGTAGGGTACACTCCGTCTTTGGAGTATCTCCTTGCCAGTAGTTTCGGCATGGGCTTTTCTCCATCAGATTCCAGGTTCCAGAAGAATATGCAGGGTAATAGTAAGGCTGACAGGCGCAGGTTTCGTGTGAACGGGATGGTATAGTCTGTGTATTGTTCGTATATGGTGAGTGTTCCTTTTTCACAGTGGTATCATTGTTGTTTGATATTGTGGCATTAACTGTGCAGAATCGTAGTGGGAGGTTGTATTAGCTAACAGTGGTGGAACAATGTTAGAGTAATGGTGCGTAAAGAATAATAGTAGTTGGGTTTAAGGCTCTGCCTGCATGGGAATAGATTAACCTAATAAGCTTTCAAAAATCCACCTAGAAATAACAGAGAGCAACAGACATGCGAATAGGTGAGTGGCAGATTTGGCTCCTGGCATGACGAATGACAGTAGCCACAGTGGCAGCGAGAGAGGAGATCAAGAAGGTAGGACAACATGCTTTACAATACCTCAAGGTTAGATTTCGTTCCTGGAAGCAGGAATGAAACGTGCGACATTCGCAGTAGTTAACGATACATATATGAGAGAGCAATACACAAGATAATAGGGGTGTGGCACATTTCGTTCCTGGCACCAGGAATGAAAGCAGCCACAGTGGCAGGGCTAGAGGACACAAATAAGGCAGGGCAACATGCTTTATAATATCTGAATGATACATTTGGTTCGTGGCACAAGGAATGAAAGGGGCCACTGAGGCAGTAGTCAAGCATACAAGTAAGAGAGAGTAATAGAGGAGAGAATAGCTGTGTGGCAGATTTGGTTCCTGGCACCAGGAATGAAAGGAGCCCCAGTGGCAGGGCTAGAGGACATCAATAACGCAGGGCAACAGGCTTCATAATACCTTAAAGTTACATTTGATTCCAGGTACAAGGAGTGAAAGGTGCCACACACGTAGTAGTCAAGGACACACATAAAAGAGAGCATCACCAAAGAGAATAACTGTGTGGCACATTTCATTCCTGGTACCAGGAATGAAGGCAGCCACTGTGGCAGGGATACAGGACAACCAATAATACAGGGCAACATGCTTTATAACATCTGGGAGATACATTGGGTTCCTGGCACAAGGAATGAAAGATGCCAGTGAGGTAGTGGTCAAGCATACAAATAAGAGAGAGTAACACAGAAGGGAATACCTGTGTGGCAGAATTCGTTCCTGGCACCAGGAATGAAAGCAACCACAGTGGCAGGGCTAGGGGATACCAATAACGCTGGGCAACAGGCTTTATAAGACCTCAAGGGTCTATTTGGTTCCAGGTACAAGGAGTGAAAGGTGCCACATAGGTAGTAGTCAAGGAGACACATAGAAGAGAGCAACACATAAGTGAATAGCTGTGTGGCACATTTCGTTCCTGGCACCAGTAATGAAAGCAGCCACAGTGGCAGGGCTAGAGGCCACCAATAATGCAGCGCAACACGCTTTATAATATCTAAATGATAAATTTTGTTCCTGGCACAAGGAATCAAAGGTGCCACAGACGCAATAGTCAAGTATACAACTAAAAGCGAGTAACACTGAAGAGAATAGCTGTGTGGCAGATTTCGTTCCTGGCACCAGGAATGAAAGCAGCCACAGTGGCAGGGCTAGAGCACACCAATAACCCTGGGCAACAGGCTTTATAATACCTCAATGTTACATTTGGTTCCTGGTACTAGGAGTGAAAGATGCCACATTCATAGTAGTCAAGGAGAAACATGGAAGAGAGCAAAACATAAGAGAATAGGTGTGTGGCATATTTCGTTCCTGGTACCAAGAATGAAAGCAGCCACAGTGGCAGGGATAGAGGATTCAAATAATGCTGGGAAACAGGCTTTATAATACCTGAATATTACATTTGGTTCCTAGCACCAGGAATGAAAGGTCCTAAAGTCCCTATTGTCAACAATACACATAGGAGAACACAATACACAAGAGAATCGATGCGTGGCACATTTGATTACTGGCCTAAGAAATCGAACCAGCTACCGTGGCAGGCATAGAGGACACCAACAATGCAGGGCAACACCCGTTATGATACTTGAATATTACATTTCGTGCCTGGCAACAGAAATGTAAGTAGCCACAGTGGCAGAGATTGATAACACCAATAACGGAGGGCAGCCCCTCATTATAGTACCTGAAGGTTACATTGCTTCACAGTCACGAAGAAGGCATGGTGTCATATTGGCAGTAGTCAATGTTGCATATACGAGACATCAACGCCCCCCAGAATAGCTGTTTGGCATATTTCGTTCCGGGCACCAGGCATGACATGTCGCACAATGGCAGTAGTCAAGGATACACATTCATAAGAGCAACAAACAAGAGTATAGGTGTTTGGCACATTTGGTTACTGGCACGGGAATGAAAGCGGCCACATTGGCATGGATCGAGCAGACGAATATTGCAGGGCAAGAGACTTTATCATTCCTCAATGTTACATTTCTTTCGCAGCACCAGGAATGAAAGGTGCCACATTGTCAGCAGTCAGAGATACAGATACGAGAGAGCAACAGCCAAGAGAATAGCTGTGTGGCACCTCTCGTTCCTGGCACAAGGAATGAAAGCAGCCACTGAGGCAGGTATAGACGACACCATTAACGCAGGGGGACACCATTTATAATACTCGAATGTTACATTTCCCTTGGTGGACCAGGAATGCAACCTGCCACGGTGTCCGGAATTGGCAAGACTAATAACCCACGGCAAGTGGCTTCATAATACCTGAATGTTACATTTGGTTCCTCGCACCAAGAATCAAGGGTGCCATATTGGCCGTAGGCCAGGAGAAACATCGGACAGAGCGATATACAGGAGAATATATGTGTGGCACATTTCGTTCCTGGCAGCAAGAATGAAAGCAGCCACAGTGGCAGGTATAGAGGACACCAATAATGTAGGGCAACACACTTTACAATACCTCGATATTACATTTCGTTCCTGGCAGCCGGAATGAAAGTTGCCACATTGGCAGTGGCCATGTATATAAATGACAGACTGCAACATAGAAGAAAATACGTGTGTGGCACATTTCGTTCCTGGCATCAGGAATGAAAGCAGCCACACTGGAAGTGATACAGGAAACCAATAAATCAGGCCAACATGCTATGTATTTAATATCTGAATGATTCATTTGGTTCCGGGAACCAGCAATGAAGGGTGCCACCGAGATAGTGGTCAAGCATACAAATAACAGAGAGCAACACGGAAGAGCACAACTGTGTGGCACATTTCGTTCCTTGCACCAGTAATGAAAGGAGCCACAGAGGCAGGTATCGAGGATACCAATTATGTAGGGAGACAGGCTTTACAATACCGCAATATTACATTTTATTCATGGCAGCGGAAATGAAAGTTGCCACATTGGTAGTGGCCAAGCATATAAATAACAGACAGCAACATAGAAGAGAATAGATGTGTGGCACATTGCGTTCCAGGCACCAGGAATGGAAGCCGCCCCTGTGAGCGTGATAGACGACACGAATAATGTAGGGCAACAGGCTTTATAACACCTCGAGGTTATATTTGGTTCCAGGTACAATGAGTGCAAGGTGCCACATAGGTTGTAGTCAAGGAGACACATAGAAGAGAGCAACACATAAGAGAATAGCTGTGTGGCACATTTCGTTCCTGGCACCAGGAATGAAAGCAGCCACAGCGGGAGTATAGAGGACACCAACAATGCCGGGCAACACGCGTTATATTATCTGAATAGTATATTTGGTTCCTGTAACAAAGAATTAAGGGGCCAACCGAGTTTGTGGTCAAGTATAAAAACAACCAAGAGCAACACAGAAGGGAACAGGTGGGTGGTATATTTCGTTCCTGGCCCCAGGAAACAATGCACCCATAGTGGCAGGTATAGAGGAAACGAATGACCCAGGGCCACATGCTATGTAATTTCTGAATCATTCATTTGGTTCCGGGAACAAGCAATGAAGGGTGCCACGGAGGTATTGGTGAAGCATCCAAATAGCATATAGCAACACAGATGAGAATAAGTGTGTGGCACATTTCATTCCTGGCACCAGGAATGAAGGCAGCCACAGTGGCAGGTATAGAGGACACCAATAATGTAGGGCAACCCACTTTACAATACCTCGATATTACATTTCGTTCCTGGCAGGCGGAATGAAAGTTGCCACATTGGCAGTGGCCATGCATATAAATAACAGACTGCAACATAGAAGAGAATACCTGTGTGGCACATTTCGTTCCTGGCATCAGGAATGAAAGCAGCCACACTGGAAGTGATACAGGAAACCAATAAATCAGGCCAACATGCTATGTATTTAATATCTGAATGATTCATTTGGTTCCGGGAACCAGCAATGAAGGGTGCCACCGAGGTAGTGGTCAAGCATCCAAATAATACTGAGCAACACAGAAGAGAATAAGGGTGTGGCACATTTCGTTCCTGGTACCAGGAATGCAGTCAGCCACAGTGGCAGGTATAGACGACACAAATGACCTAGGGCAACATGGGTTACAATATATCAATGTTACATACGGTTCCTGGCAGCCGGAATCAAAGGTGCCTCATTTGCAGTAGTGAACGATACACATAGGCGAGAGCAGCAAACAAGAGAATTGCTGTGTGGCACATTTCGTTCCTGGCACGGGTAATGAAAGCAGTCACACTAGAAGGGATACAGGAAACCAAGAACGCAGTGCAACGAGATTTCTAATATCTCAATGAGACATTTGGTTCCCGTGACAAGCAATGAAATGTGCCACTGAGGCAGTAGTTTGGAATACAAATGAGAGAGAGTAATACAGAAGAGAATATCTGTGTGGCAGGTCAACCAGACACCAATAACGCAAGGCACCTGGCTTTATAATACCTCAATGTTACATTTGCCTCCAGGTACCAGGAGTGAAAGTCACATTGGCAGTAGTCAAGAGGATACATAGAAGAGAGCAACCCCTAAGAGAATAGATATATGGTACATTTCGTTCCTGGCACCAGGAATGAAAGCAGCAAACAGTGGCAGGGATAGAGGACACAAATAATGCCAGCAAACAGGCTTTACAATACGTGAATGTTACATTTAGTTCCTAGCGCCAGGCATGGAAGGTGCTATAGTGGCCCTGGCCAACGATAAAACTAGGCGAAAGCAACACACACGAGAATAGCTGTGTGGCACCTTTCATTCCTGCCCCAAGGAATCAAAGCAGCGACAGTGGCAGGGATAGAGGATACCCATAATGCAGTGCAACAGGCTTTATAATACTTGAAGATTACATTTCATTCCTGGCAACCAGAATGTGCGCAGCCACAGTGGCAGGGATGGCTGACACCAATACCGCGGAGCACAATTTCTTTATACTACCTGAATGTTACCTTGCGTTACTGGCACCAGAAATCAATGCTGTCACATTGGCAGTACTTGTAGTTACATATACGCAAGAGCAACACATTAGAGCATCGTGGTATGGCACATTGCCTTCCAGGCACCAGGAATGAAATGTGTCCCATTGGCAGTAGTCAATGATAAACATCCGAGCGAGCAACACACAAGAGTATACGTGTTTGGCACATGTGGTTTCTGGCTCCAGGAATGAAAGCAGTCACAGTGGCACGGATTGAGGATGCCGATAATGTAGGGCAAGAGGCTTTATATTTCCACAATGTTATATTTCTTTCATTGCACGAGGAATCAAAGATGCTACATTGTCAATAGTCACGGATACACATACGAGAGACAACACCCAAGAGAATAGGTGTGTGGCACATCTCGTTCGTGGCACCGGGAATGAAAGCGGCCACAGTGGCAGGTATCGACGACACCATTAACGCAGGATAACAGTCTTTATAATACTTTCATGTTACATTTCCTTCTGTTCACCAGGAATGCACGGACGCACAGTGTCAGTGATTGAGGAAACTAATAACGCACGGCAAGAGTCTTCATAATTCCCGAATGTTACATTTGGTTCCTGGCACCCTCAATCAAAGGTGCCACATTGGCCCTAGTCAAGGCTAAACATAGGCGAGAGCAACACACAAGACAATATTTGTCTGGCACATTCCGTTTCGGGTCTCACGATTGAAAGTAGCCACTGTGGCAGGGATAGAGTACACCAACAATCCAAACCAACACTCCTTAAACTCTGCGAAGTTTCATTTTGTTCCTGGCACTAGCAATCAAAGGTGCTATTGTGGCCGTTGTCAAGGATCCCAATCACAGAGCAACACAGTGGAGAATCTGTATGTCGTTCATTTCGTTTCTCGCACAGGGACTATACCCAGCCCCAGCGGCCGTGATGATCCCTATCAACTAACTTCCGCAACACCGTATGCAATTGATGTCTCGTACACTTCGTACCTCGCTCCCACCATGGAAGGCGCCACAGCGGCAGTGGCCCATGCCACAACTAACAAAGCGCAATATAGCACGCAATTGCTGTCACTTATATTGCCTTCCTGGTAGCAGAAATGAAACGCCCCAGAGTGGCAGTTGTTTACTACAGATATAACTGAGACCGACATTTTAGGGATAGGGAATAACCATGTGTCACATTTCATTCCTGGCACCAAGAATACAATGTGACACATTTTGCTGTCTTCTAGAAGACATATAACACACCACCACCCATCACAGAATATTGATGTAGTGTGTATTACATTTCGTTCCTGGCATCATCAATCACACCTGCGATAGGGGTAGTTGTCAATCACAGACATAACCGTGGGGGCAACAGATCACAGGATAAGTATTTGTTACATTTCATTCCTCGCACCAGTAATCAAAGGTGCCACCGTCGCCGGAGTCTAGCATACATAAAACAGTTAGCCACACCATAGAGAATTAGTGTGTCTTATATTTCCTTCCAGTCACCTGGAACCAAAGGTGCCAAATTGGCACTGGCCCGGGTCTAGAATACATATAACAGACAGCAACACAGTAGAGAATACATATGCGTTACATTTCATTCCTTCCACCAGGAATGAAACCTGCCACAGTTTCTGGGGTTATTGCCACCCATGACCCAGACCACTACTACCTGAATTTGCTGTCCATTATATTTATTACTGGCAAGATCACTGCCAGCAGCCACTCCAGCAGTGGTTGTGGACACCAATAACATAATTCCACACCTCATACAATTGGTTTGTATTACCCTTCTTTCCTTGCCCCTGCAAGGACAGTTCTCACCCTCCCCTCAAATATCCTTTGTAATAATACAGCCCCTCCCTCTAAACTTGCGGTCTTCTCTTTATTTACATCCTCTCCCCCACAATGCAATCCCCTCCCCTGGCCCACCTCTTTCTCTCCTCCATACTACCTATTTGACTCCTTATAGTCTCTTTCCTCCTCCTTTACACCTGAACACCAAATTTTCATCCCCCTTTGCCCCTCCATTATTCTTTTATTCCTTCTCTTTTTCCTGTCGGCCTCTCAGGCTCTTCCTTAACAATATACCATAAACCTTACCCTATATTACACTGTCGATCCTCGTTTTCTCCCTTTGTTCTCCTCTCTTACTTGTGCCCCCCTTGTACTTTTCTCTATTTCCAGTTCTATTTCATTATCTCTAAACATTTTCATGCTTCTTCACCCATATCTCCCTCTCCCTTTCTTGCTTTTCACCGACCGCCTTCACCAGCTCTTTTAATTTCTATACATACTCTTCTTCCAAGTTTTTCGCATATCCTTCTTCTCCCCTTAATCATGCACAACATCTTTCAATTACTATTCATTTTCCCCCGCCTTCTGTTCTTCTCTGCTTATCATTTCTTTGTTCCTCTACAGCCAAACAATATCAACTTCTAATTCATCTCTTACTCCTCCTTCCTCAGATATCTCCGCTATCCTCCCTCTGTCTTCTTCCCTGCGTTACTATCAATTTCTTCCTTCAATTTTACTTTCTCTTCTTATAAATCCTTTCTTCTTAGTAATTCAATTATTTTTGCCTTTTTGCTTTTATAGCATACCTTCACCAAATTCAACTTTCCCCGTTCCTAAATCCTCCTTCACCCCTTCTTTATATATCCTTCTACCTCTATATACAAATCACTACATATTCTGCTTCGTCTTCTCCTCTGAATCTAGATTTGGTGAATTATTTCTAAGTTTATATTCCCTTGTTTCTTCACGTACAGTGTACTATTTCCTTACATGTTTACATTGTAAGAAATATTCTCATTCTCCTTTAAGACGCTACACTGCTTCCTTTCACTTTTATCTATCGAATCTTGTCATCTCTCCACTTATTCATCAAACTTTTCCCATCCCTCTCCCTCAATCCTTGCAAAAACTTTCTTTTACCCACACACATCCCTTTATGTTCAATTTTGCTCCTTTACCATTAAACAAACTAGTACCTAATTCTCACGTTCCAAGTATTAATAAACTCCACCCATATCTGATATCTGGAAGGAACAGTACTTACAGTTACCTAAGTGGTAGCTTGTACTGTAACGTATCCTTTCTGGACTACTCAGTAGCACTCGAATCTGTATTGCGAACCTCGTTTGCAATCGCCGCCTCATTGGTAGTAATGACTTCCCTCGTCTCGGTATTGGCTTCATCCCTCCCGGCCTCATCGTCCACTGATTCAGATAGCTTCTCGCTAGGCTCCCGTGGCTCATTGAACGCTATTTCCGACAACCCGCCCATCTGGCTATTTGATGATAAACTATTCAATACCTGAATCGTAATATCATCAGGTTCGAAACTGCTATCTTCGGTATTGTCGTCGCTCCTTTGGTCGTTCGCTGATTCAATGTTTTCTGATTCGTGTAGTATTTGAGTGCCTGGCAGTCTCTCATTGATTTCCGGATCACTTGCTACTGTGGTGTATTGTTTTGGTGTTGAACTACACAAAACCTGAATCGTTGTATCGGCAGTTACTGATTGAGTATCTAGTATACCACACTCTATTGTCCCACTTGGTTTATCAAACCCATCTCTATTGTTGTGTTTTTACATTAGTATGCCTGTGTTTCTCACATAATAATACAATACCGATCACCTTTCATCAAAATATGAGCTCAACATACCTTGTATTCTCATTCACAACAATGCCCACAGTCTGACCATCACGAGAACAACTGATACTTTCTTGCGCTTCAGATAATTGAGGTTGGCCGCCAACAGTAGTTTCAAAGACAGGTGTGCGGGCGATTTGAATATGTTGATACTCCTGAGTTTGTGCCGGTATTCCTTCTGCATTCGCCATCTCCATTTCCCCTCCCCTGGTATCTTCCATGTTAGAAAGATCTGCAATCGGAGGCAATCTTGTTGAACGAGAATCTTCACCGCCTGGTATTGCGGCTTCCTCATCCAGATATCTGGTCAATTCATCTTCTATCATTTGCTCTACCGTTGACGCAGAAATTCTGTTAGTATTAGTGGAAGCAGGATCACCATCGCTAACGGGCTGAAAATGGACTGGCGAAGGAAGCTTTGGGTTTAAATTGGGAAATGAACCTTGGTGTGATCGAGTCATGTCGGGACGGTCAATAACAGCTATGGGTACAGTGGAGGGTGATATTACAACTGATACATCAGTTTCCTCATGCACGCCCTGGTTGCTAGATTCTGTATCCAATATTTGCTGTGGTTTCTCTGTCGTCATATTATTGCTTGAAGCAGCAGTACGATGACGACGTGTTCGTTTGGGCAAAGTCCGCTTCGAAATGCGTGTCCGTCTTGGCTTTTCCATTACTCTTGGTTGAGGCCTTCCACTGTCTGGTAAATCTTCAACTATGATAGGTGTCATGGAATTTGATATCGCAAATGAAGATTGACCTTCTTGCTCAGCGGCAGAGGTCGTAGATTGTTGGTGTAATATTTGCTCAGCTGTAGTCGATGATATACTGTGAGAAGGGGTAGAACGCGGACGACGGCGAGTACGTGTAGATCGGCTACGACTCGACGCGTGTATTGGGCTGGAGGTATCTGACAGTATTCTTTCAGCTGCCTCGTTCTCACGTATAACTTCAACTACAGCCGATTCTGTAGAACTTGATTCCGGATGAGACCTTTCTCGCTCGTCTACATTGTCGTGATTCAGCGATTCTTGTTCAGTTATTTCCTCCATTAAAGCAGGGGCAATATTGCCAGTAGTTGTAGTGGGACGTCGACGAGTAGGTCTGACTGAAGTACGCTTTGAGATACGAGTAGAGCTCAGCCGCTGGGCAGTAAGGGGTCGCCGCAATGAACGGTAGGTAGATATCTGTATAGATTGGTGAAAATAATTAGCATTACGTGAATCAAATTAGGTATAGACACCCAAATATAGTTTGATTGTACAACACAATTTGAAGATATACAATGGTATTAATCAAATTTGTACTCACATGTGGAGGCAACAAATGATCAGGTGTGCTGGAAGCTGGAAGATTCTGTTCAGATTCGTCATCAGGGACAACATTTCTACTTTCAGTTTCGTCTTCAACTGGTACGACATACAGGCACAGGTCAGCTTCCGTCTATACTATTACAATACCACCCTCTATTACACCCAATGGACAAGAGGTTTGGTGAACTATACCAGCATCATTATCAGTAGATTGTTCAGCTGCTGCACCTTGGACGAGAGCGACAATCCAGTCTGGATCACTTGTACGTTGCTTAGTCTCAAGAACGGTCAATGTCGCTTGAATATCCAGGTTAGGATATGAACAGAGACATGTGTTGAACTGTGACCGTGGAAGATCATGAAGATTAGTTGCTTCATGCAACTCATAACCAATGAATGGAACGTCAACATTGCCAATTCCCTTGGTGTGTATTGCCTTCGCAATCGGATCAAGGGCCTGAGCCAGCTCGACAATTCGGCGTGAGATACTAGGAATGCGTGGCAATAGGAACTGCCAAACCGAATTCGCCGTCTTGCGAGCAAGGTCTGAAAAGCCACGAATAGGTAACAGAAGTAGTAATCCATAGCCAAAAGCTGCTGTTTGTCGTGTGTGTAAAATCTCTGCCCAATGTCGACCATCTTTAAGGTGATTCTTGATTGTCTGGATACTAACCACAGTACCAAGTTCATCATTAAAGACATTGTAGAGATGTTGATTAACACATTCCTGTGCCTTTTGGCGAGCCATTCCTTTACGACGGTATTCTTCGACATAGTCTGTATGGGATTTATACATTCTTACAAGATAAAAACGTTGTGCAATCACACAGACATCCTGGGTGTAGTCCGCCCGGACAACGCGAAAATAGGAACGAATAAGCGCTTGTTGCAATACTGATCTTGGACGTCCAGTATCCTGTGCATGTGTGATATCTGGTATGCTGGCTTCATTCTTCCGTACACGAATCAGGATCGCAAGAAGGTGATTCATGTGTTTCTCCGACAGGCTAGTCCATACCCACAACAAGAGTTTATTCCAGACATGAAATGACAGTGATGTTTGACCATCATAGACATTGAATAAATCAAAGTTTCGGCCCCAATTACGCTTGCCCCACAAGACTTCCAGTTCGCGATACGCCTTCTGCTCACGATCCTCTTGTAGTTGTCCGTCGGCTGGTTCAGGACTCCCATTTCCTACGTCAGTATCTTCATCTGGATCAGGCTGGTCTACCTCAAGATTCTCGGTACAACAGTGGCGGGAAGGTTGACCACCAAGCTGGCTAATAAATCGTCGATACTCCTCATGGAGCAAATAAAATGACCGATGAGCCTGATCACAGTCAAGACCAGCAAAGAATCCCGTAGCTGAAATACTGCCATCCTGGAGCCTTGAGAAACCACGCTGATAGTTGCCTTGATTTTGTTGCAAGCAACTGTCGGCTAAGTGTGCCGTAGAAGACTCGCCTGTCTCGTCCATCGTTACTGGGTAGTGGGAATTGTGTAGAATGATTGTGGTATCGGAGTTTAATCGGGCAGAGAGAATTGGATTATGGAACTCTTATCCTCAGAATCTATTTGTGGAATAGATGCAATACGCGATTTGTGATACACTATTGTTTCAGTCATTATAATATCAATACGTGTTTATCAAATTATAAAAATAAATCTCGCTTGTTGAGGGGAAGGTGGAATATGTAATTATTCTACAATACTTACATCGTTATACCTAAGCCTGAGAGGTATAAAAGGGGCACCCTTTCCACGTTGAACAAGGTTTTCGGTAATTAAAAATACTCCTCCGAGTACTCTTCCTGAATATAGCTTAGTCAGCAAATATTCAAGCTTATCTCACGCTAGCATCTTTTGAGAATTGAAACGAGATAAGACACCGCACACACCTACCGTTCACGATATTGCTTGGACGTTGCGCTTGCTGTTACGAAGGTGAAACCCAGGGTTTCACCTGTAGTGAAGCCTGATTGTTGTTTAACGTAGACTTTGGACACTGCAAAGTGAAACCCAAGGTTTCACCTGTGCATACGATCAGCTTATTGCTCACAGGTAATACCCTCGGTTTTTATCCTACAAGTATTAGATTTCCGTCAAGCTAATCCTTTATAATTATTAATCAATTAGTATTACTCTAATAAGACTCAACACGTTACTACTTGAGGCAAGATACAGCCTCCCGTGATTGGTTTGTACATACCAGCTCGTCAATCCGGAAAAGGTTGACACTTGCTCTACTACGCGGTGTGAGAATTTCTCTTATATTTTGTCAAATTAATACGAGTAGTAGGGTAGAACAATGGACTTACTAATGCAGCTGTTTGATAGGTGAGAGGGAATTCCACTACGAGGTGAAACCCTGGGTTTCACTTTGTTGTACTCTCAGGTACTGAACGCAAGCGTGCGAGTATCAATTCAGGGTTTGGTGTGCCAAAGAATAGACTTAAAATTGAACAAATTTGAGCGACAATTCAGGGGGTGAGTGGTTGTATTTATACTTGATTTCTCATCCGTCATAGTGTGGTATATTATGATGAAATTAATATTGTTTACTGATTATATCATCGTGAAGCAATAGATAGTACATCATTATTACTATCCGTTCCCCGCAGGGTTAAGTACGCCTGAATATTTCGTCACTGTGCCTGCATTGATTTTATATTAAAATCAGTTTATTAAACTAATATTACCAGTCTTTATTCAGTATAGTTGCTAGCAAATACGACCTGAGCGGAACCGCTCTAGATACAATTTCGGTTATTATAGGTACGATCGCTTCACATTCTGTGAGTGTACTTGATATATCTACAACGGTTCACGGGCAATATTGTTCTTGCGCTTATTGGAACCCAAGATTGTGATACATTTAGCTTGGAGTAAGGAACGATATCAAGTTCATCTCCAATCTTGCAACGTTGAATAGTGAGTACTATTAATTAAATTTCTATCCCCTATTATTACTATATATTGTCTATGAAAACCTTAAGACTTGAGTAGGTGAAACCCAGGGTTTCACCCTTTATGAATTTCACATTTCAAGTAACCTGATTCGAAACTTATTGCTCTCTTTTTCTTCAAGTTTATTCATACACAATATCTCATGATTAAAAGTGCAGGTGAAACCCAAGGTTTCACATTACACCAATCATTTATCTCCACTTGTCCGAGTGAATTAATGTTTCTACTTGAACCCTACTTTGTCACTATTTCATAATATTTGAACTGAGGTGAAACCCGGGGTTTTACCTATGTATTCTCTATTAGAATATACCCTGCACATGAATATGAGGAATACTCTAAGGTTATTAGAATACGTTCTGCATTGACCCAATTTAATTATCTTCTAATATTCCTCTTGCTCCACTATTCTTCTATTGCGTTCACTCACACTGATAATAGAAATTATGGAAAACCGTTGCTAATCGCTATTTGAAGATCAATCCCATCGTATTACGCTTTCAATAAGATGGGCAAACCTTCCAAGGCGGCACTGCGATCAGAAAACGGAAAGCGTGAACAGGCTGATGCTCTCCATATCCAATTCAACCGACAACTAAAGTGTCCTAGTTGTGGTTTTAATAGTACGAGTAGTGGTGCATTCAATAAAGACTCGGGCGGAGTATCGGATTCCGCTGGGCGTATTTATAGACGCTTCAAATGCCGTTCACGTCCTAAATGTGGCAAGACTTTGGGTGTCACTGAGTTTCTTCGTATGTGCAAGGAACTCACGGAAACAAGCTCTGATAATCTTATACCAGTTGCCTCCTCCTCCTGTAAGTATATCAATTATTGATAATACATGCCCTGCCAATTAAAAATAATCCCTGAATTCGGCACTTATTTCTTTTCTATTTCAGTTCTGATCTGTCATATTCTAATAATCTACAGCTGCCAAAATCTTTAAAGCATTCACGCACGATTCCACAGAATATCAAGGTGGAAAGTCAGATACAATATCTAGCAAAACTATTTCAAGTACCACCCAATCTGTATGTTGGATCTCTTATCTTAACGTCGTTGGTTTAAATAATTCCTACTTGGCATTCTTCAGATTACTTGAATATGACCTGTTTCTAAATTACTGACTACCTAAATTGCATATATCAGAAAATGCACAATATAATCACGATTGCATCCTCATCTGAAAGTGGACGTAGGAGTATCCCAACTCATAACTCCGAAGATGAACGTATGTTGTAATAACTATCTGTTTATATCTTGACTCAATACTCGAATATCTATATCAAATTATTTCTAAAGTATGACAATTTCTAAAATTCTCTTGCCATGATAGAATCACGTTTAATCAAGCCTGATCTTGCCGAGTTGAAAGCGGAGATTCTTGGTCTTCGCGGAAACTTGCGTGAGGAAAAGACCAAGCGCAAACGTCTTGAGGACAGAATTACCAATCTGGAAAAGGCATTAAACAGAGTGTTTAAAGGGAAATATCCTGCAAATCC
>Ga0307517_10001899_pt1 | contig 34220 bp, 17 predicted proteins | sample 23_EM_MG_FD_194515 | JGI IMG/M metagenome (GOLD analysis project Ga0307517, IMG submission 194515) | Populus trichocarpa ectomycorrhiza microbial communities from riparian zone in the Pacific Northwest, United States - 23_EM | ecosystem: Host-associated > Plants > Roots > Unclassified | place... | reverse complement strand
TGTTACCCCCCCCCCCCCCCCCCAGTAGCAATACTAATCTACTATACTGTACAGATCATATGTACAATTTTCAAATTTAACTTCCCCCGAGATGATGCTTCCACTAAAAACAGTATATGCAGCTTTCTGTTCAGTAGACTGTACAGTATCCAGTTGCACCAGGCAACGTCACAGCATCCAGCCTAGGTCAAACAAAAAAAGAGCAGAAATAAGGAAAACAAAGAAGATGTTATCAAAAGATAACAGACAAAGGAACCACCATATCTAAAGCACATGTTATATTGCCAAAGAAAAGGATTTGTAGGCAAACCATACCAGAGATGATAAACATCATGACTGGAAGAGAGTTACAGTTGCAATATAATCATTCTTCATCACCTGGTAACATCAGCATAGTCAGAATTGCACCAATACCAAAATCCGATTTCAAAAGGGAAAAAAAAACCTTTGGCAAGTGCACAAAATTGATCGTGAATTTATCCAAAAGCTCACCTCAAAGGCAACGTTCTGATAACCATACACAAAAGTGGATCCAAAAGGATTATCTGTAGAACCCTGTGTTTGAATAGCTGCACGGCCACAGTCCCCAAGGATCTCCTAGAATATTGACTTGCTCTTTAGTGACAACCATGATTTACTCATGAAGGTCAAATAAAAAAGAATCATGTCTGATGCTAAGACTGAAATTTACACTAAGGGCATGTACAAGTAATGAATCTAACTACATGCAAATACAAAAAGGTACCACCATATCTATATGAAGCTGGTTTCATTTATGAACACAATTAGAGTGCCATTAGATTTTCTAAAGTAAATTAGAGAAGAAAAAAAAGAAGAATAGTTTTAAAAACTTACCTTCACCTGGTCCCATTTTGTGCTTGGGGTAATACTCTGTTTGGAGTAATCTACTTCATCAAAGGCCCACACATGATCAACAAGGAGAAAGAGTTTATTAGTTTCTACATTAACAACATCAACAAAACCTTTCAAAATCAGAAAAGAACTTACAGTCAGAACCTTGGATGACAAAATTGCACTTTATGTACGAATTAAAATCTGCATGACCAGGATAGTTTGTGTGCAAAACAAACTTCTTGATTCTATGAGTCTGAAAAAAAAAAGATTATCTCCACACTTCCAAGCACAAAGATGTTTAAACAGAGTCATGGATAGATATCCTTTTGAACAGAGAGAGATAAATACCTGTCCATCAAATAAGATATCCAGACCCCGAGTAAAGTAATTGTAGAAGTAATCTCCACAAAGGGTTGTCCTTGGGCGAGGGTCAGAAGCAGAGTGAATGACCATTTGGTCAACCTGTACAGCTACCAAAATCAGTATGTGCACCAATAGTAGTGTGTTTAAGCGAATGACACAGCTAAATAACAATGATTTGAAAATAAAGGTCCAGCAGTTACGGTGTCCTTTCAATTGAGAAAGGCATCCCGTGTGTGTACACCGCCATGATCCAGCCTTACATGTGTGGAATTTTTCCCATCTCCATCCCAATGTAGTTGTAATCATTGAGTCCAATTCAGAAGCAGTCACTCAATCAAATTCCTATTTTGTCTATTAAGTTATAAGAGTCCTATTTCTCTCCATTAAACTAGCATTGCTTATAAAAAAGCCTTAAAATTGCAATTCCATGATAGTAACTCTACACCACCTGCTTTTGGTGAATCCCACATGGATGGCCTAATTCTGTCCATACATCCTGCAAACATAAGGAAACTGTGAGAGACACACAAGATAAGTGGTTTACAGCATTATAATCCCACATAAGAGGGCACGCCCTGAGAAAATATTGTGAAAGCCATAAATGGTATCTGTCCTGATTTTTTCCTTCAAAGCCCCTGGGGCATATTACTAGCACAAGGCAGCAACAAAATGATTTTGTGCAGAGTATCAAACTCAAGCTAAACAGCATAAAACCCAAAATTTACCTGTGGTGATGCACCAAAAGGAATATGTTGTCCTCCAATAGAGAAATATAATTCTTCCCCGAGCTGCAGAGATAAACATTGCATTAGAAAAGATACAAGAGAGACTAGCATCACCAAAAAAATTTAACCTCTCAAAGATTAAAAAAAAATGATGCTAATTCTCAAATCTGCATGCCATAGTCCTCTAAGGTTGATTCTAATATGTTGAGAGTCAAGCACGTACAATACCCAGAAGTCATTAATCAACTAACTGATTGAACAGCTTAATAAAAGAAATGGAGGGGTCAAAGAAAGACGTCAAACCTTGACATGCACCTCTTCCATATACAGGTTACCAGGAAGTAATGGGGGAGCAGAAGCCTTGTGCATTAAAGATCCAACACCCACTTTTTTGTCTGCGGAACCATCATATATAGAGACTCGGCATGTAACTGGCGTTGTGCCATCTGGAAACTCTAGTGGTAGTTCCGCTGCCAAAAAAATTAAAATAAAAGAAACTAGTTAGGATGCTAAAAAGCTTGATAAAACAGTTATATTCACCAGTCTGGAATGCAATACATTACCTTCTCTATCATGACAGCAATCTGTATACTGGCTGGGAATCGGAAAAGCAAATGACAAACCCTAAGCAAAACAAATGCAGAACAAATCTGATCACGCAAGACAAACATGCATTGCAGGGAAAAAAAAATTACAGTAATTGCATTTTCATGTACATACGGGGTAAAACAGAGTGTACACGCCTCTATCTTTGTCACAAATCCCAGGAAATGTCGGTCCAAAGAGTGCATAGACAGCAACAAAAGTAGCTAAATTTGATGATCCCCTAGATATAAGAGCAGCAATAAAAACATAATCTAACGTAAATATAAACAGAAATCATCATTAAGCCATGAGAATACCCAATAAGAGAGGTCGCGTAGCGCATTTGAAGTCGTTTCACATCAAAAATCTCAATCAGTCGTAACCTCTAGCAAAATCAAAGTTAAAACACAAAATGCATTAAAAAACAATGCAATTAACGGGGGGAAAGTCAAAATTGAAGGGCAAAAAAAAGTATTACTTGTGACCACGGATCGAATCGAAGGTGAAACCCGTGATCAGGAAAGCTAAGAACAATATCGAGTTTTAATGGTTCCTACACATAAAAAAATAAAAATCGTAAACGCAAACTAGAAGAAAATTAATATATATATATATATATATATATATATATATATATATATAAAATTAAAATTCTAAAAATCAATGAAGACCTCGTCGAAATGCTTCACATGGACGACGTCGTATATGTTGGGTTGTTGTTCAATCTGAGCAAACGCTTCACATATTGGCATCCCTAGCCACCAAAAAAAAATCAATTCATAATTTCTCAAAAAACGCTGTCGTTTAGTTGGGGAGTTGATTACTTACCGAGAGAGAAAGGGCCGATGCCGTTACCAGGACGAAGATCGAGAACGATAACACCCATAGCAGTGCCTTCACAGCGGCGTCGCGGTCGCTGTAGCTGCTGCTGCTGGTGGTGGTGTAACATGTTGTTTGCTAGTTTGGGTGGTTGTTCGGTTTGGTTTGGTTTTTTTTTTTTTGCTTTGGTTTGGTTTTTGCTTTGGCCGGTGGTTACAAAAGTCCGTTAATTTCGCGAGAGGCTCTATTGTTTGTTCGTTGAATGCTTTTATACCAAGTATTTGTCCACACGCATCGTTCTGCCTTCTACTGTTTTCCGATAGTTGTCATTCAATGTATGAAATGACATCATTGTGGTGTAGTTATAACTTGTAAGAAGAGACCCGGGTCGACCCGGCCCAGGACATGATAAAACCCAGATCATAGGTAACGAGACAGTGAACCCAAGCTTTAAATTATTTTAAAAAAAAAACCAAACAACTTTTTAAAAAATATATTATTTTAATAAAAAAACTAAATTTTTTCACCGAATCGAATTATGAGTTGACTCATGGAGCCCTCTACCATTGTTGTGCTATACAAATTATAACTTCTATCTGACTCGGTTTTTAAGTGAGACCGTGAAACTGAAAGGTCAACTTGCTCCTCTTCTCTGTATTCACTACATGTTGGATTTAAATTTAATATTTATTGTGGACGTGGAAAATAATATTATATTAATAGGAATATGAACAGGGTTTGCAATTGCATGCTGTACTTTAAATATTTCATGTGTTATATTTTGATGTAAGAAAAAAGAGGGGAAATTAATCTCAAGTATTATTTCTTTTTTATAAAAAAAAAAAAAAAAGTAAAGGATACGACAGAACTGAACGAAATTCAAGTAGTAGATGAGAAATAAGTGTAATTTGATAGCAATTATCTTCGAACATGATCTTGATTTCAGTGAAGAAAAGTTAGGCTGGTGGATCCCAGTCATTAACAAAATAAAAAAGATTCAACAAGCGATCGTGTACTTAAAGAACTCTTCTTTAGCTTTTTAAAAATTTTAATCTGGAGATTAATATTCAGTAGAATTTAAAATTTATTTCACTGAATGTATAAAATCTTACATGAATGTGTGTTCATGTGATCCTCAAAAAAAAAAAATTCTCGATTAAAAAAACAGAAAAATTTTCTTTAGTGTCTGGTTGTTTTTTTAGTAGTAGTTTTGATTCGGGATTTTAATTTTAATTTTAATTTGATTATAATTTGGAAAGGGGGTTGGTGAGATTACTGGAGAACCAATTAACCAAGATTAATGGTGTGTTTGACAGCGGAAAAGTTTTTTAAAAAAAATTCTTTAAAATAAAAATATTTTTATGTTTTTACATTGTTTTGATGTGCTGATATTAAAAATAATTTTTTAAAAATAAAAGGATTTTATTTTGATGCATTTCTAAGTGAAAAACACTTTTAACCGTTATCACAATCTCAAATAGATCCTAGATCAGGTAGTGAAAGGGTATTTGTTTTTTTGTTACATTTTATTTTTAAAAGTATTTTTTTATTTGAAAAATTATTAAATTAATATTTTTATAGTTTTTTAAATAGTTTTAATATGATAAAGTTATAAATAAAAAAAATATTTTAATACATATTTAATTAAAAAATACTTTTAAAAAAAATACTGTATCATAATATTGAACACAAGGTGTTTCTTGGTTGTGATTATTGTGATTGGACAATAATTTGGAAAGGGGTCAATGACATTATTGAAGGAGATACGAGAAAGATGGATTTGGATAATAATCCGTGAATTAATTGTGATTAGACAATAATTTGAAAAGGGGCGATGAATGAAGAGAAAGATGAAGTTGGACAACGATTCATGATTCTATGATAATAATTTGTCTTGTTTGGTTTGTGTTTGAATCTTGAAGGCAGTAAAAATGATGACTCTTGAATGGAATAAAAGGTCATGTATCTCTTTCTTTTTTCTTGTTTTGCTGCTTTTTATTATAGAAGTTAAGTTTGAACTCGAAAAGCATGTTGAAAATTAGTGTAGATGCTATTTTTAAAAGTTTTTTTTTTCTAGATAATTTATTAAAATAATATTTTTTTTATTTTTTAAATTTATTTTTAATACCAACAAATCAAAACAATAAAAATATAAAAAAACTTTAAAATCACAATCTAACCACAAAAACAATCGAGATCTCTTAATTGTAGAGATAACACTAATGTTAGTTAATTACAACTTATTAATAATTTCTTAACTGTTTAAACTCGTGATGATCGTATAAGGCCTGTTTGTTTTTATATTTTTTAAAAAGTTTTGAAAATATTTATTTTTTTCTTTGCTTCAAAATAAATTTTTTGTGCGTTTTTAATTATTTTGATGTACTGAAATCAAAAATATTTTTTTAAAAAAACATTATTTTAAAGTATTTCCAGACAAATTTTTTAAAAAAAATCAACATTTAACACGCTCTTAAACATACCCTAAAAATATCCTTCCCTTTTGCTCTCTTCCCCTTGCATGGAGCCATGGAGACATTAAAGGCATTCAAATAAAATCACTGTATATTTTATAGCACATTTAAATTCTAGTAGTTTCAATAAAATAAAGGGTTGTGTTTTTGTGTATTTGATAATGTAGTGTAAGATATTTGTTTATTAAAAAATTATTAAAATTATATTTTTATTTTTTTATACCTAAAAAATCAGTTTAATATTTTTCCCATGCAAAAAAAAAATAAAAAAACAAATTCAAAAAAGGTTGGATCACATTTCTAAACACTTCTCATTTCTCCACGTCAAGTAGTAAGTGTGGACATTTTTTTACAGCCACCACCTTTATAACCTCAGTGGATCGACATGATAGTCGAGGAGGTATTTTCCTTTTACTGACTTTCTAAATTCGAATCTTGAAACTAACGTCCAAAATATTTATTAAATTTCTATGAATGCACTAAGCTACATGAAAAGTATATTCATAAGATAATGGAGAGAGAAAAAGCTTCTTCAAATAAATATTTTTCGAATACATTATTACATTACATGTATTGTCTTTTAACTCGAGCGTGTGTGTATATATTATTTCTTTACTGGTGATCCATATAATTTAAAGCATTTTACTTGAAAATATTAAATTAATAAGTTTTTAAATAAAAATACTTTGCACCGTAATATTAAAAACGCACCCAAAGCTCGTTTGGGTATTGTAATGGTGGTGCTTTTCAAAATGTTTTTCGTCTAGAATGCATCAAATTTTTTTTTTATATCAGCATATCAAAACAATTAAAAAACACAAAAAATTATTTAAAGCAAAGAATTTTTTTTTAATTTTTTTTTTAAATATAGTAACAAACAAGCTCTTTTTTTTTTTAACATGGGTGTCCGGACCAACTTGCGCATACTTTGACTAATCTCATGGGTTCTGAAGTTAACTACTATGTAAGCCTCTAGTGACCATCATATTAGTAACTACATATCTCAAACCTGAAATCACATGAAAAACAAACCCCTTAACTACAAACTCTTATTACATGAACACCAATGTTACTAACAATCAAGCTCTTAACTACGAGTGCTGCCGCAAAGCTGAACAGGAATACCATTCCTTGTCCTTACATATAGTCGGCATGCGTTGTAACAAGCAGAAATATATCAATTCAAGAGAGGAAAGACAGAAAGCATTATTCGTAGCTGGAAATTCAAAGAGTAATTCACTTTTTTTTTTATCTTAAGAATAAAAAAGGAATGAATCAATTTTTATACAGTGAGATTTGACCTTTACCTCACCACCACGACTCTCACATGCTTTGTTATTCAAATCGTTTCAATAAATACCATAACTAGAGAAGGTTTTGTTAAATATCAACGTTCAAAAAAAAGGGGGACCAAATTGTCAAAGAAAACGGAGTAACAGTGAAGGTCTCCAGTCTCCACCTCACATGTACCCTATGCCTAAAGCCAGACAGACCAACGTTTTACAGGGACAGCTTGCAAGACATTGTAATGTAATGTGATGGTGGCACGGTGCCCTGCCGCATTGAATTCCTAGGCTTGAAAATTTACAGGTCCGTCTCGGACGAAAAGGACACGGCTGGATCATCTGCAGTCACTCTCACCGTCCAAGCCAAGTGATCTAGGGGTGCTTTGCAGGTAAAAATGTTGTTTGTTTAAAATTTATTTTTAATGTATTTATATTAAAAATATTTTAAAAAAATAAAAAAATTATTATTTTAATATATTTTTAAACGAATCATACTTTATCTTTGCCGCACTTACAAACATGCTTGAAAAAAAAAAAAACATAATGTGATTTTTTAAAATTTTTGTTTGGTAATGTAGTGTAGAGTATTTTTAACAATATTTTTTAAAATTTTTTTATTAAAATAATTAGTTTTTAAAGATATGAATACATTAAAACTATTGAAAACACATAAGCTTTTTTTAAGTGAAATATACTTTAAAAATATACTTAAAAACATAAGTTGCTACACTCCCAAGCACTTACTTAATATATTATTTTATTCTTGTGAAATTTTAGGAGTTGAAGGAGGATTTAAAAAAAAAACATTTCACAACGACTTTAAATATGAAATCGATAATATAGTAGAAAGTGTTTTTAAGCTGAAAATAATCAATTTATATATTTGGCAGCTAATGACCGGTGGATTTTTACTTAAATTAAAACAAAATTAACTCAAATAAATAATATCTCTTTCTCAACATAGATATGATTTTCTAGATAATATTGAGGTTAAAAACAATTACCATGAGGCTCTTCTTGTCATCGAATCAATAAAAAAAAATGATAAAGAAATCTAAGTCATCTCAAGTTAATCTACATAACCTTGATTGTGAGACTCAGACAACCTAATAAAAAGTAAGTCAAAATAAATTACGAAACTTAATTCTCAATCAATTTAACATTGAATGATTTTGAAAAGAAAAAGAACTCGAATAAATTTGGTTTAATCCATCAAACCCTTTACTCGGAGATCGGAAAAACCTTGTAGAAAATAATTCAAAATAAATTATAAAAGTCAATCCCTAATAAATCTAATGTTAAAAGATAATATTAATAAAAATAAAAAATAGAATTCTATTGAATAATAATTTACGAGGAGGGGAACAATGATCCCCCCTCCTCAATTAGTTCTTCTAAATTCTTGTAGTTTTAAGTTTTTTATATTTTGGTTCTAACATTCATTTTCCTCGTGTTCTAGTATGCATACTGTTTCACCGGTCATTGAATCAATATGCATTCTTGGCATAAGAAAAAACATTCTTGTCCTTTAATTTTCCAAAATTCTTATAGTTGTTTTTTTTGTAGTTTCAAGTTTTTATATCCATGGGGTCCTGGCGGAGCGATTAGACGCGCTCTCGTCGCTTACGAGGTCTGAGGTTTGACCTCTTTCTTCGTCTGCAGCCGGTCCTTTGGGGAGCACTTGCCACCCGGTGCACAAAAAGATTAGTCTGGACCAGCGCTCAGGATATTCTTAGTTCTATAAAAAAAAAAAGTTTCAAGTTTTTATATTTCATTCTTAAAATAAATTTTCCTCGCATTCCTGTGTGCATACTGGTTCACTGTTCACTGAACTAGTATTCATTACTGGCAAAAAAAAAAAAAAACAACTTGGTCCATCAATATTTTTCAAAATTTTTATATTTGATCCTTTCTTGTTTCGAGTTCTTACATTGTGGTCCTAAAATTTATTTTCCTCGCGTTTCGGTTCTTGTGAGCTGGCAAAGAAGCGAGAGAGTCATCGAGACAAGGGAGGAGTGAGAAAATTACACAAACAAGCCACATTCTAGCCATGAAAATTAATTTTGGTGTCAATTTTGTTTTAAAGAGGAAAGTTCGACGTCAGCTATGATGACTGTTAACTACACCGAAAAAAGTGGATTGCGATCTAGATTTTTTTAATTTGGTTTATTTTTTTTTATTTGGAGACCAATCCAAAGATATTCTAAGGTTGAAAACATAACTATTGAGGTTCTTGAAAGTTTATGAGGTCTTTTTAGATAAGATTATCCCTTGTAAAGTTCTTTTTTTAATCGACTACATGGATTTTATCTCTTTCTGTATTTAAAAATATGATTATAATTACTTTTTAAAATACTTTTTATTCAAAAATATATTAAAATAATATTTTTTTTATCTTTTAAAAATTAAAAAGGAAAAAAAGCCAAAGACAAAATAAAAAACCGATTCTCTGATTCAATCAAATATCCCATCCCAGCCCAAAGGCCGATAAAAACTCAGTATTTAAATAATTTAAAAACATAAAAAATTTAAATTTAAAAAAGAATTTAAATTTTTTCAAAACCAAGAAAAACAATAATACATCCATCTGCAAAACTCATACATTTCCAAATCCGTCATCACGGAAGATCCGAGAGAGTGAATTTCATTAATAGTAGCCAACAAGTGTTAAGACTCTGAACAAGTGTATATTTGAAAAAGATATATAAAAAAAAGGAAAAATTTAAACAAGTGTTTGCACATTCACTCAAAAATGTTTTTAGCCTTGTTGCAGAGAAAAAATAATTTATTTTATTATATTTTATCAAAGGAAAAAAAGAGTAAAAAAAAGTGATGTTTTCGTCCAGACAAACAATAAATAAAAAAACAAAAAATTCCACGATATAAAAAGTTTTAAAATACAAGGTTATTCTTGGTTTTTAGAAGATTTAAAAAAAATTGATGAAATAACACAATTTTTTTTTTGAAATAACAGAATTTATACTTGTCAAGATTAAAAAACATAATTTTTATAATTTATCGCTATTCAGAACAATGATATTCAATAAAAAATATTAAATAAATAACGAGAGTAAAGAGAAAAATAAATAAATAAATAAAATTTTAGATACATACTAAAACTCTAATTATGACACTACTGATATCTTTAAATTATCTTGATGATACATATTTAATGACATTAAAAAAAATCACCGACAGTGATTTATGTGGATTACACTTGTCATCAAAGATCTTGTTGATGATCTTTTTTATTATTGTTAAATTTACCTTGTTAAGATCTTAAAATCGATAATATTATAATTAAAAGTTTGGTATAATATTATAATTAAAAGTTTGGTATGTTTTCAATATTTTTTCCCCTCTTATCTCAACTTGTCTATTTATTTATTTATTATTATTATTTTTTATTGAAAGTCAATATTTTAAATAGCAAAAGGTGCACGAACCTGTATAAACTCTACTATCTTTCTAGTGTTTTTTTTTTTACCGTGACACTGCTATTTTTTAAATAGAAAGGAAAAAAACTGTATCGGTCCATGTTTTTAGCATTTAAACACGACATGTCCAAAAAGGATGGGTCCCAGCCCAACCAAGCCTCCCTTTTCTTTCTAGGTACTCGCCAACACTGCCTCTTCCCACGTGGTGCTTGCTCACAAGACCCCCTCGCAGTCCAAGAGAATAATTAAAGCGCCGCGTTCGACGCTTCCCTCAATGGCCACGGAACCCTCATTTTCAATATTTATTTTCTTTTTTTGGAACTACGAAGTATACATGCGTGGACCCCTGGGACCCGGTTCACTACTTTGAAGTTTGAACTCGTATTATTGTTTTAATAAATACCTGTATGTTTCACGTTGCATTGCTTTTAAATCACAGTTTTTCTTTATTAGTGAAAAATATTATCTTGTTAATATTTTTTAATTCTTTAAATAAAAAAACATGTGATATTACATGCTTTTAACTACAGCTTATTGTGATTTTTTTTTTAATCAACTCAATTATTTTTTTTCCCGAATTACACATACCAATGTTGGCATCCATTGGTATTTCAATGGAGTTTTTTTTTCTCTTTTCAAAATCCAAGTAAATTGTACACGTAAATAGAGTATGTTTTTAATAGTTTTTTTTTTATAGTCACTTGTATTGTTAGAAATATTAGATAATAATAATTATAACGGTACCCTTTTAACCTGTTTTTTAAAGTTTTCTCGAGCTATTTTTCGTTAAAAAAAATATAAAAATAATGTTTTCAGATAATTTTAATTTAATACTATTTAATAAATGACTTTTATTTAAAAAATTTAAAATACAATATAAACTACCTTATTTGTTTGTTTTTTTTTAATTGAAAACAAAAATAAATTCTTAAATAGAATAAATAAAAATTTTTTTAAATATTTTAAAGTAACATAGGTAAAACCAAAAAAAAAAAAAACACCAAACCAACAACAGCAAACAATAAACCTACAAGAATCGAAATTAATTAATTATTATGATTTTTAAAAAAATACTAAAATGTATGATCAAATCATTGTTGCTACATCTATAAAATATTGTTTTGTATAATAATATTTTGTATTTTTTTTATTTAACTCTTCAATAACATTTTTTTTAGTTTTTTTTTCAATTTCAACTACTCAGTGAAATGCTTATTTAATAAAAGCCTTGGTTTTTTCAGCTTATAAGTTATAACAAAAAAAAGTTGAAGAATTTAAACTAAATTGGTGACTACATATATGTTCTAGTCAATTATTTAGAGGATATTCAGAAATATAATAATGATTACTTTTTAAAGTATTTTTTATTTAAAAATATATTAAAATAATATTTTTTTAAAAATTATTTTTAACATTAGTATACTAAAATAATCTGAAAAACATCAAAATATATTAATTTTAAGTAACAATTTATACTTTTAAAACACAATAATAAACAAAGTTATAGTATTTAGTATATATTTTTCCTCTTCAAAGAGTTATAAGACTCGAGCAGAGATCAATCCTGCTAAAAGTTTATATCATGGATTAGATGGGTTGTTTGCAGCAAATCTTTGACTATCTTAAAAAAAAACTTTAAAACAATGTTCAAAGTTTCTTTTATTTTATCTAAAAAGTTATTTCAAGATTTTTCTATGAAGTGTGAAAATTAAAAACACATTAAAATAATATTTGTTTATTTTTTAATATAAATAAAAAATATTAATTTAATATTTTTAAAATAAAAAATAATTTTAAAAATATTTTAGGTTGTTTGTTTGTGTGACTGCTAAGTTTTTCCAAAAATCTGAATTTTTTTGTTTGAATATATTTTTTTAATAATTTTAATATGTTTATATTTATAAATTAATTTTTAAAAAATAAAAAATATATTTTTTAATATATTTTCAAAATAAAAACACTCTAAAAAAAACTACTTCTATCACGGTACACTACCTGCGAAAACAGTTTAGACACGATACCGAACAAGACAGACATATAAACAGGGCTTTGAGCTGCTATGCTATGCTATGCATGTGAAATAAAATAATAATAATAAAAATTAGTAAAAGAAGTCATCGTCCTTTTACCCAATCCCAAGTGTCCGTCTCAGACAGTTTCGTCCTCCTCTTTAATTACCCTCTCTTTCTCTCTCTCTCACAAAAAAAAAAAAAAGAGGAAATGCCCTGTCACATCTTCACCCAAGTCCTAGAGAGAGACCACCACCCTCTCCCCCCTCACCTCTCCTCTTCCCCCAACCCGCTCCGAAAATCCCAAAATCAAAACCTAGGGTTTCCATCTTTTCACAACTGACCAACACAACCATCAATCTCTCTCTCTCTCTCTAGATTTTCTATTCAATTGATTCTCCACATGCGCCAGCAGCAAGAAGACTATAGACCTTCTATTCCAGATGCGACCAAAGAAGAAGCGCCGCTAACTTTTGACAATTCGGTACCAACTTCTGATCCTATGAGCACCGATCAATGCCAAACGATTCCAGAAATGGAGGATTCTCAGCTCGTTGGAGCTACAGTCTCGATGGTTACTGCTGACGTGGACTCGTCTAAGAGAGAATCAGTACATATCGTGCCTGCTGTAGAGGTTAGTAATCATGTCAGAATTGCCGAAAACAGTACGGGAAAGCGAAAGCGAGGCCGCCCGCCTAGAACTCAAGGGAAATTAGGGCCGCCACAAGCTCCTCCTGCTTCGTCTTCACAGAGGAAGAAGAGAGATGAAGAAGATGTTTGTTTTATTTGTTTTGATGGTGGTAGTCTTGTTCTCTGTGATCGTCGGTGAGCTTGTCAATTTTGATTTTTTTTTCCTGTTTGGTTTTATACAAAATTTGAACTTGAAGTTTTAGTCGAGAAAGGAGAAAAAAGTTTGGTTTTCATCTAATGTGTTAGATTTTGTTTTGATTTAGGTGATAAAAATAGAAAGTTTGCGAGGTTAGGGACTAAATGGTGGTTTAGGGTTTTTAATATTTGTGCGGGTTTGGTTCAGTGATTGGCTTGGTTTACTTGTTTTTGGTTTATACGCAGGGGTTGTCCGAAGGCATACCATCCGGCTTGTATCAAAAGGGACGAGGCATTCTTTCGATCAAAGGCTAAATGGAATTGCGGTATGTTTTAGCAAATGTAGCGAGTTTGTTCTGAATTCACGTCTCTTGTTTTTGAAAGTTTGTTCTTGTGTTAACGCACGTTGCATTAATTTATGGAAATCAATATTATCGAAGTGCAAAGTATGGGGCAGTGTGTGTGTGGCCCAGTGTGGGGCTAATCCCTTTTCAGTTAAGGCGGTTTTCTAAGTTTTTGATGTAGTATGCTTGCTTGCAAGCAAGGTTCTACAATAAAATAACTCTTTTTTTTTTTTTAATTGAATCAGCTATCTTAGGTTAGTAAACTTATTTGGTTTACCTTTTTTTTGGTAAGAAAGTAGTCCTGCCATGAAATTCATACCCTCTTCAAGTAAAGCCATTGCACCAGCCAGTTCACCTTGTAGACAGAGGAGATATAGAAAGTGTGCGTCATGCTATTTAGCGGGACGTGGTTTTAGATCTAGATGTGGACTTAATTTTGCATGTGCATGTGATGTGCGGGTTTTTATTGGCAGGAATGGTGTTTTAGTTTATAAGCAAGAATTTAGGTTTGCCTACACATGCAAAATTATTATTGTAGTTTTAATGTCTGCAGTAACGGCACTATCCAACCCAGCCTCGATGTTTGAAGCCCAAGTTACTAAAATTGTTAGTTAATGAATGGGCATGTTGATTTGCTCATTGTAGTTGTATATAGTAAGAAACGTGTCAGTAAACGTGGTATGTCTTCCATATTTTTATCAGATTTATGTTTTTTCTAAAGTAGTCTTGGTTCATAAACGTGCCAATTGATGCCTTATGCACTCAATATGTGGCTGAATTCTTGTTTTTTCTATAGTAGAAATGGTTAGTAAATGTGTCAATCAATGCCTTATTCAACTCCATATGCAGTTGGATCCTCGTGTCTCTAGATCAGTCATGGTTAATGAACATGCAAGACATTGTCATATACATAATATATTCACTTGTCTGTCTATAGTGGTCATGATTGCAGTCCATCTTTGACAAAATTACCATCTCTGATTTCCACTGTTAACTTAGTTCCTCCAATATTGAGCCTTATCAGTTATCTCATGCTTTCATTATGGCATATTTTCAGGGTGGCATATCTGTAGCAGTTGTCAGAGGGCTTCTCATTATATGTGCTACACATGTCCATACTCTTTGTGCAAAGGTTGCACAAAAGATGCTGATTATTTGTGTGTAAGAGGGAATAAAGGATTTTGTGGTACATGCATGAGAACTATAATGCTGATTGAAAATATTGCAACAGTGAATCAGGAGAAGGTATGTTAATTGTTAGATGCTATATCTTATTCTAGTTTAACTAGCTTTCTTGGCTTAATTACATCGTGAAAGAGCATCGATGATAAGATTATTGGACTCTTCGGTGTCTTTTGGCACCTCGCTTTCCTTTGTTTTGGGTCGATACCGTTTCCTTTGTCTAGCTTTTATATTGTCTATGGCTTCAGTTCAGGTTTACATTCTGCTGCAAAGCTGTCAATGAAATCTCTTATTCACTTCTGTGCTGTTAAAGTTTGGTTGTCGATGCCTCTGGGGCAGGGAGAGACATGTGTCATTAGCTAATAGTTTTTCTTTTGCTGTCTGATTCTGTCAATTTCAGATATTTTCTCTTGTGTGTAACCTGTGCAGGTTCAAGTGGATTTTGATGACACAACTAGCTGGGAGTATCTCTTCAAGGTCTACTGGATTTACTTGAAAGCAAAGCTATCTTTAACAATAGACGAGCTAACTAAAGCTAAAAATCCTTGGAAAGGAGATGACCTAACCAAAGTTAAAAGTCCTTGGAAAGGAGCTGGTGCGATGGCTCCTAAGCAGGAGCCTTCAGGTGAATTTTGTCATAGCAATGATAATAATGGCTCCTTTTCAGACAGCTTCTGTGGAAACCTGGAAATACATGCTAAGAGAAGAAAAATGGAGGACCAACCAAAATTGCACATCGAGGAGAACTCTGTTGTTATGGAAAAATCACGCATTGACCAACTTACGCATCTGCCTGACAGCACATTGTGGGCAACAAAGGAGCTCTTGGATTTTGTTTCACACATGAAAAATGGGGATATGTCTGTGCTATCACAGTTTGATGTTCAGAGTCTTCTGCTAGAATACATAAAAAGAAACGATCTTCGTGATCCTCACCAGAAAAGTCATATTTTTTGTGATTCAAGGCTTATAAAGCTCTTTGGAAAAGAACGTGTGGGCCATTTTGAAATGCTGAAGCTTCTTGAATATCACTTTCTTGTAAAAGAAAAATCTCCAGTGGATGAAACCACTGCTGGTGGTGGCCAGGTTGGGGTGGCTGGAAATAGTGACAGTCAGTTGGGGACAGGTAGTGATCGAAGGCGTAAAACACGTAAAAAAATAGATGAGAGAGGACCACAGATTAATTGTAATCCAGAGGAATATGCAGCAATTGATGTTCACAATATTAGTTTGCTCTACTTAAAGCGTAGTTTGATGGAGAACTTAATGGATGATGCTGGAAAGTTTCATGAAAAGGTTGTTGGCTCATTTGTGCGAATCAGGATTTCTGGTGGTGATCAAAAACAAGATATGTATAGGCTTGTCCAAGTTGTAGGTATTATTCACATCACTAGTGCCCCAAATTATATATCAAGAGGAGGAAAAAGAAACGCCTCAGTGTTTTCTTCCAACACTATATTATATGTTTAACAGATTAGCAAGTTACTGATGATTTCTTCTGCAGGTATTGGCAAGGCCGCTGAATCATATAAAGTTGGCACAAAAACAACTGATGACATGCTTGAAATATTAAATTTAGATAAGAAGGAGGTCATATCAATTGATGGGATTTCAAACCAGGACTTCTCAGAGGTGACTAAGACACCATCCTAAATACATGTTTCCTTTCCTTTTTCGAAATATTCATTTTCATTTTTTTGATTGCTTACAGTTTGTAGAAACTTTCTTAACCATTTCGAGTTTTTTCTTGATGTGTTATGCTTGATGATGAGATTGTTATAATGAATTTTATGGATGATACAATTCTAAGTTTGACACCAGAATTTTGAATTTACATAACTAAGGATCTAATTCTTTAGTGTTATCTCTACATACTAGAAATGGGTATTTTTGGAAACATGGCACAGATGCCTGGGGGCATAACAAATTGTGGGAGGACGGTTGGTGCAGAAAAGCTTATGAAGTTGTGTTTAGGGCTGTGAACAGTAAAGTGGATTACTGTAGGTGTGTGTGTGGAGTTTTTGATTGTCAATTGCTGTAGAATTGGCTGAATATGAATGCGGGGATCGTTAAGGGGTCAGTGATGATTATTTAAAGGCTAGAATAATGAAGTTTCATTGCTGGAATTTGCGAGTAAGGTTCAAGGAAGGGTTTCTAGGAATCACATCTGGGAGGAGGAAAGACTAAGCATCTGATCTAGGGTAGAAGTTACAAATGTAATCATAAAACTTCATAGATTTCTTTAAAATCTTGATTTGAATAATGGAAAGACTACTTGACTTATCTTTGTAGTGTTCCTAATCCTATTAAAACGTAATACTCCTAGCAAGAAAGCATAATTAAATTTTACTTAGAATAGGAAAAACCCCATCAAACTCTATTATTTTAGGACTACTAAGATACCAAATATAAAATGAAACCCAAATTTATAAATTCTCAGCTAACTTGGAAAATTGGAATATCCATGAAGATTTTAGAATACAGAAATGCTCCTAAATTCTAGAACTGAATAAAATACATAAGAACCAATCATTTTCTGGTCGTTGCATTCAATTGTTCTTCAAGCATGGACAGATGTGTGAAGGCCTAGTTCCATGCTTGTGTTCCCTGGATTATCTTGTGATCTGTGAAGAATGGTTCTTTCTGATCTTTACCTATCATGAATGCTGCATCATTTACTTTCCTCTTTTGATTTTCAATGACATGGTAAATGCCAGTTTAATCAGACAAGATATTTGTTTCGGTTGATAAAGTGTTTTTTTGGAATTGAGTTGTGGAAACCGTGGTCTGAAACAATAATTTTGTGTGTTTTTATTGTTCATATAAGTCTAAAAGTTTGATTAGAAAAGGTACCCAAACACACTTTTTAATTTTTAGACCTGCTTTTGTTGACTTTACCACAGACACAGCTACAGCCAATTAAAGGTATCAGGTGAAGGTTTAGCAATTTGAACCAAAAGAAATGAACAAGTTTTCCTTCATTTTTGACGTGTTAACTATGTTTCCAGGGTGAATGCAAACGTTTGCGTCAGAGTATAAAATGTGGGCTTATCAAACGGTTAACGGTGGTGAGTGTTTCTGTCATTTTCACTTCTATATCTCAGCTTAAGCATATGTGCCCCTTTGTCACAAACTACTCTATTGGTTATAGGGTGAGATACAGAAGAGAGCAATGGCGATCCAGGATGCCAAAGTTAGGGATGTAAGTTTCATCCTGATAGTCGTGTGTATAAATATAACCCAGATTTCATTTTTCGTTAAGTGTTATATGGTTTTACATTGTCTTTCTTGTTACTGCAAGTGTAATTACTGATCCTGATCATCTCTTGTATATGGCCATACTCTTTCGACCCAGCGTTTGGAAGAAGATATATTAAGGCTTAATCATCTTCGTGACCGAGCAAGTGAAAAAGGACTTAGGAAAGAATATCCTTTGCTGTATGAAACTCTTGTTCCTTTTGGGGTTCTCGTTTTTACCGTGCTTGCTCAGCTTATTTGCTGGTTTTCATCAACCATATTCTGTCTCAATGCTACATTTGAAAATACACTCAAGCAAAATCTTTTGCTCGTATTTCATGGATGATGAGAATATTGCAACTAGGTGTGAGGGTGATGAGCACCATTAGTGGGTATGTACTTGATGCCAAGGTGGACGACAAAGGACCCGTCACATTTTCCTAAAAATTCAATGGACTTGTTCTTTACTCCTTTTTTTTTTTTGCAAGATCATCTATCTCAACATTTTACGTGTTGCTAGTCTTGTTCATGAAGTTTGCTGCTTGGCCTGGTTGTTTGATATCATTTTCCTTCAACACTTAGTTTGATTGTTAGAGGTTCTTAGGGAGAAATAGAATTTCTACTGTTGTCGGTGTTGCATTAATTTTAACCAAAGCCTTCCCTACTTGTTGTCCCTTTTCTTTTCTACTGTCTCCTTGGTGATCGAACATAGAACTGGATAGCATATTCAACATTAGCAACTTAGAGTGTTGTAGAAGGTTTCAATTGATTGCCAGTGCACCATTTTCTAGATATTTCATATATATAATAGAACTTCATTAAGTATTGCTGTTCCTTGACTATGTTGCACGCTTAGAGAATGTGTGGAGAAATTAGAGCTTCTCAAGTCACCTGAAGAACGTCAGCGCAGGCTGCTTGAGATTCCCGATGTACATGCTGATCCAAATATGAATCCAAGTTATGATTCTGAAGAAGATTCTGGAGAATCACACAAGAAGAAACAAGGTCCCTAGCTATGATTTTGAACAATTTGTGATCAGTAGTTATGCTTGAAGTTGTCTGTAGAAAGTTTAGTTGGTGATTACTTTACTGGCATATATGCAGGTGACCATGCAAGACCAAGAAATTCTAGCGCCGCTAGAAATGGGGCAGCACTCAACTCTTCAATGGGAGGAGGGGATGTCTTGAGTGATAGAGGAAACATGGGACAGAATTTAGCTACTGCTTCTGAGCAGAGTAGAGATACGTGCACAACATCATATGTGGATAGAGATGGTACTAATATGGTTCATGAGAGAGCGAGCGAGTCAATGCAGACTCAGGGAGGAGAACAAACTGGGCTAAATAGTCAGAATGCACCAAAGAACTGGGTAGCTTCTACCGGTTCAATGACTGATGATTGGAAAAGTCAATCAATTGTACAATGTGGATCGTATTCCGGGGTTGTATCACTGAATTTACCACCACCACTTTCTATAGGAAGAGAGCAATTGGTTGATGATATGGAGATGGACAAACTGTGGCACTATCAGGATCCAACTGGAAAAACTCAAGGGCCATTTGCTATGGCCCAACTGCGTAAATGGAGTACAAGTGGGCTTTTCCCTCAAGATTTGAGAGTGTGGAAGATAAATGAGAAGCCTGATGACTCTATTCTTTTGACGGATGCATTGGTTGGGCGATTCCATAAAGGGCCAGCATTGCCTGACAACAGCTACTTGCTGGCTCAAGAAGCAATAGTTGCTTCTGATAAAGATAAAAGGCATGAATTTGATTTGCATCAAAGTGCTGATGCCTCTCTGGTAGACAAGAAAAATATGGATCACTGGAAGTCGGTGCAAAACAATGCAAGTGTCAATTGCAATGATAATGATGCACTTCTAAAAAGCAATGCACTGGGCACCCATTCTTCAAGTTGGACTACAGGTGCGGATGCCATCATTCCTAACAATGGATCGGCTCAACTTGCTCTACAACTCTTGGAATTGTCCAAGGGCTGCAAGTCTTGGTCTGATCAATCCCAGATGTGCAGTTCACTTTCCTCACTTCCATCTTCTGGAAAGATTGGTGAAATTCCACTACCTCAGGCAAAGGAAGAACATGAAGATGAAAAACGGAGTTATGTAAATGGGAATGCACTCAAGACACCTGAAAGTAAAAATAACATTGGCAAAAGTGAGGATAAACAGGCTGATAGTGAGAGTTATTCAAACCAATCTTCTGGACAGAACTGGAGACCACCCATTAAAAGTTCAAGCGGATGGGATTCCAAGCCGGCTTTTGTTTCTGGGGATAAGTCTGTTGAAACATCTCAGAAGAATGAGGAAATTGATTTCTTTGATTTGCCCAGTCCAACACCAAAGCAGCACCTCAAGGACTTGAAAGGTCATACTGCTGAAAACAATCACTCCATTTCTTCGAAGCTTCCTGTTCTGGATTCAGGATGTAGCTGGAGTACTGCTTCCAGTTTAGTGGTTGGTGGAGCAACGCTAGCTCGAGTAGCTGGTGAATGGGGTGGCTATTCCCCTGCTCCTGTCAAACCTGTTGAGGAATGGGACTCCAATCATGTGTCTGCCTCTTCACTGAAACCTACAGATGGGGGCAGTGATCATGCTTCTACACAGACTCCAGATAGTGGCCCACTGGCACACTCTCCCTCCACTCACCCAGTGATTGATGCATCTGATTGGCAACGCATCATTCCTGAACCTACTGAGTTCTGCTCTTTAGTTGATGAATCTGTTTCAGATCTGTTGGCAGAAGTTGAAGCGATGGAGTCTCTTGGTGGTTTGCCTTCTCCTACTTCAAAACTGCGGTCTGCTGAGGAATTGACACGAGGTTATGATGATGATTGCTTCAGTCCTGTTGATGGGTTTAGCCCAGCACCTGATCCAGGCAAAAGTGATGCATTCAGTTCGACTGCTGATATACAAATACCTTCTCACTTGACTGTAGCGAGCGAAGCACTGCTGTCATGTCACATGCCTTCTGAGCCCACTGTCATAGATAAACCACTTGCTGTATCTCCAATGCCTTCTCAGTTGACTGCAGTCAATGAATCACTTAGGATATCTTGCACGCCTTCTCAGTCCACTATCACAGACGAACCACTAGAGAGATCCCAAAAGCCTTCTCAGTCGACTTTGATAGATGAGCCACTTGGTTTATCGCAGATTGATGTTCCAAACCCTCAAAAGAGCTTCAGTGAACATTCTTCCACAAGTCCTGAAGTGGAAGGTAATACTAAGCCCAATGATGTTCCAGTTAACGAATGGGAAAAAGGTTCAGAAATACAGCCTCTTGTGTCATTAGCTGGTAACCAGGGAGAATCAGGTGCAGACATCCAATCCACAACTCCATCCACGGCCAGTCAATTGGAAGCAGGTTCAGATGTTCAACAACCCACACCATCCCACGGAGATGCTGGTCAGGGAACCATAAATGAAAGAGAAGCACAAGGAAACACGAACATGGTTTGGGGAAACGGTCATGGCGGCACAGGTCAGCAACATGCTAGGACGAATGGAGCCAATTCTGCAGGGAACCCAGGCAGTTGGGGAAGCCAACCAAGGTATGGCGGGGACAGATTTTCTGGTCCAAGAGACCACCGTAACAATTTTCAAGGCAGAGATAGAGATTCTGGTTTTGGTAGGGATAGGTCATCATGGAACAAGCAGCCGTTACATGGTGGTGGAAATGGAGCTAGTACATATAGACCTCCGCCCAAAGGGCAGCGAGTATGTAAATTTTACGAAAGCGGATACTGCAAGAAGGGGGCATCATGTAGTTATTGGCACCCATGATATTTAGGTTCCACTTTTCCATAGGAAAATTGTGTGCATTTAATTCTGTAATCATTATTTGTATCAGCAATTCTGCCCCCTTGTCAATGTTCTAATTTAACTCGTGTATTGAGGTGGCATGAATACATATATATTCTTTGGATAGTCCAGCACAGAGCTGCTTGTTCAACGAACTCAAAAAATCCCTCCTTTCCATAATTTTACCATGGGTATGGTTGGAGCTCTAATCATGGATTAGGGTTTTCTTTGGCCCATGGATACGGCATAGTGCGGTGTGTAAGATCATTTACGACAAATACACGAACAGGATCTTCAAGAGACCCAAGCCAAGTTTAGCATCCTTTCTAATCTAGTGTGGTGTCTTTCTGAATGTTGCTGCATTTTGAATCAATCCATTTCTTCTGTGACCAAAAAGCTATCGACTAGCCTTCATGGTCACTGACCGGAGATGTATCCATCAATCAATTCACTGACGTTGCGTAAATGGCCTGTTTGAATCTAAAATCCGATCAAATTAGGAGTCAATGGCTAGGTGAGAACCGATCGGAGTACACCTTACCGTTTAGAAAAGAATAAAATTTAAACAAGAATCTTATGCAATGTACATCCTTGCAAGAAGAGGGAGGAACAATTAATATTTGTTTTTAAAGATTTAACCATGGACATGATATATATAGTTATAACAACTATCCGAAATCGGCCCAGCGGGTTGACTTATTGGTTAACAAACCAATTAAATTTTAATTTTATTTGAAAGGTTTTTCAAAACAATACTGTTTCAAGTTTTTTTTTTAAAGAATAAATTATAATTATAAGATCTGATTTTGACATAGTTTAAAATCTAAATCATAGGTTGCGGGTTGATGTCCGAGTACCGACTAAACTTAAACCCTTGATTCTTCTGAAACCACTAAAACAACAATGATTTTTATATATATATATATATATATATATTGTTTTTTTATAAAAACCCAAAAACAATGTCGTTTCGGTAAAAAACAGCTTCTTGCACTGACCCGGCCTTGGGTTGGCTAGTCACTTGTGACTAAAGTATAAATAACAGAATCAGCGACCCGCGTTTGGATACGTAAGCTTCAACTTCAACACGAAAAGAGGAAGAGAAGACCGTTTCAAACTATCACCGTTTTAAACCATCACTGATCGCTCAAAAAATGCTTTCTGCGACGATACGAATCCTTTAAAACGACAACAAAATCCAGTCATGTCAACCACAAGCTCAACCACGGCGACGTCGTTTTTATCACGGACGCAGAGATACGCAGCCGGAGCATTATTTGCAATCGCTCTTCACCAAGCACAGATCCATCAAACCCGTCCGCTTGGCTTATTCCACGATGATTCGGAACAAGAGGAACGAACCAGTTGCAGCAGTAGTCATAGTAACGGCAGCAGCAGTGATTCCGTTTCTGAAGACCCTGACCTTTGGATCCACGAAAATTCGGGCCTCCTCCGACCCGTATTCAGGTACAATTCTTCTGTAATTGATGAAATTGTGACTTTTTTTAAAAAATTTAAATCAGAATTGATTTTTTCCTCTTTAACGTGGATTAGGTTTTTAGAGGTTGAGTCAGTAGCATGGACTGGACTTGAAGAGACAGCTGGTGGTTCTCCTGCTAAGCATCATGTTGGAGCTGTATGTCGTTTTTCTTTATTTTTTCCTTTTTTTGTAAGCTAATTTTTCATGTGTTTGATTTTGATAGAAATCAGGAAAATTTTACCAATCTTTACCTTGGTTGCTTATTTAGCATGTAAAGCTCATGAGTTGTTACTTCATTGAAATGTTGTTTTCCCGTTTTCTGATTCGTAGGAAAATTGAAAAAAAAAGAAGGAAAGATAGAGTGAGGAGAAATTGTGTTAACTTCACCTTTTTTTTTTCTCATTTGCTTTTTTGTTTCCTTTTTGAAAAGAAAGGGAAAGTCTGTGAAACTACTGCTACATTTTCCTGTCAGGTTTCGGCATTTGTGGTCCCATGTGGATTCTAAATGATGGACTCACAAATGCTGAAATTCGAATGACAAGATGTGTGTACAACAAGAGTAGAAAAATTCATATTTGACTTGGTGCTGGTGGATTTATGATGTTATCTGATTTGTTGTTACTATATTTGTAACTGCGTTGTGTTTTGATTATGTCTTAGTTCTTGAGGTTATTATCAGAAGAAAGTGGCGATGCGTCTTCTTCTTCTTCTCAAAGTTCGGATCAAGAATTTGCTTTGTCAAAGGCTGTTGATGTTATGGAAGAAACCATGGGAGCAAATCCTGTGTCTTCCCAGTCTAAGAAGGAGAAGCATAAGGAGTATGAGACTCAATGTCGTGAAAAGTTATCTGCTGGCAGTGAGGTGAAATCAACCTCTGAGGTGGAAAATGATTCGCCAAAAACTGCGAAGGATGATCATTCTGCTGATGTTAGTGATGCACCTCGAGACTCTGGACATAATGTTGATGAGGAACCCGTTGAAGAGGAGAAGATGCTAAGTAATCAGAGGAAAGTGACAGTGCTGTATGAAATTCTTTCAGCTTGTCTGGCTGATAGACGAGAAGAAAATAAAAAATGCACCCGAAAAAGAAATGGCTATGATGCTCGACATCGGGTGGCTCTGAGATTGCTGGCAACTTGGCTTGATATTAAGTGGACGAAAATGGTTTGTGCACTCCTTTTGTCATTCTCATTAGCAGCTTTCGTGGTTATTCTTCCTTGTTTTTATAGCTAAAAAGATTAAATTGTTCCATACACTTGGTGGTTGGTGTGCTATCTCCCCTGCTTTCCATGACTTTGTACTTGGGCAAATTCCTAGGGATTTTTTATTTAGCTTTTGTTTGGTATGAGGTGAAAAATCAGGAGGTAAAATGTTAAGGTGTTAGTAAGATTTAATGGTAAAGTAGGGTGTAAAATGTGTGAAGGGTGTTATTAGGAATACAAAAGTTTGTGGGTATTGGAGGTGCCAACAGCAGTGAAACCAAATTTCAAATTAAACGTGATTATAAATAAAATTAAGATTTTATACATTTATGGTTTCCAAATGCAAGGTGTATGCAAAAGAGAAAAAGTATGGGTGAAAAAGCATAAAAGAAAAATACAAATTTTTCCCTTGAAACAACCCTGTCCCCACCCCCCAAAACCCCAAATGGGGTTAGATGTTAAACCTAGTGAATTTAATTTTTTTTTTTTTAAATTACAAACATTTCCTTCAGCTCTAAAAAAATTTATTAAGTCTTGTAGTAATTTATATCTTATGTGTTTCTGGGGTAAAAAAATATTTTCTTTGCAGGAAGCCATTGAGTTGATGGTTGCGTGCTCTGCCATGGCTGTAGCAAAAGAGGAAGCATCCAAGGAAGAAACCAAATCGCCTAAAAGCAAATGGGCTAAATGGAAGCGTGGTGGCATCATTGGTGCGGCTGCAATAACTGGAGGAACCTTATTGGCCATTACTGGTGGTATGAAACTCTAGTTGTGTTTCCTTTCTCGGGATTAATTTTATCAGATATTGAAATTGAAATGAGAATGTTATCGCTTTGGTTTCTTACTTTGTAATTCACATTTTACAGGATTAGCTGCCCCTGCAATTGCTGCAGGATTTGGTGCTCTAGCACCAACATTGGGCACTATTATCCCTGTAATTGGAGCTAGTGGATTTGCAGCTGCTGCAAGTGCTGCAGGAACTGTTGCTGGCTCTGTTGCTGTTGCTGCATCATTTGGAGGTGAACACCCCCGCAGGTTCCAAAGGAACCTGCCCTAAAGTTTTATATGATTGCTTGGTAATGGATAATTCATTTGTCTTCCTGTTGACATCTTTGTTCAATCAGCTGCTGGAGCTGGACTTGCGGGGACCAAGATGGCTAGGAGAACTGGAAGTGTTGATGAATTTGAATTCAAAGCTGTAGGAGATAACCATAACCAAGGCGTAAGTTTATGCTTTATCCTTTTTTCTCACTTAGCTCACCCTCTCTGTAGGCTATCTTTATAATGTACAAGGCCAACCTTATATTTCTATTTGAAAATTTCCATCAGCGACTAGCAGTTGGGATTATGGTCTCAGGATGCGTGTTTGACGAGGAAGATTTTATCAAGCCCTGGGAAGGACAAAATGACAACTTGGAGAGGTAAGACATCTGTATGCTCCAAGTTTCTCTTTGTTGCACCTCTTCTCCATCTGAATTTATCAATGTTTGATTCTTTTATAATTAAATAGCAAATGCACATGTACTTAAGTTGCAATTCTCGTCACTTCCTAGGATGTATCTTAAAAAAATGATTCTTTTGAAAAATCTGAATCAGAACAATGCTTTTTATTTGTGTACCATGTATCCAAAGTAATTACTCGTCGCTATAATGACTTTGTCAATCTTGCAATTTTCCTTCTGTTTGTTCTGCTTTTATTGACTGGAGTTTTGTAAAATCTTTGTTGAACATGCATCCAAAACATTTTCTTACATTTTCCTCTGTTTGCTATGATCTGATCTTATGTTGACTGGTTTTTGTAATTTTTGTTCCAAAACAAAACTAAATTTCTCTAGTTTTTTCATGCTAAAAATGGATCACAAGTCACATCTCTTGACTAATGATTTTTTTAGGTATGCGCTGCACTGGGAACCTAAGAATCTAATTGCAGTGAGCACTGCCATTCAGGATTGGCTTACTTCAAGTAATTGGTTTGCCCCTGATGGGAGCACTTTGTTTTTCAAACTAGTATTTCTATCTAATGTAATGATTACAGTTTTGTCTGCTGTTGACATTGGTGATCCCTGCTGTAGGAATTGCAATGGAGTTTATGAGGCAAGGTGCAATGCTGACCGTGTTAAGCACACTTTTGGTAGCATTGGCCTGGCCAGCAACATTACTTGCCGCTACTGATTTTATAGACAGCAAATGGACAATTGCTATCGACAGGTCAGGTTTCCTTCATTAACTATAGGTGAGATACTTAGATGAAAATGGGACAAAAATGCCTTTCCATTGCATCAACTCTCTTTATCACAAATCTGGCACCTTAAATTAAAGTCTTCAGGGGAAATTGGTAATTAGTAATAGAGAGTAACTTGCTTCCATAGAATTTGTCAATGTGATTTTTCAACAATTGAATTTTCTGCCATTTTCTAGGTCTGACAAAGCTGGGAAGCTGTTGGCAGAAGTGTTACTAAAAGGACTGCAAGGGAACAGGTAGGTCAAATTTGATTGAAACCATAGGCATCATTTTTAGTTAACAACGTTACCTGTAGTGTTGTATTCTCGATTAATTTCTATCTTGAAGTCTTTTCTTAGTTAACAGTGTCATCTCTAGTGATTTATTTTCTATTAATTCCCATCTTGGGCTTTACATGACTCTTCAGGCCTGTAACCCTTGTGGGTTACTCACTTGGTGCACGTGTAATTTTCAAGTGTCTTGAGACTTTGGCCGAGACAGAGCATAGTGGTAAATATCACTGATCATTTTTAAAGCGAGTTTTTGGAATTTTTGACTGATCTTCAATGCGGTCCTTCTGAACTGACAGCTGAAGTTGTAGAAAGAGTCGTTCTTCTTGGAGCACCCATCTCTATTAAGGACCAGAAGTGGGAAGCTGCAAGAAAGGTGACTGAAGATCTTTCCTTGAAAGCGTTTTCTCTGCTGTTCCTTGGTCAATATTTGTTTTAGCTACTTACTTTACTGTCCAGGAAACTCTTCTTACATCGTACTGTTTTGCAGATGGTGGCTGGAAGATTTGTGAATGCTTACTCCACCGGTGACTGGACCCTTGGAGTTGCTTTTCGTGCAAGGTATGCCTGTTGCACTATGCTCATGTGTGGACATTACTTGATGCTTTTGATCTGCCTAGACAAATAATTATCCGACTTGGAAAACTAATGTCCAGTTTTTACTAATAGCCTACTCACTCAAGGATTAGCTGGAATTCAACCAGTAGATGTTCCAGGGATTGAGAATGTAAGCTTCTATTTACTTTCCCTACTTCCCTTCCATCACAATTTTGATTCTCGTTACAATCTTAGTTTATCCATGATGGAACATTTTGCAGGTAGACGTAACCGATCTAGTTGACAGCCACTCTTCCTACCTATGGGCAACACAACAGATATTAGAACAGCTTGAACTGGATGCTTATTATCATGTTTTCAGGAGCCCTAATCCTCCTGAACACACAGACTGACTTTTCCTCTTGAGGAGCTAATGCCATGGCATCAAGCTCATTCACCCCATAGCTTCATGTCTTGATTTTTGTTATTCTTCCTATATATATATATATATATATATATATGTTACCACCCAGAAGAAACATTAAAATATGGGTTGAATTTTTGTCAGATGATCAAAATAAAATCGGCCGTTTCTCGAAGAAAAGGGAAAAAAGAAGAAGAAAGAAATAGTGGACAAGGCTATGTATTCACTAACATTACTAATGGCCCAGTTTACGTTAAGGGAGGGAGAGGCCCCAAGTTCCAAAGTGAACCAAACGTGGCTATATGTTTAATTGCATTATTTGTATTGTAAATGCTGTCTATTTATTAAATTTGATTTCATTTTTTTTAAATAATTATTTTATTTTGATTAACTTGAGTTAATTTATCTAACTCATCATCTGGATATTGATTTGAATCATAAACCACCGGTTGAGTTTAATAACTTTTTTTTAATTTAATTGTTGATAACATAATAATAATAATTCCTATCATTGTAATAATTTTTTTTTTTTGGGATTGTGGGAAAAAAAAAAGAGAATCTTAAAACACCTAAATAACAAATAATTATAAAAACGACGTCACTCTAGATCGTGTAATTTCTATGACCATATCCACATTCTTATTTCTTCCTCGTCTCGTAAATATCACGAATAGACACAACAAAACAAAGACCCTAAACGTTCAATTGAATTACCAATGGTGCCATCTTCGTGCTGCAAATTTCGTTACGAATTGGCGTAATTCCGATAATAATGACCGACACACATCACTGGGCGAACAAATAAGAGAGACGGGGCGAACAAATAAGAGAGACGGCATGACAGAAACAGGAAAACACAAAGAAGAGAGAGAGGCGGCCCTAGGCGGAGGCATGGAGGGTAATAAAGTAGAAGGAGAAGAGAAAAAGCGAGAAAACGAGAAACTAAAACAAATCCAAAATCAAGGTGGTGGTGGTGGTGGTTCTAATTTGAAAGGGAAATCATGCAAAGGGTATCTTTATTATTCTTCAACTCTCAAATCTAACGTCACTAATCCTCGATGTATTGGCATCCCCCGTACTCTCCGCCAAAGTTAGTCTCTCAATTCCAATTCCCAATCTTTATTCAAGATTTTTTTTTTGTGATTTATAGAGGGGAAGGGATGTTTAGGTCTGGATTTTTTTGGGTTCTTGAAAAGAATGAGAGAAAAGGGAAGGCGAGTTCTTTTTTGTAAGGCTAGATTTCAGGTTCAAAATTTGAGAGGTGTAGTGTCTGTCTGTCCGTCTCTCTGTACATTTGAAGAAATTAGGGGAAAGAAACTTGCCTTTTTTGCCAGTGATTATGGCATAAAGTTAAACAAGAAAATGCTTTGCTTAGATTAGCTTCTTTCTTTTGAAAGATATATGGTCTTTGTTACTTGAATGAATAAGGGTTAGGAATAGCAATGCACAATTTCTTGATTAGCTTGAGTAAATTTGATCCAGTTGTAGGAAGGCAAATAACTAATATGATAGCTGTCCATTCAATTTGATAAATAGTGGCTGGAAACAGAGACATTGGAAATTAATCGTCGAAAAAGGGGTGCAGGATAGAATATCGTTGCTGATCTTATTTACTGGTTTTCATCAACCGTATTGAGCCTCGATACTACATTATTGCCAACATTTGTTTCACTAGGGATTTGGGAATAGGATTTCGATTCTGTTCCAAATAGAAACACGCTTTGATTTTTTCTGAATTCATATCAACTTCTGCAGTTTTAATATTATTACTAAAGAAAGGAAGTGATTTATCCCTTTGCAATACAATTTCTTGTCTCTTGTGAAATCGTAATCCTTGTTTTTGGTTGAACCAAACAAAGTTGCTGAGGGATTCCCATTCCATTCCTGATCCAAAGTGACCAAATGTGGCCTATATGCTTAGTGCTTCAATTGTGGTGCATTGCTCTATCTGTTCTGTTTTATGTTCTGCACTCGTTATGAAATTCTGAGTGCTGGGAGAGCTAATTGTTTTGGGGATATTGGAGAAAATAACTTCATGTTGATGGTTTCTAATTACATCTATACATGGCGGGAATTCCTACACTGCCATTGCTATTTATGTTGAAAACTGAGTGTTGTGTGTTTGTGATCTTTGTTTGATGTAACAAAGTAACACGTGTTCTGGTTTGGATTTACAATGTAACTTTTATTCTTGATTAGTTGAGTGTAAAATTTAATTCAGTTGTAGAAAGGCATGTAATGAATATGATGGGGGTCGGATTATGCAAGAGACTATATGCTTAATGCATGGAATGTGGTGCATTGTTTTATATCTAGTGTAGATGGCAACTTATTTCTCAGTTGTTCACCTCGACATACTGAGTGTTAGGAGATCTATTTGTTTCCAAGTGCAACTGTGTATGGCAGGAATTCCTACACTGCCATTGCTAATTATGTAGTTTTTACTTGGTCGATTTCCGAGATGTTTGATAATTTCAGTAGTTATATGCATGTTGTTGCTGTTGAATATTGGTGCCTTTTGATAAGTGCTGATATCTGAGTTTTATGGCCAGTTCCTAATTATGTTGGACAATCTGAGGTAGAAGCTTCAAAAGATGGAAGGGTTCTTTCAGATTTTTATTATGGTTGTGCTGGGTACTCTCTTTATTCAAATAAAGACCACTCAACTGATAAGCAAGTGGCAAAAAAAGAACTTCCAGTCTGTGTAGGTCTTGAGGTATGCTCCCTCACTCTCTTTCTCTGTGTGTGTGCCTGTGCTTGATTTTGTTTAATTATTAGTGGCTTATGCCTTTTAACTTTCATGGATGTTATTGTTTTCAAATAATTTTGAAGTTGTATAGCAGTTTTTGTGATCATACTCCCCCAATAACTTAGTGCAAATAATTAGTAACTGCGCTCTCGCAGTAACTTTCGTTATGATTACTATTACCTGTTGTATATGGGCTTTGTCATTTGTGAACCTTTGATGTGACTTGCTTCTTTGGATTTGTCTGTCCAAGTGACAAGTTGCTTGAATGGGCAAGGAATAATAAAACCACTACCTCTCGTGTTTTATCCTTTCTTTTGGTGATCTGACTAACACAAGTTTTTTCAGCTTTTGGTGGATAGAAGAGTTGCTACTGCAGAAAGTGCTTCTGCTCCGGCTCATATCCACCATAAAGAAGGTAAGCAAATAGTTGTGGTTATGCTGCATGTTATTGCATGCTCATTTTAGTGAAGTCAAATTCTCCAGGCACATTTCCTGATGTGCACATTGTAGGGTTTAACTGTTTGATTCTGTCTCAAGTTATTTCAGACATACAAATCTGATTTTTCAGTTCTCGTGTAAGGTCAAAACAAGGGCTATTCATGTCATTGTCCTCTTATTATATATTTAAACAGATTGTTCCACCATCATTGAAACTCTATTAGAGGATGATCCCATTCTCTCTTTATTACATGAATCTTCATATATGTTTCATATATGTTATCTTTATTATATATTTAAGCATTTTTGTTTTATTTTTTTTACTACTTGTCTTTACAACAAGATATTGAAGCACAAAAATGCAAAATGTTTCAATAAGCTCTTGATCCCAACAATGAATAAGTTTCCATGCTACTCATTGGCCAGGACCCTGCCAGTGGTCTTTGGTTTGGGATCAAGATTTGTCAAATCCCGGTCTTGAACAGCAGTGCTTCATGCGAAATTGTCTGATTCTTCTTAGGAACCATTTTGGTGGAATTGTAATTGTATAAGGACCTTTTTTATGGTAAACTCGGACAACAAAAAATGAAAGAGAATCCTCCCAGCAAAATCTCAAATGGTCTCAAAATTGGTGCATTCTTTGATATTTCCTAAAGACATCAATTACATTTTTGTAGTTCAAGCATTTTCTGGAATGGTAAATCACTTCACTGTTCATATCTCACCATAACTTTTGGCAATTGTTTTCTTGAAGATGGTCGTGAATTGCCTCAGCCTCAGCCTGCACGTGAATTGCCTCAGCTCCGAGCACAGAAACCAGCGAGTTCCCCAGCGGATGACTTCTTCAGCAGGCAAGCAAGCAAACAGTGTTGATTGTTTGTGAATAATGATTGTCAATATACTAATGACACTTACAAAACTGCAGGTATATGAGGAATTCAGGCCTTGTTGCATCAGGGGTGGCCAGGAACATGCGAAGAGTGGGGATTTACATAAAAGACAGTGTGGATGATATTTTGTACCCTTACAGAAGGCGACCGAAGTAGGTCATACACACTTGAATTGATGCATGGAGGAGGAGAGTTGGCCTGGTGATGTAAAAACATGCTTTATCCTAACCTGTGCAGTCCGCTTTCTGATCAGCGCTCACTTTTACTCCTTTTAAAACCCCTCAACACCCTTCCCTCGTATCAATAAAACAGTGTTGCAGGTAGTCGATGAAGATGCTGTTATCCATTCACCTGGACACGATTTTTATAGTTAATGTCATCTATTGTATTTAAAGCCCGGGCTGGGGTAAGTGAGGGTGACAAAAGGCTCTTTTTGTGTGATACAGTGAGCTGATCTTAAAATTCTTGGTGATAATGTTGTTCATTTCCTAATGACTGCACTACACATTTCTATGCCTGTAATTTAAAAAACAAATGGTTTCATTTTGAATTACTTGACATGATAAATAAAGATAAGATTGCAAGCCTTGTCTTCTGAATGCATAATGACCTAATTTTCGTCTGAAAATTAGGTCCTAAACTTTGATTTTTGAAGATGCAAGATGAAAGATGCAAGGTTTTCTTCTGAGCTTTTTCTTCACACGCAAATTCTATCTTACCAGAAAAACAAGTTAACAATACTTATCTGAAAAAACTTTGGAGTTTTGAAGATGACAACCTCGGCTTAAGCTTTCAACTCAAAGCTTAGACGAAGCCCATTCAAACTTTCAACCATAAAGAAGGCTTATCGTGTTATCCTTTCAACCTTTTCCTCTTCATTATTTAGAACGTGGATCCTTCTCTTTTAAATAACGTGCCTATAATTGAAGGATCTGTTTGTTTACTATATTACTTTTTCCATATTTCAGTTTCACACACACACAGTCACGAGACTCGATCCAGAAGCTGATCCTATATGAGGCTTGAATTACTTAGGTTACAGGGTCAACTGTCATATAGATTAACTGTTTTATTTCATTTTCTTGAATCGGGTCCGGTTTGAAATAGATCTAACTAGATCATAAGCAACCAAACACAACTAATTAAATTTTATCAAATTAATATTTATTCTGGTTCGATTAAAACCGAACCAATCAAAATCACACTAAAACCATCTAGGTGGTGGCCCAGTGTTAAGAGCTTGGGACCAAGAGGTTTGCTTCCTCTGTGGTCTCAGGTTCGAGCCCTGTGGTTGCTCATATGATGGCCACTGGAGGCTTACATGGTCGTTAACTTCAGGGCCCGTGGAATTAGTCGAGGTACGCGCAAACTGGCCCGGACACCCATATTAAACTAAAAAAAAAAAATCACACCAAAATCAAGTATTGTACCATTAAAAAAAAAATTGATGTTGATAATGTTGCCTCTTCATTGTGTACTTCAATGACAAATCATAGCTGTCTTTGTTACCGAATGTTAACTGTCTTAAAATTCTGACACAGTTGGCAATTGTTATCGATTGTAAGCTAAATCCCTAAAATTTCCAGTAATTTTACTCAAAACTCTCTCTAAATTCACCATAAAAAAAATTCATCACAATTCAATAAATTAAATATTTTAAGAAGCTTAGGATAGGACTTTCCTTAATTTAGAAAATAGAAACTACTATAATTAATTAAAAAAATAAAATAAAATAAATTCTTGAAGCACAAATTCTATAGTTAAAGAAATGGACGTTGGAAGGAAAGCAAGCAATTAGTAACATTTAAAAAACTTAACTTCCCTTCCCATCCCTTCTCTTTCTCCGTTCCTTGAAAGAACCAACCGCCAACTCTCTCCCTCTCTGCCTTTTATTATCAACTACAAAGAAAAAAAAAGTTATATAATAATTCTGTCTCTTTGCAATTTTATTTCGGTCTTGCACAAGCAGGTAAAGTAAAAGATAATTTTCTGAATATAATTAGCGCTTGAAGTGTTTTTTTTTTTTT
>Ga0307517_10001898_pt1 | contig 34223 bp, 27 predicted proteins | sample 23_EM_MG_FD_194515 | JGI IMG/M metagenome (GOLD analysis project Ga0307517, IMG submission 194515) | Populus trichocarpa ectomycorrhiza microbial communities from riparian zone in the Pacific Northwest, United States - 23_EM | ecosystem: Host-associated > Plants > Roots > Unclassified | place... | reverse complement strand
CGCCCCAGCTGTTGAGCCGTGTTCCTGTCGGCTTGCTGCCGTTGTTATCTGATACGCCCCCACCACCCTCGAAACCTGCGGCGATGTCCAACGGGGTATCGAAGACTAGTTCATCCATCGATAACAACACGAGCCAGCCGACATTTGTCCGCAAACCACCTTCGCCGGCGCCTTCGAAACCTAGTTCGGCACTGGCTTCCAAGTTCTCGTTCCTGCCCCTCATGCCTGTGGAAGAGCCATCACCAGGTGGCCGGGTCGGAGAGATGACCCAATCCCCGATCAATCCGCAATCACCCGCGGGTCCCCCGAATCGACTGCAGAACAGGTTCCAGTTCCTTCCTCTCCTCCCCAGCGAACCGACCCCCAGCCCAGACCTGGCCTCCGACGACGACCACCCGTCCCCCACGTCGACCCCGTCGCTGACGGCCTCTTCTCTCCCCTCGCCGCCTGCAACCCCCTCGGCAACGTCATCGCCTTCGCTCACTCCATCTAATCTCTCGACCTCGGACGCCGACTTTTCTTACTTTGATCTCAGCCGCCCACCAGCTCGGTCGCACTTGACGGAAGTGGACACGAGCATCTCCAAGCTTAGGCTCCAGGGACTCCCCAGCCCCAACCTGATACCGCCGAGTCCATTCGACCTCCGTGGAGGCAACGCTCATTCCAAGGGGGAGACCGCGGAGAAGCTGGACGACACGGGCAACATTGGCCGGAAGGGGGGCAGGCGGTGCGTGGTAGAATACATCAACATCAACGGTGTGGATGAGCCGTTCTACTCGTACGTCGACGACGACGAGCCGCCATCTCGGATCGACAAGTCGGACACTGCGGCGGGGCTTTTGCCCCCACCCCCGAACGGCTTTTTACCACTGTATGAATAGGCGAGAGATCGTCACCATTTCCGTTGCTGTCTCATTATCGCTCTTATTTCCGATTCTCGTTGTTTTAAGTACGCACATACCGTTGGTCGCCTGCTGTCGCTGCACACACTACTCTCGCCCTCCTCGACGTTTGGCCGGCACATGTATAGAGGACGCTTTCCGCAATTCACACCTCACCGCACGCTGGGATGGTTTCGTAGATATCTCTCCTGATTTATGTGTACCATGGTTCCACCTTAATGAACTGTTTGAGCAAGCCCGGGTTATGCTGGGTTTGCGTTGGTTTCGATGCTATCTCGCTCCAGACTCAATTATCTCGGCGAAGATTAATGCACAGCAGGTATTTTTAGCTCTTCCCGTCTGTGCAGAGAACACAGGAAGGGCGGGACGAGGAGAATGGAAGTTGCTCTCTCCGGTCCTCCGAGTGGACGCTATTTTGAGGCTGACACATCGCGCGCCCTGCAATGTGCGAGCGAGCCGGAGATGAGAGCGTTCTCTCCATTCACACGTGAGACTGAGACCGGACGGGAGCCAAGCGTTGCTGTGCCAGGACCTTGTGACTGTGGCAGAGTGGCACACGGGGTCTCTGCAGTCAGCTTTGCGAAACACCTAGTGTGAGATTTGTATGGTGCCCGACCTCCACGGCTGCCGTTTCGGTGAAAAAACCTGGCACGGTTTCCGTAATTGTATAGGCCAGACCAGCCTGGAACGGAATGCGGAGTGGGAGACGTTCGGCCCGCGGGGCCCGGAATGTCTCTGAATTATATTCTCTGATAATGGGCGGACAACTGGGACGTTCCTCGCCGCCGACGTTCTTCGACGGAGCCCCGCCAGAGCCTCCCGTCCCTTCCCCAGAATCGCCAAAGCTCTCGTTTTCTGCGATCGCATCATCCCGTACGTACTGCCCCAACGATAAGGATCCATCGCCCATCTTTACGTGTCCTCTGGGCAAAGGCACCCACCGTTTGTATTATTTGGGGCGTGAACGTTCCGTATGCCACGTGTGGGGGATCCCAATATGTGGAGATGAGGCTGATGGGCGCCAGTTCCCACAACCGCATGGCTTTGGACGTCGGCGTTCACAGGAAACCATACACAGAGGCAGGTAACTAGAAGAGTGTAGTTACATCAAGGGTCCATATGGTGATTTACAGTGAATGCGCGTTTTCCCATGATTGAATCCCCACGCCTCAGGCCATCACGCTTGCGAGCAACGCCATACGGACCTATATGGAAAACCAACTCAGTGTCTCGTCCGTGACCACTTCCAAGACGCGACACTCACGAACAGTCCGTACCGCATCTGCCGGAAGTATACTGCCCTTCTAGAATCAAAGTCCACTTCCGGGTCAATTTCTATCTCACATCGTTAGCGCATCGTGACCCCAAAAATCGACGTGACGGCACCCTACCATTCACTCTTGGCAGGGGGTGCATGATTATCATGTCTTCCTTCGCCCGAGAAAGAACAGAGTGGTCGATGCGATACAGATCCTTCACCTTCTCCCATTCTTCCTCGTTCGTGAATCGCTCCTTCTGCACCCTCGTCACGTAAAGAACATCCGTCTCGTCAAGCACCTCATCCAGCGATTCGCACTGCCGCATCTGAATCCCTGCCTTCCTCGCCGCAGAGATCACGCCCGCAGGCATCGCCAGAGAAGCCGGAGACACGAAATTCAGACGGACCGAGTACATCGTGCACAACAGGTTCACCAGGCTGTGAACCGTTCTCCCGTTCTTTAGATCTCCTACCATAGTGATGGACCGTCCATTCACTGTTCCGAGCTCTGACCGAATCGTATACACGTCCAGCAGTGCCTGATCGGGTTTAGTCGTCCGCCGGGGTATAATGAACACCAGGAAGCCACTTACCTGAGTCGGATGTTCGCCGATCCCATCACCAGCGTTAACGATTGGAACGGGCGAGAACTTGGCCGCCAACTGAGAGCTCCCCACATCCGGGTGTCTGATAACAATGGCGTCCGCGTAGCTTCCCAACGTTCTGATCGTGTCCGGCAAGCTTTCTCCCTTCTTCACTGATGATGTATCAGCAACCACCTGCACCACCTGCCCTCCACATCTCTTCATGGCAGCATCGAAAGAAGCCGACGTCCTGGTTGATGGCTCGTAGAACGCCGTCGCAAGAACTTTCCCTTTGAGAATGTCCAGAGTCCCGTTCTTCTCCACTTGAAGTTGCATCTCGTGAGCGAGGGAGAACAGCTCGTGGATATCCTCCTTGGCGAACTGCTTTACCGTCAGTATGTGCTTTCTGTGGAATGCTGGGAGCGGTCTCCAGTGGCCGGTCAAGTGCAGATTCATTCCAGACGACTGTAACGGCGGGCCCGTTTCTGCAAGCCTGGGTGCCACCGTCTGGGATACCATCGACTCGGGTTTCACCAACCCTACCCGCGAGGGTGGTCGCTCGATAACGTGGTGCGAAACCGTGGTACTGGAAACGTCTCTTCCCGACGGGGAGACCACGATCGTCCCGTCGACGAACGCGGTCTGGTCGTGGATCAAGACCCTATGGACCATCCCGTTGACAGCCTCACCATTCAGCGGCGACCAGCTCGACTGGCTGTTTGTGAACAACGTCTTCCTTCCGATGACGACCTCGACGTGCGTGTGGACCTTATCCGGGAGTCCGAAAATCCGAATCGGATTGTCGTGTAGCCGCTTTTGAACGTCATCCAGCGTGAGGCGACCTTCGCTGACTGCCGTGAGCAGTAGCGGCAGTGTCTCCTCAACTCCAGACCACGCAGATCCCGGTTGTCCCTGCTCCACTGACAGGAAGAATGGCACCTCCCCGATCGAGTACGCGTCAATCACCCCCATGTTATCCCAAAGTGCTCGCCTGTCCTTTGCGCTCGGTAACCGAGTTGACTCTGTGAATTGATCACGATCGAAGAACAACGAATATGTGGACACATCGCAGGTGACCTTGAGCCCTTTGGCCTTGCTGAGGGACACGAGTGTGATATCGTCTTCACCCTGGAGGTCTATGACGTGCAGGGCCCGGTTGTGGAGACTGGCGAGCAGCAAACACGAGGCGAGGTCCGGTCCTTTGGCATCTGTGGCGATCAGTTTGTCTGCGGCCCAAGAGCCAAAGTACGCCGCGATGACGGAGAGCGGAGTCGGTCGGTCTTTCCTGAACGGTATGAACAAGAACTTGGTATCATCCTGCAGTTCCTTGTCGCTAAGGTTGGCGGACGTGGAAGTTGCAGTCACACCCAACGCGTAGTTACAGTGCGCACCGCTAGCCACGTTCAGAAGAGCATAGTCAAGTGAACGCCTATCCTCGATCTCATTTTCAACCGCCTTCGGAAAAACGACCGTTGTGGTGAAGCCGGAGCTAAGGGACGCCTTCGTGGACTCCAAAAAGTCGGGATTATCCTTCAACGTCAAACCCGGAACAAAGGCGGCGATATTGACGAATCCTGGGAAGGTATGCGTGGTATGCGATGTCTTGTAGTCGGTTGAGGACACTTCGAGCGGGAGCTTTCTCACCAAGGCCTCGATAAAGAGCTTGGCGACCTTGACGTTCGTGATCAACGGAACCGCAAAATCAACAGCGAGACGACGAGTGCGGTACCCCTTGCTGGCGTAGGTGGCAGGGCGACGATAGTGGTTCTTGGAGGGAAGGTTGATGTACATGTCAATCATGTTGTTCGCCAGATGTTGGGTTAGCGAGTACTCTGACTTCTGCATATCGCTGCTTTCGTCGCCAAGCGTTTCGAGGTACTGGAAGAGGTGGTCATTAGCACGGGATAGGACGTTGGTTATGACAAATCGGCATTACCCTGCAAGGGACACTGTGCTCAGAGAGGAAATCTGCGGTACCCGCCGTCGCGAAGAGGTTGTATCCTGCAGAATGCAGCTTCTGTACCGATGGTAGAATCTCCAATTTCTCTTTGAAACCTCCGATAGAAAGCAAAACGTTCTTCTTCGGGAGGTCGATTCCGGTGGAGATCAATGCCTTGACGTACGCCTCGTACTTGTTTTTGCCAAAACATGCCACTTCTCCAGTCGATGCCATCTCTACACCCAAGATTGGATCCGCGCCGGACAGCCTGCTGAAACTGAACTGTGGAACCTTGACACCGACGTAATCCGGAGGAATATCCACGACGGGGTAAGCCTCAACAGGGATCCCCAACATAACCTTGGTTGCCAATTCGATTGCGTCGATCCCGGTAGTCTTGGAAACGAAGGGGAAGGAACGAGCGGCGCGGAGATTGCATTCTATGACCTTGATCTCGTTATTCTTTGCTATGAACTGGATATTGAAAGGCCCAGTGACATTCAGTGCGCTCCCGATCTTCGTCGTCGCGTCCACGATTCGCCGAACGGTCTCCGGGTCGAGGTCCTGTGGCGGGTGGATTAATGTAGCGTCTCCGGAGTGGACACCGGCGTTTTCCACGTGCTCCGAGATGTAATGCATGACGAGTTCGCCGTTCTTCGCTACAGCATCGACCTCGATCTCCTTAGCTTGTTCAATGTACTTGGTGATGACGACCGGGTGGTCCCTAGAGACGGCGGTGGCTTGATTAAGGTAACTTGAGAGATCGTCTCTGCTGAACACAACGTTCATGGCAGCACCAGAGAGGACGTAGGATGGCCGGACGAGCACCGGATACCCAACAGCGTCACAGAACTGCTGAGCCTCTTCGAAACTAGACAACTCCTTCCACTTCGGCTGATCGACACCGATCTCGTCCAGCAATCGGGAAAACTTGAATCGATTTTCGGCGGTGTCAATCATCTCTGGGGATGTACCGTAGATTCGTACGTTCTGACGGTGTAATGGGAGCGCAAGATTGTTCGGGGTTTGGCCACCCATCGACAATATGACGCCTCGGGAACGCTCGGTGTCGTAAATGTCCATGATGGTCTCGAGGCTGATGTTTTCGAAGTACAACCTGTCGGCTTCATCGTAATCAGTGCTGACCGTTTCCGGGTTGTAGTTGACCATCATCGTCGGCAAGCCACAATCTCGAAGAGTCCTGATCGCTCGAACCGCACACCAATCGAACTCGACGGATGAACCAATCCTATAAACACCGGATCCGAGGACCATGACGCCACGGTCTTGGAATTCGACATCGTGCTCCGCTCCATTGTATGTGGTATACAGGTAATTCGTGAAGGCCGGGAATTCTGCGGCGACGGTATCGATTTGCTTTACCCACGGGGAGACGTATAGTTCCTGCCGGAGTCTGCGGACGGCCAGTTCGGTGGTCCCCATACAGTTCGCAAGCTGACGATCGGAGAAACCAAGCTGCTTCGCCTTGCGCAACAATGGTTTCGTTACCAACGAAAGGTTGCAGTGGCTATTGTCAGGTAAGTGAACGGTGAGGAGTAGATTGGATAGAAGGCTCCTACGTGAAGTATTGCTCCATCTTGTGAATATTGTGGAGCTTGTTCAAGAACCACTTATCGATATTCGTTATTTGCCATATCTTCTCAACCGTGTATCCGAGGTAGAATGCGGCGGCAATGGCGAAAATCCGTTTGTCCGTGGGATTGATAAGCTCGTTATCAAGATCCTCAACGAAGTCGTTCTTCGCCAGTGAATCAGTCAGGATTCTGCGAAATTGGAAATTTTAGACGGGGTTACCTTGGCAAATCCGGTGAATTGGTCATCGATAGCGCGAATCGCCTTTTGAATCGTTTCCTCAAACGTCCGACCGATGCTCATGACCTCACCGACGCTCTTCATGCTGCTGCTGAGGAGGCGACTGACACGGTTGAACTTCTTGAGATCCCAACGAGGAATCTTCACAACAACATAGTCCAAACTTGGTTCGAAGCATGCAGTCGTGACCTTGGTGACGGAGTTCCTGATTTCGTGCAGGGGGATGTTGAGACCCAACTTGGCGGCGATAAAGGCAAGCGGGTATCCGGTTGCTTTAGAGGCAAGAGCCGAAGATCTTGATAGACGGGCATTCACCTGGAGGTGAATTGGTAATCCAATTCAAGCAGCGAATGGGAATCCTTACCTCGATGATGCAATATTCCTTTGAGGTTGGATTCAACGCGTACTGTATATTACATTCGCCGATTACACCAAGGTGGCGAATGACGTTGATCGCGGTGGTCCGGAGCATATTGTAGTCAGCATCGGAGAGCGTTTGCGAAGGAGCCACTACGATGGAATCTCCCGTGTGTATCCCTAAAGGGTCAAAGTTCTTCAAAAAAAAAAAAAAAGATCAGAGTTGAAACAAGGATGATTATAACAAGTTGGTCACCCACCTCCATATTACAAACGGTAATGCAATTATCCCTGCAATCCCGTACAACTTCGTATTCAATCTCCTTCCAGCCCTTCATACTCTTCTCAACGAGAACTTGCGGACTTGTAGCGAAGGCTTTGCTGCACAACATCTTTAGTTGATCTTCATCCTGAGCAAAACCGGAACCGAGGCCACCAAGAGCATAGGCAGCCCGGACGATGACGGGGTATCCGATTGTGTTGGCAGCAAAGACGGCTTCCTCAATGTTCGTAGCAGTCCTCGAATCGGCGCACTTTTCTCCGATTGCAGCCATTGCGGACGCGAAGAGCTGTCTATCCTCTGTCGTGATGATCGTCTCGATAGGCGTTCCGAGAACGCGAACACCAAGTGCGGCAAACTCGTCCTTGAGTTTAATGCCGACATTGAGGGCGGTCTGACCTCCAAAGGTAACATATATACCATCGGGACGTTCGTACTTGATAATCTTTCGCACGAATTCTGGAGTGACCGGCAGGAAATATACTTTGTCAGCAAGCCCCTTGGAGGTTGCGATGGTGGCGATGTTGGGGTTGACCATGATGGTGTATATTCCTTCCTCCTTCAAAGCCTTGATTGCCTGCGAACCAGAATAATCGAACTCTCCAGCTTGTCCAATGGAAAGTCCTCCAGATCCAAGGATGAGAACCTTGTGGACCTGTGCTCTCGGAGTCTTCTTCTCGTTCTCCTCCCTGATACCTCCTGGCATGGATAGAAGAACAGGAGAACCGGTGGTGGCACAATCGAGGATATTCTGGATGAAAACGTCGAAGAGGAACTCGGTGTCCCGTGGTCCGGGTGTTGATTCGGGGTGGAACTGAACGGAGAAGTAGGGTTTGGTCTCGGAGTAGATTCCTTCGTTGCTTCCATCATTTGCATTTCGGAAGAGCTCTTTCCACCCAGGTTTGAGGCTGGAGGTATCAACCTGGAAACCGTGGTTCTGGCTTGTGATGTAGCACCGTCCGCTGAAGGAGTCAATACAAGGGATGTTATGCCCGCGGTTTCCGTATTTCATCTTGGAGGTTGTCGCGCCGGCGGCCAAGGCGAGCAGCTGATGACCGAGACAGATGCCAAAGATTGGGGTATCCGAACGGTCCATGAATGCGGAGAGTCGCGTAACAGTATCCTTGACCATTGTGGGGTCTCCGGGTCCATTCGAGATGAAGAGTCCATCGAAGGGCTCTTCGTCGTTGCTCAGGAAGTCATGGTCCCAAGGAACGACTTTTAACTCGACGCCCCGAGATAGGAAGCACCTGATCTGGTTGTATTTCATCCCGACATCTATCACCAACACTCGTAACGACCGGCCGGAGGGGTGAAGACGGGGGGAAACATTTTTAGGGGGTTTGTATAGTCTGGGTGACTTGATAGACACCGCTGCGACGAGATTGGTTTGGTTGGGATCGTAGAAGGGAATATCGACGTGTTCATCGTGAAAGGGAGTGGGGGAGGGGACTCTTGAGGTCGGGACAGATTCCGGGATCGCCGAGCTGCTCGCGGTGTTTGGAGGAGATGGTGCGGGTGAATGGGCAAGCAGCTTCCCGAGCATAGAACCCTTCTCTCGGATCTTTTTGGTAAGCGACCTGGTATCAACACCGTATATCGCAGGAACTCCGTTTTCCTTGAGCCACGTCCCCAAAGATGACGTAGCCAGGAAATGACTAAAGTCTTCAGAATAGTAGCCGACCACCAAGGCGGCAATGTGGATCCGGGATGATTCAAAGTCGCTGGGAAGTTCATCAAAGTTCTCCGGTCGTTGAGGGACGCCGTAATTTCCGATGATGGGATAGGTCAGGATCAAAATTTGGCCTTCGTAGGAAGGGTCGGTCAGTGACTCTGTGTAGCCGACCATACCTGGAAGCCCGTTTTGATTAGATAAAACTTGGATGGAAACCAAGGTTGCGTCGAGCAGAATACTTACCGGTCTGGAAAACGCATTCTCCGGCAACGCTTTTGCCCTCCGCGCCAAAACTGATACCGCTGAAGACTGATCCATCTGCGAGCTGCAAGACAGCATCCGGGAGCGGAATGTCTGCGATTAAACGTGGTGGCCCTGAGGAGGACATGGCTTTTGTGGATCGAGGAGGGATTTGATTATGGTCGGCTACGTGGCTATGTATCCTCTTCCTCTTCGCCCAAGGTGGTGCTCGAGAGAAAAGGAAGAGGAGGGGGATATATGCGGCGACGAAATTTTCTGAACGGCGATCTCAATTCAGGACGATCAGGCGCCCGTTTGGGCCAAGCCAAAGACTCTGCACATGCTCACAGATGGTTTGCAGTTTAATCAGATTCAAACACGAAACGAGAGAGAACATGGGCGTGGACATCGCCAGAGAGACCAATACCTATAATTACAACCACTCCATGAATCTGCGAGTACGCTCACAACACATCGACAGCAGGGCAACGAAGATACGACAAAAAAGCTACGACCTAGAGGACATCCTCTGTCGAGATCCTAAAGCGACGGGTACGAGAGGCTTGCCTTTCGAGTCAACCTTGAATGGTAGGGATGACTCTGGCTTCCTCTTTTTCTCCCTGAGGTGGTCCAGACTCCAATCTGAGTGAAATTTTGGTCGTGAATGACCAGAGGAAGAATTGACCACAGTAGGGCGGATCTCTTTCGAATTATTATGGAATGGGTTGTGCGTTGAAGATTTCGAGGATTTAATGGGCTGGAGAATGAGAGTGGCGGGATTTTTTCTTGGAGCGGCCCCCATACGAGTGACGTGGTCGTGTGTTTTTGACACAAGCATACGTTTGGTAGGTGGAATTAGGGAGGGGGATTGGCTGTCCGCAAATGGAGGTGAAGAAGTGTCATCGTCGTTGTTGGCTTCGTCCAACCGCCGCTGTGAATGGATTGTCAGTCATGAAAACATTCCCAGCAATTGTCGCACACATGCCTTGCCACTTGAGGAGCGATTCGAAGCGTTTAGGAGCTTTGGAGATTGTCAGGAGGGGGGGAAAACGCCGGATGAGTGTTGTTACCTCGCTCAGTCGTTCAATTTCGGCTTGGCGCTCGTTACATTGGTCTTTCAAGTCAGCTATTTCGTTTCCCTTGGAAAACGATTGCCTAATGAGACGTGCAACCTCTCGGGAGAGGGTTTCCACTTCTTGTGTCTTTCGGAGCGCAGCGAGCTTGGCAGAGTCCATACTTTCTCTCAACTGTTCCCCGGTTAGAAGAGCCTCCTCCAAATACTGTTCCACCTGCTGTTTCTCAACATCAATGGACAGAAGCCCGTCCCTCAATCGTGAGGTCTACAAAAACAATTGGGAGCAGCCGAGTGTGGACACGAATTCACGTACCTCTGCTTTTAGAGATGCTATCTCCTGGCTTTGATTTGACACTGTCTCAAACACGGGCCGCACGCGGCGCTCAAGGTCATTTGTGATCGCCGACAGTTTCTACCCGGATGTGAGAATCACCCACACGCGATGGAGGATACGACACTGACCTCCATGACACTCTTCACAATCGGTTCGGTCTCGGCGTACTGCGATTTAGAGAGAACATCTCGAGATTTAATGACACCCGATATCGCCCTAGTCACCTGAACACCGCTAGAAGTAGGAGTTATCATTTGGACAGAATCATGAGCCAAGTTGGTTTGCTCCGTGATTGCGTTCGAGAGCCGAGATTGGTATTCCGCATCTTCGCCAAGCACGACGGGTTCAACGAACATGGGACCTAAGTCAGATTCACGCGCGGGTTTGCGGCACGTAGGGCAGTGCAATTTCTTCAACCTCCTTTGTGGGCCGACGCGATTCGATTCTAGCCATTGGCGCATACACTCATCGCAGAAGCCGTGGTCTGCGGAACAAGGTTGGGAAGGAAGGAAGAAAAGTGAAGAAACACGCTCACAGCAATGAAGAAGTCTGCATTCTGCGAAAGGGACCGCTGAGAGACACAGAACGCAACGGAACCCTATCGGGCCAGGGGGCATAATGATGGCGGAGCGCGTCAGGTCACGGCACCTGCACGTGATCATTAAGCTTGGACAACATGATGCACAACGGTTTCTCGGTGTCATCTAATCTCAATCTGTGGAGTTGACGACAAGCTGGAGGCGGGGGTGGAGAGCTATCACATAGGAACAGATACCGACCCGTTCCATACGGTCACGCGGATGCCGCTTATTGCAGGGTGGAGGGTGCCATTGGTTCTTGTGAATCGTGCTTAAAGAATGCGAAAAGTACAGTTCGGAGGAAGGAAAATACATTATAGATTGGAGAAAGGGGAACAAGTAGTGGTGGTGGGATCAGACTGTTTTGGTGACTAGCCTTCGAAGAGAGGCAGCACAGACAGTGAATTGGGCGGATGTGAATGGGAGAGAGGGGATCATGGGCAAAACTGAACGACGATGGGATCTGGGTGGTGGCTATGCAAAAAGGCCAGGAAATTGCCATTCCATCTCACGTCCTCCACGTTCTTTGCCCTCCAATTGGGGGGTAACCACAAGAGTTTTTTTCCGTTGGGATCCACGACCCACCCCATTGATCCGATACCAATACTGCATCCACAAGAAAAAAGGTTCACCCACGACCACGGGCTGTCCAATAACTCCTTCGTTACATTCCTAATGCTCCCGTCCTCCAGTATCTCCAGTTCCACAGGAAGGTACGAGGTACGAGGTGTGAGGGTAGAGGAACGTGCATTCGGCACGCTTTTGAGGATCCACAGTCCATGCTGATTCGTTGCGATGAGGGTCCCGTCCGCAGAATATGCAACCAAATGGTTATGACGTTGGTGATGGTACCCAGTCTTGTCGGGAGACAGAAAGGCGGTTTGGTTGCCAGGGCCCAACAGCTGGATCCCCTGTTGGCCCCAAGTCAATATTGAGGACATGATGGGCGAGAATGAGAGCCCCTCGAATAGCAACCGGGGTCTGAAATTACTCCAGGGTCCATAATCAGTGGATCCGTTCTCCCAAACAAAAATCCTCGGTTCTTCTGTTCCGCATACGAAAAAGCGTCCATCGGGAGAGAAGTGTCCTGGTGGGATGAAGGGTGATTGAGCTGCATTGACTCCCAATAAGGCTCTCGAATCCCGAACGTCTAGTATGACTACATCTGTCTCGGTGACAAACGATGCATGGAAGGAAACCGGGGAGAAGGAGAACTTCCCACTGTGATGTGGCACATGGAACGACTCGACCACGGGGAGTAGATGTGAGGCCTGTTTGAGCTCGTGGATCTCGATCATAACGTGCCCAGCGATTTCGAAACTAGTGGCAAACCGGAGGGAATCCTCGTGGGTCCAATGGGCACCAAGCTGTTGACCGGGCAACCACGGCAGTCCTGCCTTGCATGGTCGTGTGTCCTCGAGTGCATCATACACGTAGAATTGGTTTTGTTCGGAAAGGAGGGAAGGGGGTAGGAGACCAACGACCCTTCGGTTGCTGTTATCGAAGAACGCTATCTCCCCACGGCCACGGACACCAACACTACGGATGATCACACCTGTCTGAATGTCCCAAACATCGAGCCACCAACCCACTCCGGATATAGAGCGCAAGAGTGAATTCCTTTGCTCTTGGAGACAGGCAAACAGGCGCCCATCAGGAGAAAAGGAAAGTGAATGGGCGGGGGATAGATCAATGTTAGGAGCCTCGAGGGTGGATGGTTTCTCTAGGGTGTTTGAGTCCCGAACTTCTATGACAGCCCCCATACCAACCGCGACAAATTGACCACATGGTGACCAAGCAGCGCGACAAACTTTAGAAGCAGCTCCAGCACTCGCTGTGCATGAATCCCACGAGGTAGGAATGCCGGTCACAACCCTTGACAAGGGTGAGTGGATGTGTTGTCCATACAGTTTCCGAACCATCGACGAACGAGGGACAAGCGGGAGTGCGGAGTGATAGATGTGGGGTGCCGACTGGCTAATAACCTCGAAGAATTCAGTTACGAAGCGAAGGCAGTCTTTGGTGGTGTTGAGAAGAGTGCTGACGTCGTCAGAGACTTGAATCTGAGTTTGAGTGAGTGCCAAGGGGCTGGGCAATCAAGTCGCCATCCTAGACACACCTCGTTCAGCCATTTTACGGCTGCACTCAACGCACGTGTGGCATCACCCACAGCACCAAGAACACTCAAAACCTCTAACCAGAAGACAAATTTCTCTTCCAAGAAATCACGAAGGGCTGAAAGTACATCCGATGTCCGGTGCTTCGTCACGATAAGATGCTTGTACCATGATCTGCACGCATGTTCAAGCACACGGCGGATACCGCTCTCTTCAATTCTCTCCGGTAAATCCTCCACCTCAGAATTTAGGATGTAGTCAGGGACCGAGCATATGTTCTTCTTCAGGGACTCGCCCATATATTCTAGGAAGTGCAAGAAAAGTTCGGTGTGATAGTCGGGGGATACGTGGAACCGTTGGTCGGTGCAACGATCTGGGTCCGTGATAAAATCGGGAAAGGACTTGTGGAATGGTTGGATGGGGTGGTCGATGTCCTCGTGTAGTACCAGCAGCGACTGAATTGACTCGAGGAGTAGCACAACCTCATCGCATTCGAAACCCGTCAACGCGGCAATTGCGGATGGTGAGAGGGGATTCGTGACAAGGACCACAGCGCTGAGGACTGAACGGACCATCGCGTTGTCTTCGTTGCCACTTTTGCGGAACGCCTCTCGGAGTATCGACGTGTAGAGAGAGTCGAGGCTGGCGTACACCTTCAGTTCCACCCCCCCTTCGTGGGCCGTGCTCTCTGGAGATTCCATGATCGTATTGAGTCGGTCCGAGGGACGCTTGAGCCTGTGCTTGAGGAAATTGACCGTCGCAACAGCGTAAACGAAGAAACCAGCGGCCCTCCGACACAGCGAGCCGAGCTGCTCATCCGTCGGCCAACCTTCACTTCTGCCCCGCCGGTGTGCAACCCCGGATAACTCGTGTTTGAAGAAGCGACGAATGTCATTATCGATAGTGCGAGGTTCAACTTGGTGAAGAATGAAGATATCCGTTGAATCCTTCAGAAGCGGGCCGCGGAACCCACATGTAATGTGCGCCTCTGGTCGGCTGGTGATGAAGAACTTGACTCCGGGAATCTTTGAAACCGACCTTCCCAAGATGAGGAGGATAGCGGATTCTGGCTCATCATCCCTGCACTCGTCGAGGGCATCGATCACAATAACGGTTGAAATGTTCGAAGACCTGAGCGGTTCGACCAGAAGCTTCTGCATCTGGTCTAGAAGTGACTCGTGGTCAATGTCCGGGTTCGATTGGAGAAGGGGGACAAGCGAGGATCGGAATTCGGGGTGTTGTTGTGCGAGCTGGAATGCCAGCGTTGGGAAGATGAGCTGGAGATCACTGCGATCCTCAAAGCCTCTCGAGCAAAAGAACGAGGCACCCAATCGGTTATCGGCAAACAACCTTTCGGCAATGGTCTGGGCAATCGTGGACTTTCCCGTCCCAGCAAGTCCACTGAGCCAGAAGATCGGGGACGTTTCGAAATCCTCGGGCCAGAGCTCAATCTCATCCAACACGCCCTCCCTGGTTCCCTTGAGACAGCCGTTTCGATTCCCGTGTCGATATCCTGCTCCATGAGCCCGGCGGCAACTATTCAGAACTGACATGTCGGCTTTCAAATATACAGGTGAGCTCAACTCAGTTTTCGTCCGAACAGAGTCTAACCTCGATCCTGTTTAACTATCAGACATGTCCAAACGCGCCCGCTTCAGCGACTTACAATCAGTTTGAGATTCTGATCATATATAGTTTGTTGGTGCACCGTCTGAACCGATTGCCGGAGTGAGGACTCTATAGGGATGATTTATAAATCTCCACTGACCTGATAGTCAATGATAGCATCCATGAGCTCAGACACAACCTGGACATCCCCCCCATCTTCCGAGTAACCTGCAGTCTCGATGCGATCCAGGATCCCTTGAAGCTTGTGCTTGATTCGATTGAGGGTGCTAGAAGGGAGTCGATACGGAATCAATACAGGAGAATTAGAAGTAACTGACATGAACAAGTCTGCCCGTCGCATTGAATTGGCCACATTTTCATTGTCCTCCCCTAGTCCTAGTCTATCCAACCGTGCGAAAGTGGCCTTGATCTTTCTCCTTGTTACTGGTGATTCCTGCCCGTGCATCAGACAGCTGTTCTGGAAGACGCATATAATCGTACCCGGCGTAGTTTCAGGAGTGTGTCAAAGGAAGACTTGTGGGAACGGGTGTTCCGTCAACACTAGGGTCGAAGATATGAGCGATGAGAAGTCTCACAGTCAGTTTTTCCATCCGTTTGTATATCGACTGTTGTTGTGATAGCTGTCTCATTCTCATTAATGCTGGTCTGTACTGCATGGCCGCTGCTCACCTGATAGAACGCGATTGCGGTCCGGAGTTCCTCAACAAGGTTCACCACTTCTTGAGAATCTTTCCCCTTGTCAAAGAGTCTTGAGGCCGCTTCCTTCTCTAACAAGACCTGTGACCACTTTCCGATCTCCTCCAAGGAGCTAAACGCGAGATCAGGGCAGGCGGTGAAGGGAGCATAGTGAATTTCACCGAGAGAGCTCTGCACGTTGCTGCTGCTCCTCAGGGTCCATGCCATCTGCAACAGTCGCGAAGTTATATTTCAGCTTCTTCAACCACGGGACGAGTTGTGCGGCCTTCTCCTTGACGTCTTTGTATTGCTAGGAGGCTGCCAGTCGTGGGTAGAAGTGGTATAGAGTGACCTGACTTCGTAATGTTTGATGAGTGCAGTAACGCCACCAAGAGCTGACTTGAGAGGAGGACACCAGTCGGAAGACTCCTTCGCAATGTCCAGAAGTATCTTAACACCGTCCACCGCCCTCCGCGCCTTCACTACCGGTCGTCAGGACCTTTAAAACCAGGGTGCAATCAAAAGTACTCACTCGAGCCCGAAGCTCCCCGGAATGGGTTAGGCATCAGTTTTCTGCTGATTGCTGGGCGCGGTCTCGAGGAAGGAAGGATAGAGGTTGTTGGTGTACAAGATGTGGCGGCGAAACTACGGAGCGTTTGTATGTATCACCCCCGTGACAACGCCAAAGCAAGCACCAATATGTATTACCGTGGCTGTGAGATAGCTTGAGGCAGGCGGGTACACAGAGAGATCTCATGTCCACAGGGTTTCAAACGATTGGGGAGGACAGCGAGTGTTGCGGTTGTGGTGTATGGGCGCCAGGGTTCACGTCAGCCAGCCATGTCGCGTCCCGGGTTCCTGCCCCTTGGACCCTCCTTATTTCGCTTTCCTCTTGGTGCGTGAGAATATCAAGCTGACGGCAGAATCCTTGAGAGTCTCAACAAGCTGTCTTCACATACCCGTAGCGGTGCTACTTGATGTACAAGCGATATACTAATCCCAAGAGTCCTACACGACTCGTCCGACCGCATATCGACCTCTCGGCGGATCCGCTGATCACTGGAGCTTTCCGTGGAGGCCCGGGGTTCGACTAGTTCCACGCGTTTTTATATCCCGAAGTGTAAGGTGAAGTCCAAGTTTGTTCCCACGAGGAGACTGACTTTCTCGTTTCTCTGGGGCTCTTTCAACTTCCAATATTTTTCCTCGCCCGGGTGTTATACGCCGATCCGCCAAAGTCACAAACTCACTACCCTCTCATGCTTACCCGCTCTACTTCGGCGTGCGCAACGGCTTTTGGTTGTCTCACGGTCCTCTGGGCATCCACTAGCCCAACTTAGTTCCAAGTGTCACTTTTACTCGCAACCTACGTTCCATTCTTCTTGGTGCCATTTTGAATTATGATAGACATGACACTGATCCAGCGGCCCAGATGCTAGCACAGAAATTATCAGGTCGAGCTCCGAACCCTTCCAGACGCTCCAGATTCAACTCCGCCGACTTGGCTGGGGATTTCGCCACTTTCTTGCGTTGGGTGTCTACGTTGGCCGCAGCCTGCAATACCGTTTCTACCACCCTCCAGTGTGTATCATAGCTCCTACAACACGTTACTGCAACGCGGAGCGGGTTTGGAAGGGGGGCTGAGCACACATCCTTTTCCAGCTCTTTCAGCGCTCGTTCCCTTCTGCTCTCGTTGACCTAGTCAGAGACGACTTGATAGTGTTTCTTGTTCTTACTGACCTTTTCTGCCATGGACCGCGGTTCAACTTATGGTCTTCCTTATCTCGGAAATAGGCACATAAATAGGCGATTCCTTACCGGTACCCATTTACAATTGCTCTTAGCTCATGCGAATAGAAGTGGATCACGTCGATGACGGGTAGTCGTGGAATAAAACTAAATAAGGGATATGCGACGATAGTGTCAAAACTATAACAAGGGTAATATAGAGGAAAAGACAGCAAAGAGTGAAAAACAAAAAGAGAGGGAAATGGCCAATCCCTTCTCCGAAACATGCAAATCGCTCAACGATCCTCCATGTGCTTCTTCAGCTCTCCATAGCCTGGCAGGCCAAACCAACTGGGTATCGACTTCCACACATCCTGTCTCGCAGCCCTGATCACGGTCCGGAAGTCTGCTTTGCAGGCTGCACAGATGTTAAGACTGCACAACACTTTCGGGTCCGTAGCGTCCGCATAATCTGTGCGATCGAGCATGTCTTCCGTTTGATTGAGGGTGAACAGAGGGTCTGCATCCCGGCCAAAAGCAATTCCATTGATAGACCGAAGGGCATTGAGCATGATGAAGTAGAACGCTGCCCTGCAGGCTTGGCTTTGGAACTCCTGGTTCAAACAGCGGGACGAAATTGGTGGATCGACCAGAGATTTCTCGATAAATGATATCATAAATCGCTGTCCTTGTTCTCTCCCAGCGAGAACGTTGATAGCATCCTGGTGTGACAAGTAGGCGGGGTCCATGAAGCCACCAAAAGTGGGGCTGTCAGGTGTAGGAAGAGTGGGAGAGGTCTCGGGGGAAGACGTCGGCGAGTCGAAGGCAAGCGGTAGAGGGGCCACAGCTCCAGAGATGATCTTCTTAGGTCCATAGCGAGAAAGGTCATAGAAGGCAGATGGCAGCACAAAGGCAAGATGGTCGATTTCCCGAGCGAGACTAATCACAAGGATGGGGTGTGGAGCAAGTTCTCTGGGAGAGTATTTTCCTTTGTCATCGACTGCGTCGCGCTCTCGTGCTTCCCATTTGTCCAGGGTCAATGGCCAGTCAACCGCGAGACGACTTAGACAGCGGTGTCGCAGGTGCTCGATGAAGTACTTGCTGGATAGACGCAGAACCGCCTCGATGGCTTGCCAGTCGTTTGCGTAGGGCTTGTAGAAGTACCTACGAACAACTACCAGTTCAGTGCCACATTTGACAAGGGGTGAACCAGCAATGCTCACAGTCCGTCGTAAAGCGCTCGGAGCAGGAAGGTGATATCAGATGGCGAGTCGTAAAGCTGGACTATTGGAAACCCTTGGAACGTAGGCTGATCGACGGGCTGCGGGAGGGAGAACAGGTCTCGAAAGATTTCCGAATGCCGCTCGAGTTGTCCCCTATGCACCTTGAATGCAACACCCCCTGCGACGAGAATGACGTTGCCATCTTCGAACCAGATATCGGACTGAGTGACGGTGTCGGGAGGGCTTGCCATCGCAGTTGGAGATCGAGACGGGGAGCAGAGGCTGTAGAGTCGAGAACGACGTGCGTTGCCTAGAAAGCAGTAGGATGTGCAAGGGAAGGAAGAGAACAACCTGTTGTCTCTGGTCCTTCAGATAGCCATGTACGAGTTCAGAGGGAAGAGAGGTCTAGGGGAAGTGGTTCACGTGATGCGTGCGGAGAGTTAGCCGGTCCGGCAAAGTGAGAGAACCGGGAGCACCGCAAAATATTGCATCACCTCGCGTCTCGCATCCCAATCTCTCATGCTCACGGCCAGATCCCTCCTTATGAGCCTGGTGCCTAACAGAGACACCCCAGGGCTTTTTTGCTGAATGGAATGGTAAAATCCCGGCGGTAAACCCCGTCGGGAGCTCGGACGTTCTTCCGTCCAGTTAAGCTTCCGTCTCCGACTCCTCTCCAGCCAAAGGTTGCTTCGTCAGGGTCCCATGGCTCTTTCTCCTTTTCCCGCAGAGCTCACTGGCTGGTACCTCGCTCAACCCGTTCTTCTTTCGCTGTCCCTTTTACTTCATCCTCCCGCCTGGTGCAGATTCGCCGTTTCATCCAAGCGATGAACACTTCATCCCCTTATCTACGGGTTGGACCCGTAGCAATACACATTCATTCTCGAGAGACAAACCACGGGCTCGTTTCACCTCCAAGCGAGTATTCCCCCGCCGAACCAACGCTGGACGTTCAGGGCTCGGTCTTCTTGTCCCCGGATAATGGCACATTGATCGAGGAACTAAATGGGGTGGTAAGCCAATCCTTGATCCAATGTAGGAAGGTATCTTATGAGAATGGTGACTAGCTCCCTTCCAATACCGTCAGCGCTTCTCCATCAGCCCTCCCATTACCCGTGCCGCCTTCACCTTCGCCACCCTCCGCGGTGTCCACTCCTTCCCCTCCAATTTCTTCGGCCGCAAATGTCGACCACGTGAGTGAGATCCAACATCTAGGAAAGCTTGCAGCTTATCCCTTCCGAGTAGTCAGTGCTGAGTCCGGCTCCAATTCCTTCCAGTGCTACCTCGGTGACCCAACTTTTTTTATGATGAATGGGATTCATGACTAACCAACGTCACTACTAGATCCAGGAACCAGATGCCCAACGGAGTTCGAGCCCGGGTCCCCAAGTTGCGCCTACCCTGACTCCTTCGCCGACACTCCCGCAGGGCACAGCGGGTTCTTTGAGTTCAACCCCCACCCCCCAGTCACTTCCATCGTCTGATCCTCAACCTACCGTCCTCGCTGGTTCGACGATAGCTGCTTTCCCAGACCCCAGTCTCGTTGAATCGATGGGAACGACCTTGACGAACTCCCTGGAAACCGCATCTCCCACTATGGCTTCAAACAACTTCACGACTGGTAAGAACACCGTGCCGATTATCGTGGGCTCAATCCTGGCTGCGATGCTAGGCGCTGTTCTAATAATAGCCGTCCTCACTTGGTTCCTTCGCGTGCGCTCTCGGAGGAGGTCTGATGACGAACTTTCTTGGGACCCAGAACCTAGTTCAGGCCATATCTACGACAACGATAACTTCTTCGATCCTCCTCCGTTCCAGGTTGGGCAAGACCGAGCTGTGTCTCCCATTCAATCACAGCCGCCTGGTCCAACCACTATGTTACAACCGAACCTCGTTGAACCACTAGCAATGCGAACCCCTTACCCCCGCCTGGCCACCCCTGAGTTAGCACACACGGCCGGTCCGCTTACTGTGACTAACCTCTTGCCTGGCGACGTTCCTCTATCCGCAAACACAAGCATCTTCATGGGAAGCCGACCTGGGTCCGCACAGGTTACTCCTCGGATCGGCAACTCCACTCCTCGGTTCATGCATCTGCAGGATGGTGGCCTTCCAGTCCCCTGGTCTCGTGGCGCCCCCGAATCAACAAAGGGGCCTGTCACTCGTCCTAGGGCTTGGCCCTCCCGTCTCTCGGCTGTCAGCTTGAAGAAAGTCTTTTCGTCGTCTCCCCAGTCTACCAAAATCGACCCGATCCAACCTCGTACCTCTGCTGTGAATATCAGGTCATATTTTAACAATACTGGCAATAACAACACCCGTTTCCCTGAACCCGCTAGGACTGCAGATCAAACTTGGTCTGGGACGATTCGAGCCGGGATCGCGAACGCTTTGGGTGCTGTGATGGGAACCTCTGCGCGACCTCCGGAAGCATTAGACCGCAATCTGACTCCCATCCCTCCACGTCTAAATCGTCGCCTCTCCTCCAAGACCGGAACATTTACCCTTAACAGCGTGAGCAGGACGTCTACCCTGTCTGCGGGAGTAGGGTTCCCTACGCAGGGAAAGGGAAAGAGCGAGGGTATCGTACCTATTGACTTGCTTGGGTTCCCTCGCGAGACGCCTCCTTTCAATGAGACGATCAAGGAGGAACAAAGCGAGGAGGAAGGCGATACGGGTAGTTTGCCGTTTCCCGGTTTCTCAACCTCGAATAATGTCCTACCGAGGAAAATCGACTCAGAGGCCCCGGTTCCGGAAATCCCTCGTCTGCCAGACGATGTAATGGGCCGACCGTCGTCTGTGCCGAGGCTACCCACCATCCGCCCATTATCCAGAGCGTGGACGTTGAGAAGCGAGGGGTTCATCACACTTCCAGAAAGCGACGATGGGTATCGAAGCGCGTTCAATCAGATGATCAACGAACGGAAGCAAGAATACGACCGCCGTCTCGCAGAACTGGAGACTGTTGCTGCCGAGGAAGCGTCGAGACCGGTCATGTCTAGAGCCTCAACAACGAGTTTAATGACTGAAAGCACGGCTCTGTCTCGTGAGTCGAGTGTCATGGATGAGGAGGAAAGAAAGGCAAAGAAGGTGTTGAGGATGAGGAGGAAGCGGGCGATGGCTTTAAGCGCTGTTGGAGCGGGGAATGGAAATATTTCCGGGAGAAGGACAAGCCTGAGAAAGCGAGCCTAAGGAAGTGATGCTCCGCGGCAGGTAGAGGGCTCACATCATGCCATCGCAGGATCGAGAGTAGGGAGTTGAAACTAGGCACAGCCACATATAACATGCGAATATATAATTAGAAAAACCGAACCAGCGCTCTGGGGACAAGTAAATAGGAAAACGGGAAGAGTGAGAAAGAGGGGACGAAAATAAAATCGGTGGCCGGTGAAATCTAGGAGATGTTGTGATCTCGGATCTGACGTATCTAAGAATCATCCCGAGAGACTTGCTTTCTCAGTTTCGAAGCTGGCGTATTCGGCGCCTGGACGAGGATGAGCCTACATCCCAGACACCTTTAAGGACTAGGACAACACACCGATGTACGGACAGTTTGTCGCCGAGATCAACAAAACGGATTCGATTGAGTCCAGTGCTCTGCAAGCATCTTCTTCCAGGTTGGCGTCCGAAGTAGTGGGACTCTTCAGCTCTTCCAGGAGCACGCGAGCTGCAACTGTCAAGAGTTTCTAAAGGGAAAGGTTAAACAGGGTAGAGCGTTTTTGGCTGAAGGGTGACTTACCCCCACAACCGGGTGCATATATCCTATGCTGGAGATATCGATGTCGTCCAGCATGTTGGCAATCGCCAGGGCAGACTCGAGGCGTTTTCCCTTCCAAGAGTCGAAGATTCCCAAGCGAATCGTTGCGAGGCGAATGAACGTGTGGACCACCAGTAACTGAGCATTACTCTCTGGAGAACCACCCAATGTAACGGGAGCTATGGTGTCGTGGAACTTGTCAATGACCCTGCTCTTGCGAAGGAGGTCGTCGAAGTAGGACTTCTTGGAAGCGGCGTCGAGGACTTTCACAAAAGAGGTGAATCGTTGGAGGTAAAAAGATGCCGTACAAACGTGACGTACCGGGATTCCATAACAAAACGAAATCGCAGATTTGAGTCAACAAGATGACGGCCTTACATTCCATAGCAGTGAAGGAGACTTCTTCCTCACCATGGCTGGCGAGTGGATCGTTCAAAAAGCGTGTAACGGTACCGATGGATTGTTGTTGGTTTGGAGCACGGGTCTACATTGGAAAGGTGAGCGATAAGATACTGCTTCGATGAACTAGACCTATAACTTACCGACACTGGTTTATCGACATCTGCCGGCCAAGGGATATCAATTCGATCTTCATCAGCAGCATTCCTTTGATCAGGGCAGACAGAAGGGAGGGTCAGGAGGAGGCTCCAGCATTTGTCAAGATAAAAGGCCGCCCAGAAGGCAGCTAATTTATCTGCAGGATCGACCGCTCCTGGACTGGGGGCTGGAGATGTCGCCGGTTTGTGGAATCCGCTCTTCATCGCAAGCCAGATGGCGGCGTTGGAATGGGATTTCCCTTCGTTCGTGTGCCCAGATCGCATGAAGTAATTGCTGAGGAGGATATAGGTTTGGACCCTCTGTAGTTCGTTGCCTCGGTGCTGAGACAGGGTCCCGAGGTGGTAGAGGGACCTGGAGAGGAATATCGGCTCCTGCGCCGACATGACTGGAGAAGCAGAGAGAGCGATACCCCAGAGATAGATGGCGTTCAGAAGGCATGGAGATGGCCGTGCCTCATCGAAGAATTGAGACACATTAAACACCGTGGCCTTCAGCTTCTCCTTGTTCAAGAAGAACCCAATAGCATGGGAGTTTATCAAGAAAGCGTTCAACCTGGGATGTCAATCAGTGAGAGGAGCACCCAGACGTATAGCCCAACGATAGCACTCACAAAGCCCTGCTCACGATTTCAGGGGGCTCATCAGCCTCCCACCAGCGAGCGGGGAGGTCATCGATGCCGATGCTCAGAGCAGGAGAAGAAGGTTTGCCCCTTCGCATCTCAAGGATACGTAGTCGGTTGGTGAGACCAACGACTTGAGTCTCGAGAACGTCCTCCTTTTTAAACCTCTCCCGATATTCGCAGGAGCGCTGATTCCCAGAGCATCTGCCACAAGACGGTCTGACACCGTCGCATTTCTAAGCGGGAGTATAAACTCCGAGCACAGTTGAACTAAAGTCGAGACTGCTTACAGATTTCCTTGCCCGGCAGGAGAGACACGCCTTTCCTTTTGCTAGGGTTTCAACCATGTGGTCAGTGAGTCTGTAGGGCCAGCGAGACGATATGGGGGCGCATATATACCTTCCCTGCGACAAGCCCCCGGCGGAGAGGGCATATGTTAACCGCCACCGGTTGACAAGGTACCGGTGTTAAGTGCTCACGGTGGATTGTTCATACCGATGGTAGCAAGTGTCAGGCTTAACACATAAGTCAAATTCATCTTGCGTCGTCGGACGAGGGGTCGACACAGATGATCGAGACGAATCGTTGGCGGACGTCTGAGTAAGTGAGGTACGGACGGCGTTTGCCACGGCGGCTTCGGTGACGGCGTCCATGGTTCCGTGCGAGTTCCCCACAGCGTAGGGGGACACCGTCAGGCAACCCTGTAAGCCATGGCACCAACCTCCGGTGGATCGTTAACGTAAGGAAGCGATCTGAGCGTCTTGGAGAAATGAATTGGGGGGGCGGCAATTCGGGGCCTATTGACTATAAAGCATTACTTTGTACCAGCCCGGCCGACGAACGCCTTGGATCTTCCCACCGACCCTAAGCTCCTGATACTACATGGAGGTTATGAAACCAGGCCCGTCCGACGCAGGCAACCGGTGATAGATGGGGACCCGCATAGACGGAAATGAGCTTCGTCGGGGTGCGTACGGACTAGCGGAGCTGCACGAAAATCAATCCAACCGGCGGTGGGCCCCTATCGGAGGTTGCTTTTGACCTCCAGGGTCGATCGCGCGCAAATCGGAATTGGCAAAGACGATGGTAGGTGGTCCTAAATCACTTGAAGCCCCGTCGATGCGGTGGGGTTCCCGTGAAAAGTTTCATACAGTCGCCGCTTGGAAGAGGGAAACCTGCAACCCACAGTCACAACCCATGAACGTGGCGCCTCGGATTCCGATCGGACTGGAAGTGGCTGGTGGGTACTAAGCGCGCGACTCGGATTACAAACATCGCAATCGCGCGTGCCTTCAGAGCCCGACGTCCAAATGTCCGACGTTCGACGCTAAGGTAGTCCTATGGCCGAAGGCGAGCGCCGATTGATGTAATCGATGAACTGGTGTGTCAATGACATTGACACACCTCCCAGAATGTGACGAAGAGCTGGATGACGCATAGTATGAGACGCGTCTTCACGCTTCAGGCATCATTCCTGGCAAGGTCGGCTTCTTCGTGGCTACGACGGTTCTCCCAGCAGCCGAGTTGGATCGGCGATGAGTTTTAAGCCGGAAGGCGAGTAGAGTCCCATCGGGCATCACGTGTCGTTGCCAGCACGAACGAATCAGAGAATGGTAAAATGGAGCGCACCTGCAACTCCACGCATACTCAGCCCGTGAATCCGTCTTTACGGCTTGGACGGGACGGGACGGCTCCGAGATCTTATCGTGCAGCGGTTCCATGACCTTGGAATCAGATGGTGACCGTGATCAATCGTGCACAGCACTGATTAGATTGGTAGGTTGCGCCCTCGGCATTTAGAACGGAGACCATTGGTGAAATATGTGGATAAATAGTACCCAGGTACCAAGGTACATCCGGCTCGGCATGCCAAAGGTCCGGGAAGGCTTCATTGTGCTGATCTGTGACGATTCAGTTTTGGTGCCCGCGCGTGAAATGGGGGAATAACTTGTGCTGCGCTTTCGTTTTCCACTGCAGAACATGTATACTTAGTTCATCGTTATTTGTCCCTTACAAGCTCCTCCGGACATCAAACAATCCCCGAGTTTTCTGTTCATTATAGGTTTTACGGTCTCAGAGGTCACTTCCTCAAAAGAGCAAACCCCTCACACCCAAAGTCACCGGTAACGGTGACCACACACTTTCACAGGCACGGGCCAATACAAAGTCGCCTTCAAATGAACGCAGGGAACTTCAGAAGACGCGGTGTGTGGAGGAAATCGATTCAGTTGGCTTGCTCGGCGCGGTAGGTTCGCCTGAGGCTCGTTTTTCTGGTAAGTGCGAGCATTTGGGTCGCAAGGCCCCGAAGACCCTTCGGAGCCGTGCTGGAGAAGCAACTGTCATGGGTCCACATCGTCTGACGATCTACCTCCGCATATGAAGATGGACACCAGGACTTTTCTTTCCCGTTCTTTGTAGGTTAGGACGGCTGAGCGACCCTAAACCGCTGTTCCATGAGGACGATAATTTATCATTTCATCTGTGCCCACCGGTACCGTTCACATGCCGTGAATAACTTTATGGTGCGGCACTTGTCGGGGGTTAGATCTAGCCATGACGAGGAACGGCTCGAAATCTGAATGTTCAATCGCAGACTGCCGCCCAATAGCACTCGTGGCTGGGCCTCCCTCCGGTCGAGGGGCGGAGCGAGTGGAATGCAGTTCTGATTATTGCTTCAGACTCGATGTTGCCATATCGAGTAAGGCAGGCATTTTATGCGAGTCGACATGCAGAATGTGGCCGCGCGCAACGGGGTCAGCTCCACGGGCCTGGCACTTGTCCTCGTTACCAAACCCACAAATTCACTGCAGATGTGTGCTGCCGTATAAACGGTTCTGGCTGGGAAGCCCCCCGCAAGGAAAAAAGGCAGAAATGCTCCAAAGGAGAGGAAATTGGTTCCGTATCCCCCCAGTAATTACGCCGGCTCGGATGGTGCCTCGTCTGTGATGGGAGGTCGCTCACATGGTGTAATCCATTCACTGGACGCGCCCAAGCCATCGGTTCCTATTCGACGGCGACGTCCATCCGGGGAGAGGATGACGTGACCCTCAAGTTTTTTAGCGTAGAAGATATGTGGGCATGTTGGTCGTTGCTCGTCGTGCAACCCCCTCGCGCCGCTCGCTTATTGCGACCTCAGGCGGTCGCCTTGATGGTGCCAGGATGTGGGGGTAGGGTTCGGGAGGGAGGACCGGGGACCCGGAAAAGCGCCGGGAGATGACATAATCAATCGGTTTTGAGGCTGGGCGACGGGTCGTCTGACGTTAGACCCGCAAAGACCGTCCGAGACACTTCCCATTCCACGGGAGATGTGACCCAACGAACACCACATTCTCTCACGTCACCCCTGACGCTTACAGTCATCTCCGGCGCAAGCGAAGTATCCGCCATGAACGAAGCGTCCGCGCCACCCAGGTCCAAATATACAACTTTGGACACGCAGCCCCCTCTGGAATGTTCTACTACAACAAGAGCGGTCTGCGATCCAAACCACCCATTCGAAAACTCCAGGAACCTCTTGGTCGTATTGCCGAATGACGCAATCGACGTGGAGGAAGAAGCCAGGTTATATGACGAACTACGGGCAGCCACCCAGTCCGTAAGTCCCGGCCATCCGACCACCCAACGAACGCCCCGCTGAACATTCCGATTACTTCGCATAACCTTTCTAATTTCGCTTTTCCGTCTGCCATATAGGACGATGATGACGAAAATTACCTACAGGTCCTGAAACGACATGAGGCGCGCATGTCGGTCGACTCACCACATTCGACCTCCCGCTCATCGCTCCGGAATACCGAACGTGTGGCGGGCTCGCCCGAGCTGTGCAAGCGCAACGCTCCGCCTTCCATATTCTCCGATGACATATGGTTGGGTGACAACTCGGGTGCCTCGACCTTGTTTGCTCGACAAGTAGAAATTCGGGGCTGGACGAGCGTGGGAGATAAGCTTGGTGGTGCTTACATCGGTTAGTGGTTTTGGAGACCCCGTCGTTCTTCTTGCCGTAAAGCGTTCTGGGCTGACCGTGTGTGTAGTGTACGAATGTGTCGTCCGGACTAAGGAGGTAAACGACCATCCTTCTTCGGGTCTCATTCATCGCCCTCGTCCCCGCTCACATGGGCGTAACCCCGAGCGTTGGGAAGTCTTAGTCCCATAACCTCGTTACCACTATCCATTATTGTCCATTCATTGGAATTCGACGGCGGTGGCTGACCTTTCCCGGTAGGGAACGGTGATACACGCCCATAAACGTTACAATGCATTCGAGGAGCTCTTCGTCGCGTTACATCGCACCATACCTGTACGTTCAATTTCTACGATCTTTTCACCCAGGCGTCCGAAAAAGTGATTCTCGGCGCTCTTTTGCTATAACGGGATGCGACCTGTCCTCGTGAAACCCGTTAAATCCCTTTAAGCTGCGTATTGATCTTTGTGACTCCTTTCTCTATGCATCTAGCGCCAGCAACACCGCATCATCCCTCCGCTTCCACCAAAAGCCTCTCTGGCAAAATATCGATCGACCTTCCTGGAGAAAAGGAGAAGGATGCTACAGCATTGGTTGTCTTCGGTTTTGCTTCACCCAGACCTTGGAGGATGCCAGGCTGTGCGAAACTGGTTGCTCGATTGAATCAAGGATAATTGGAATTTACTCCTTGGACTCAATGCCATTGTGTTGGATGATATTTTTGTGTGTCGTGGATCTTTCCCGGCCCGCTGCAGGTATGAAAATTGCTTTGACTGGTCTGTGTTGTGTGTCATCACTGCGCAGCTTTGGTCGCGTTTTGTCTATCGTCGTGAGATGCGGGTTTTATTGAGTAATTGCATTAATATAGACACATATCTTACACCTTACTTTGCATATATACCTGCATAATTCGCGAAGTTGTCGCAACTGAATTGAGTGGGAGGGGACACAGAACAAATCAATGGGCCTTAATTGGTTCTACTTGTGGTGGAGGACAGCGGATTCTGACCACAACGTCTTCCTCTGCGTCCTTCTTGAGTGAAGAAGAAGAGGATGATTTAGAGATATTGCCTGGTCGGTACGATGCCACCGTTATCTGTGATCTCTTTCCTCCCTTTCCAGCTGTCAGAGACATGACAGCGTATCCCTGATTCTGTGGGTGGTTGGCTACCGCCCCACCGCTGGATCTAACATGTGACGGTTGGTTGCCTGGAGATGGGGAGGGACTGGGCGAGGGCGACGCTCTCAGCATCGGGAACGCACCCTCTCGCATCCTCAGCTCCTCGGCCGCGAGAATTCGGTCGTCTTCTTCCTTCTTGAGCTGATCTCTGATCTCGTTTTCGATCCGCGCGATCAGCGGTTGAAGTTGTACCCGGAAGGGGTCCGGGGCAGACGAGAGCAATGAGGTCTGACAGGGTGGGTGGGGACAAGGATAGTGCGGGAGGTTGATGAAACAGAGAGGGAGTCCACATGTGTGGCATATGGGGGTGTAACTGGAGAGAGGATGGATTCTTCCTGTTGCCGAGATGGTCAAATCCCAGGAGCGAGTCGGTGGTGGGACGTCCGGTGGGATTAGGGTTGTGATTTTTGGCAGTTCACAACAAATTCAAGAGTCCGAGGTGGGGCATGCGGCAGGAACGTATGAGTACTTCGGCTTTGGTTTCCCTACGCGGAGGGGAGATGCCACGACTCGCCTTGACAAAAGCAACCGCCCTTTGGATCTGGACCCTTCTCGTTGAGAGGTCCGCTCGCCCTGAGATTACATAGACCAGAAAGAATGGCCTCAAGGCGCTTGACCTCTTTACTTTTTGGAAAGTCGTTGGTCGATTTGTTATTGTTTCCCGAACCCTTCTGCTTCTGGTGTTGGGGTTTCGGGGGCAACCTATCGGAAGGAAAGGAGGAATGCGGACCGCCAGGCCTGATTGGGGGGGTTTTGGATGGGGTAGGGTTCACCCAAGGCGTTCCAGAATGCATGAGATCTCTGGTGTGTCAGGGAAATTTGATTTCGTTCAACACTGAAAACCGACAATCGGACCCTGTCAACAAGGCGTCTGTCAGGTGTATGGCTGGGTCGAGATCAAGCCGGACCCCTACAAGGTTCGGAGATGTTCGTGGACCGTGGGTAACGTTGAGGAGAGAAGAATGTAGTGGTGGGAGACAAAGACGTGGGCTACATTGATAGATCGATCGAGGATTGATCTCAACTGGTTTTACATTTTATTACTGCTTTGAGGAGAACGGGCAAGTGGGCACCGCCACATAGATGGGAACAGCAAGGAAGCAGACTGGAGAGGAGGAATAATGCTGGGAATCTACGGTAAATACTGGAGTGGCTGCGAAGGGCCTGTCAGGCGCAGGGTAAGAGAAAGACCCTGGCCCCGTCCGATGCATGCATTTGGTGGGGCTGGCGAGAAAATCGAGAGATTACCTAGAGAGGAGTCGTCGGAATCATGAAGTGCTGATTGATGGGAAGAGGGGAGGCTGCCAATTGGGGAGAGACATACAAATCTCATATCATTCCGCCATTGCGTAAAAGGGGGCATTAGCGGAGTGATGAGCGACGAGGATTTGGATCTCGACAGGTTTAATGTACGGCAAGGTTTGGGTGGAGGAGAGAGGTGACTGAGCAGGAGGCCCTCGGGTGGAGATCTGCGATCATCTCCACCGATGGGGACGAGAGGTCGGGTTAGAATGCCGGTGCGATGACGAAGCCCTCGCCAAGCACAAGTGAATAGTGATAGCCATACACACAGGCGGTGAGAGCGGAACTGTGGGCCGGACGAGACGGGATGCAGGTTCAGATAACCTGGCCGGTGGCCGCGCAAGGCTGATATTGAATGTTTGGCGACCGGGGCCGAGGGACCGCCCAGGACGAGGTACGAGCAGGATATGTATAGGCTGGGAGCGAAACGATAGGGAGGTGTTTCACAAACTAACACTCGGAGGGGTTTGTGATGGCGACGAGGCGAAACACTGGCCCCTGTGGTGGGAAACCCCCGCGGGGAGAGAACCGGGAGCCCCGGGGTGGGTGCACCCCCCGACTGGCTGGGTGGATTTACGCCAGAGGGGCAGGAGAGAAGGAGGCATGACGAGTTGCTGATGAGGGAAGAAATGCCGGAAGCCAGGTTGCACACGGACGCAGTAAATACATACAATGAGGAGATACAATACACTATTCGGCTGAGAGAGGGACGGACGAGGAGGGCGTGAGAGATCAGTGGCGGGGTCCAGTCTGATGACCGGGACGAGGGCTGCGGCTCACCAGCAACAGCGGGGGGTGCGGGGGGGTGCACAAAGAGCCGGCAGGTGCGCCCAGCCAGCCAGAGGCTCGGGCAGGGCACAGGACCAAGCAGGGACGAGGAGACACGGGAGAAAAAAAGGAATATTTAGATAAATAAATAAATATTTTCGCGTCGGCTGTATTTATGTCAGCTGGCCGGGTGATCCGGGGTGCTGGGCGTGAGTGGGGATCTTGTGTTCACATTTTGTCTGTTTTGTTCGTTGACCAGCTCGTCCACTTCTTCACCGCCTTTTTTGCCGTATAAAAAAAAGATGAAGCTGTTCGTCCTCGTCCTCTTCTGATCTAAATCTCCCGTATATATAAATCACCCTCACCCTTCTTTCCCAGCAGCGACTCCTCGCCCCCCCCCTCTCCAAAACATTCCCCATCATCACCATCAGCCCAGGCTGATCACCAGCAGCAGCAGCGCATCAGCATAAACGTCTCCGTCTCTCTCGACGCCAACAGACAACGCTCAGACTCTTTTCACAGGTACTGTCTTTCTCTCCTATCTCTCCTTTCTCCTCCTCACTCCCCCCACCCAAAGGCAGGACAAGCCGGACGAACGCGTCCAATACCCGCCTCCCCAGATTCAGTTCCAGAAGCCGCCCCCGACGTTGGCGACGGATCGCTCTTCTAGGTCCCCCCCTTCGCCCCATGTAAGTCCCCGTCTGTCGCGTCTTTTCTCCTTCTTTCTCACCCCCGCCTCCCCAGCTCCCTCCGCAGCAGCCGAGGCACTTTTACCCCCCTCCTCCCCATCCAGATCAGGTCATAATGCAGGCAGGATACGCTACCACGGAAGCTTACGGCTTCCACCACCAGCCTCCCCCGCCACACTATTACGGCTCTCGATACCCCCAGCCGTACCCGTCTTCCTATTCCTACCCCCCTACTTCCTACCCAGTCCCCCCCAGCCCAATGCAGGATTTCAGGCCTCCTTACCAGTCCCAGAACTACCCGCCCCCAGCCAACAATTTGGTCGGCTACACCGATGATGCCGCGACCAAGCTCACAGACCGCGTAAGGAGGAAGTGTTACAACTGTCGCACCACTGACACCTCCACTTGGAGGCGTTCCAACCTCACGCCGGGCAAAGTTGTACGTATCTCCCCATCCCGCGCGCATATTCAAACCTTGCTGATCTGCCGGTCACCAGCTTTGCAACAAGTGCGGCCTTTTTGAGCGCACCCACCTCCGTCCCCGCCCGGAGCAGTTCCCGCATAAGCGGGGTCCTATGTCTGCAGGAATCACGAAATCTTCCCGGACAAATTCCCCTCCGAGTGCCAAAATGTCTCCCATACTGACTCCGCTGCCCCCATCGGGCGTCCATCACCCACATTCTCACCCATCATCAAATGGTGGTCCTTCGGCTTCTCCCCCTTACCATCATTCGTCTATCACCGGCACCCCACCGGCGCCTAGCCAAGGGCTCAACGGTCCTCCCCCAGATTTTGATGGCTCGAACCAGAGGCAGATGCATCAGAGGGACTACCCTTCACCGCATACTCAGCCTCATCACCTCCATCAGCAACAGCCATCTCAGTACGGGAATGGCGGAGGTTCTATTCACGGTTCGCCCCACTTGGCCTCCAACACCACATCTTCGAGAGATGGCCCTTCTGGCTCTGGACCACAACAACAACAGAGCCCGCAATTGACCCTCCCATCCCTCTCCAGGTCTTCCAGTCCACCCGTCTCACAGGTGCAATCCGGAGAGCTGCCCTACTCGAGGGATAGATTGTGACGGCGCTCGTTCGCCTGCGATGTATTTATTTCTTTTGTATAGTGCTCGCTCTTCCCCCAGTCGACTTCTGTGTCATTAGCTTCCTCTGCCCCCTCCTCCCCTCTCCTCCCCCGTCTCTTACGCCATCGAGTGGTGTGTGTGAAAAATTTCGGAGATATTTATTTACAGATACCACTTGCCCCCCCTCTGTTTACTCTTCCTTGAAACTAAATTGTGTTTCTACCAAGAAGGCCACCTTCGTCCCTTTTTTGTGCTATCGATTGCTATCTCTCAATTCACACATTTCTTTCCCTCGGATGTTCGCCCATTCAGACTAACAAGAGGATGTGCAGGTCGTAGGCTTGGCTTGCCATTGTTCCTCGAGGGGGGGGGCTTTATTCAAATTTCCAGTTTGGGTTTCGTTTGTTCGGTTTCCGGTTACTACATAGATGTTTTTTTTTTCTCCCCCTTTCTGCCACTCAAATGTCTTCATTCTACGCCGGTTTCTTTGTTTCTCCCTCGCTGCCTATCCAACCGAATATATTGTGCTTTAGCACATGGAACGCGCCCGAGCTTGAGCCTATTGTGTGCGCCAACCCTGCGTCAGGGTCCTAGCGAGGACGGACTTTCTCTTGCCCGATGAAAGAGGGTCGCTCCTCTGGTCCGTCATCCGTTCTCTCGAGAGAGACCAAGGAATAATCTCTTCATTTGATCACCATCCGTTATGGCCCGATCAGCGTTCTGGTGCAATCGAACAATCGACCATCGCGTTTTTCATTTTCATCCGATCCGGCCGATGTGGTCAGTCAGAAAATACTGACGCGACGTCGTACGTACACCCTGACGTCCATTGTCTGATGTTTCTTTGCAGCTCCCGGTTCTGAAAACCCCGTTTGGACCCCTCCAGACTCAAAACCCGGATGAATGTTCACCTGGCGCCTGGCGGTTGTGGGGCACATGATATCGGGCCCACCCCTGTCCTTCTCACACACGTCAGCTTTCCTTTTTTTTCTCTCCTTGCTGCGGTTCATTTTGTGTAACCGGGACCCCTCGTGATGTTCCCGGTTCCCTAATTTGCTGAATCCACCTTCCCCATTTGCATATTCGCGTGGCAACCGTTGCGTCTTGGCACATGGGAGATTCCCAAGTCAACCCTAAGCGGTCGGCTACACCCTCGTGGTCGTGCGTCGTGTGCTGATAACCTCGGATCACCCATCCAACGTGAGTCTACGCGACCAAGAGGAAACACCTGCGCGCCACTGATCCATACGGATCCCCCTCCAGATACGCTTCCCGGTTATCAGCCCGCGAGTATATGATCCGTGATGGTCACATGGAGAAGGGCCCTCAGGGACTGCACCGCACCGCCCTTCCGAGTGGGACGTCAGCGAGAAGCTTCGAGAGTTTCGGTGCGCTACCAGGCAACATCGACGGACTTGACGGGGTTTTCCATGTACTCGCTGTTGCCATCTACGCCACCCGCATCTCACGCACCTCCCTGGAAACTGATCGCGATCATTTAGTTTTTGAAGGATTCACACCCTCGAACGTTTCAAACCCGTCCTCAACGCGGGTTTCTGCGCAATGAATATTGGGCTGCGGCCGCCCTGTTGTCTTTCGGGACCAGAACCGGATAAGAGACAGCCCCGCCCTCCTTTGTGACCTGGTATTCACGTAAAGGTGCACGAGTCCCTGGTTCTCCGATGCAGCACCGGCGCGCGATAGATTCAGGGAGAGACGAACACAGTCCCGGCGGCGACCTTTTACATGCATGGGAATGATGGCACAGGGTGGAGCCCCTGCTCCCATGTGCGTTATCGGTGCTTCCAATCCCCAAGTCTTGTTCCGGGATATATTTGTGGGAGGCTGTGAGGTCATAGCCGAGACTTACGCAGGTGAGTCTCGTT
>Ga0307517_10001897_pt1 | contig 34225 bp, 36 predicted proteins | sample 23_EM_MG_FD_194515 | JGI IMG/M metagenome (GOLD analysis project Ga0307517, IMG submission 194515) | Populus trichocarpa ectomycorrhiza microbial communities from riparian zone in the Pacific Northwest, United States - 23_EM | ecosystem: Host-associated > Plants > Roots > Unclassified | place... | reverse complement strand
AACGAAGCGTGCGAAAGGTTCAGATGGATACTGGGTTTCAGATTTCTTTATTTCTTCTTAGGGTTTTTTCATTCTCTCTTTATATCATCATCTTCATGTATTCACTTGGCTTTGCAAAAATTGGCCCAAAGCCAAACGCATTTCCTAAGCTTCAGACAAGCCCGCCCCCAGAAGCTATCCGAACAACAAAAGCACCATCCTGAGAGCACGCCGAGCAGCATCTCGAGGTTTCCAACAAGGCTGGCCCTGAACAACAATCCCAACCAGGTAACTTCCCTCCGTCCCGCAGAAACCGTCCCTCCCTCCCGCGGTGTGCTATCGGGTTGTCTTTGTATGTAGCGGCATCCGCCCATGATACGTTTAGTTTTTGAGGGATTAATAAATCGAGAGCGGGAACAATCAAACGGTGGAAAGAGAAACGAGACAAGAGTCCGCACAACAAAAACACGATCGCCAACGCACAACTTCGGAGTGGGGAAACTCTCCCGTTCTCTTCCCCACTACTCTCTCATTATTCCACACTCAACTCATTAACGGTAAAGACAGGAGCATATACAAACTACAACAAAGTCTTCCTCCTATCTTTTCATGGATCATCACTCATATCCACTCTCCTCCGTATGGCCCCCTCTCCCTTTTCCATACCCTCCTGCTGACAAAAGAAACACAAAGACTCCCACTGTTCGTAGCCTCCGGTGATCCAACTCTTTCACGCTTCCTTACGGCTCTCCTGCTCTCTTCCCGTCCTCTTTCGGGCGGACTCGTCAATCACATTCCCAAGGCAAAGGCGTGTCCCCAGAAACTATCCACACAGTGACTGTCGCAAGAGGATGCCGAGCAGCATCTCAGGACTTCCGACCTTGATTTGGCAAGGAAGCAAAGTGCCTATGATGAGACCAAACCCCGCCAAGGGCTCAAGCTGTACGGCGTCCAGAAACCGCTAACCCCAACAAACCTTATTCCCACAATCCCGAGGTTAGCGAACTAACGGAGGCAGCGAATTGAAAGGATTTGGACAATACTTCTATCTAGCTACATCTATAATTCGTCTGATGCTACATCACTGCCCAACTAGCAAAAAAAAAACCTTATCCAATCCTTAGATAATCTATTTAGGATACAAGCACGGCAGGTTGCCGAATACCGGCATTGCGGCTCCAGAAACCCTGATTAACAAGGGTGATTTTAGTTTTTGGGTCTCCTTGTTGTATCCCAGGTCAAGTTATACTCCTCACGCTGTCCAGGACGGCCAGATTTCACAGGCCCCATCCGGGACGATAGGGCGTCCGCAGCGAAAGAGAGCCGGAGAGTATCATTAATTTTGAGGAAAAAAAGAGAGGGTTTATCCCCGTCCCCCGACGAGCTTTATCCCGGCAAACGTTCATATGCAGTACCGGTACCTCGCGTCGTCCCTTTAATCGGCACGTGCGCAGTATGTTCTTTGTGGTTCTCTTCAGAAAGGCCTGAAATGGAGGGTGGTTTCCCGTTAGGATATCGAGGACAATCGTCAAGAAGTGCTAAGTCTGCTAAGTTTATCACATTAAAATTTCCAGTACTGCAAAGCTGTTAATCAAGCGCTGTTGGTTGACTTTACGGTATGCATTATAGTTTAGCAACCAGAAACAGCTTCGTGCCGGTAACCAGAACCATCAACCCGAGTACAGTAGCCTACAGTATTTACCACGGACTTCCTCCCTCTCGACAATCCCTCTGATCCTTTAGTATAGTTGTTTTACACAGGCGTTTCTTCCACTGCCTATACCCCTAGTCCCACCCTATCTCCCCGGTACGGATTTTCTCGCAATTATGACAGCTTCTATGGCGGCTTGGAACAAGCCATTACCAATTGGGCAAAGCATTGGTAATCCTGTCGATGGGGGGACCGGTGTTTCAGAGGTCTGCGGAATAAGGTATCGCCAGTTGCCCGGCCATCGCGAGGTCATAGCTCCAACGTGAGGAGTCCGTGGATCTCCGGACCATATATTACCACGTACCTCCCCTAAAACCGTGACAGCACCAAGTTTCCTGCTTCCTACAGCTCGCGTTCTTTATTCCCCACCCACCGCCCCTACCTCGAAACCTGGTGCCCTCATTGCCACTCTCGAATATATCGGTGGCAGCGATCTCCAGGGGCAAGGGCAGCGAAACCCTGACCAATGCCTCCGGCAGTGGAACACATCTATCGGCAACTGGGACGTGCTGAATGGTTGGGCACGTTATTTCCGGAGTTATTTCTTGATCACTTCTCTGTATTTTTTCTTTCCCTCTAGCTAGTTGATATTATAATTCAGTTCTTTGGCTTTGGGAAATTGAAGGTCAGCTATCGACAGAGGCCAGGAGAATTTCCCAGAATATCATACGGATCCGGCGCCCCCTTCCTCCAGTTCAGTGAGTGAAATTCCGTGATAGCATGGGGATGTTAAAGATTCTGTGCCGTTGGCGAGCTATCCAGTTCTACGCGATCCCGGATGCGGGGTACAACCGTGCCACAAGATCCCTCGGTCAGCACCGCATCCAAGAGATCAGTCGGATAAGGTCTCAGTTTGAGACACCAACAGCTCGTTACCAATTAAGGAAGGATGCTAGGTAGGTTTTGTTATTCCCGTGTTTAACTTTTTGATGTGGCACACGATTGACTAAGGAGCACTGTGGTAGGAGTGAAGTTTCTAAGTCACTTTTATGAGCTCCCCTCAACAGGACAGCGATATCACAACTGTACCGTAAGCGAAACTCGTTGAGCCTCTGGTGGCTCTAAATTTTCCCACACACTAAAAACCTCTCCCACCTCCGGATCGCCGGCTTTGCGGTAACTGACAGATTCTCCGGATTTTGGCCCTCAGATATAGCAAAGTGTCACTCTACAGTACTTGGGTAAGGTATCTATCCGGCTATATGACTTCATACCCAATAGCGCATTAATAGGCGCAAAGAGCATCAACTTGGGTTTAAAATCACTGCGAATCTCCCTCTAAGGCAGTCGGGGAGCAAAAAAGACCCCAATGAAATCCACAAACAACTTAGGAAGACATACATCACCCTTCCCATTAAGACACCTAAATGCAGTTTCCAGTGCCACGAGTATTATTTCCAAAGCCGACATCCCACGAACCACCCACCAGAAGAGGTGGCTAGCAACCACTCCCGGTCGCAATTAGGAAGAGCCTAGGAGTTCAGTTCGGAATAAGGGAAGCGAATTGAGGTGGAGGAGGGAGGTTCGGTGAAATTGTAAAGTAGGCAAGCAAATTAATCAGGGGATTTTTTGGTGACCTTCGCACAGGTGATATTTGGTGTTGCATACTCATGCCCAATCACTCGGCCACCTTTCCAGCCCATGAAGACTCCGCACCAATTAAGACACGGTGCCGGCCCAGCGTCTAGCACCATACTGGCTTCCCTCCATATTTCCTTCTTGTGTTGGGGTCTGATACAGGGTTTCCTAGCTGCATACCCGGGCATACTGTAGTTGTATTCCGAGTTGTTCAGTACCACGGTTCTCTTTTCCAGGCCTTTTGAAGTGAGTTGGTTTCTATGATCGCCTGTCCAGGTGCGACCCTTTGCTAGACGAAACATTTTATACACTTTACTACTACACTCCAAGACTTGTAACCAACTCGATTCTCTTACAAGAGCAATTCCTAACCGTGGGGCGCAAGGTCTTTGAACACACCCAACCGCTATGTGACTAGAATGTGTGCACTAGGCTAAGCTTTTGTATGGGGAGAAAGGAGAAAAGAGGTGTTGCGAATTGTTCTCAAGAAGCGGTTGTTATATTAAGAGAAAGAAAAGGGAGAAGAAACAAAAAAGAAAGCAAGGAACTATGCAGAGCAGCAAACGCCCGGGAATGCATACACAGCACCCGGGAACTGCTGGGAATAAGAGGGGACAACATCGCACAGCACAAGGTTCAAGCGTATACACAGAACAATATAAGAAATAAAGAGAGCACCTCCGGAGGTCTATTGTAACAAAAGGAATGAAGGTAAACCGCTAGGATCCATGAGCGGAGTTCATGATATGGAACCCCTGGATGCCTACAGCTGATAGTCCGTCTTTTGGGGGGTACCAGGACGGACTATGCCAGGGGGGGAGGGGACCGGGCGGACTATGGGGGACTGTAGTCCTAGCGCTTGGGCCTCCGGCACTAGCCCAAGTTGAAATCATACACCTCCAAACCAATCATTATTGAATCATGGGACATCACTCGTGCAATCTTTAGCATTCCCCCGCCGCCCCCTACAGTCCCCCACCCTCAACCCCCCAGCCGTGAGAATCCCCCCTGCGCTGAACTAACATGCAGAAACGCCCTTCTGAACGTTCCCCTCATACAAACAACCCTAACCCTATCTTATACACTCTGCTGCTACTACCACGCCCCCCACTGGTAACCCTCCAATATTTGCGAAAACGACCGGATCAGCATATGCCGTCAAGGGCACCCTCCTATGACCTTGGAAAATATAAAATGCAAGCATAACTGGATGGTATCATGTCGAGGATCAAGAGAAGATTGGTGAGTAATTCCTCCCCAGGGTGAGTATCCCGAGTTCCAGAAAGCTTCCTGGCATTCACACTACCCAAAACCCATGAAAGCTATCGATTTTATCTAAAGGGAGAACCAGCCGAAGATATCTCGAGACATTTCGTGGGTATTAGAGAATATCTGGAGGCTCCCTGAAGTGTTTGAAAATATTCTTGCATACCTTTAGATACCTGTAGATATTTGCCGGCGGCCGGCAATGCCAGCTCCCCATTAGCGAGTTATTTACCTATCAGATCCCATATCCCAAAAGCCTGGGGCACCGCCGGGCCTCCATAAAACTTGGCCCCGCCGAACAGTATATCGGCCAGCTATCTGCTGGGTAGCCTTGCCTCCTGCCAACTCTGCCTGGATGGCATGGGTGGTACGGCCGTAGAGAAAGTTACGGAAGAGTAACCTGCAAAAGTGTAACCTATACAGCCCTTGTTGGTCTATGTGGGGAGGTGTGGGGGGAGGGAGGGTAACTTGTATAGAGGGTGAGCTAGCTCTAAATTTTATTGGGGCTTACTAACGTGCTCGCTGGGCACTCGATATTGCAGCGGTAACGAGGGAGCGATTTCTCGTTGGAACAATACTGGAAGTGCGCTGCTCCGTTGTTGATCTTTTAACAATTGCCAAGGTTGGTCTCAGGAAACATATTAGACCAATGAATTTTAGCCCCGATCACGGCTCGTCACTCGAAGTCAACTGTGTCCGTGCGCGCAGCAGAAACCACTGAACGCGTTAAATATGAGGGTTCCAACCTGTAGAGAGTGCAAATTCGCCATTTACCAAAGCAGGGGAGGAAAATAAAATAACCGGAAAAAATTTTCACCATCACCAAAAACTCCCCCATGCAGGGATCGCATATTGCATGATCCCCCCAATGAGTGACCCCGAGGGGGTAATAGGGGTATTCAACCCTCCTCATCCGGTCGTATCGTGAATGCTAAGACAGGCGCATTAGGAACCCTTGATGCATTTTCAAGCATTGGGCTCAGATAGCAGCATGTATGATAGGGAGAGATATGAGTTAAATGAGCTCAGGGCTGCCAGATACCTTATCCGCCATCCTTCGCTCTCCGTCATGCACTGTCAAGTGCTACAATCTAAAGGAGGGGATATTTGTGCCTTGCCGGTGCCGGATAATGCGGATAGAGAATCGGGCATCCCTTAGAAGTCACCAGGGAATGGAGTTGCCAATATGGTGGGAAGGAAATAAAAACTATTTAAATTTTCCATGGCCTCATTTAATTTTCAATCCAGACGGAATGAGTAGAAATACCGTGTGATCGTATGCCGTATCATATGAGAGGGTGGTGAACATGAGCAGTGTACTGTACCACCGATACGCCCAATCCCCCGCTGTTGTTCCGAAAGCAATAAAGCTCTGGTGGTAAAATGGTATCATACATAGAAAAAGGGGCGCTTTGAACCAGTGTTCCCAACCGTCCCGGGCGGACGGCAGGGCCCTGGCGGGCTATAGTCCCGGGCGTCCCGGGCAGGGTGGGTACGGACGGCCGGGCAAGGCGTCCGTCTTTCATAAAGACGGCAGTCCTGTGGGTTGACGGCCGGGCCCTGCAGTCTTATTGGGAACGGGATCTGCCGGTAGGGCCCGGCCGTCCTCTTGATGGACCGACGTCCCCTACAGGGTCCTGGCGTCATCTGCAGGGCCCGGCCGTCACCTATAGTCCCTGCCAATTTTCTGTCAGGCCTATAAATCGCTAGCACCTTTCGCCTCACTTTGGTTCCTAATTAAATACTCCGTATGCATGCGCAGGACTGATGTGAGTAGGATGGCGGGTATAGCTTGTTCTATATAGCTTTAGGAATAAATTCAAGTTATGTATTCTTCTGGAATATACGACTAATTTTATTGCGGTAGTAGAAGAAAGGTTGTAACTATGTGAGCAAATAGCTTCTTCGTTAATGGTAGCTGGTTTGTTTGTAGCAGCCAGATGTATCCACCTTATATCCACCTTATATCCATCTCTCAAAACTACAAATTCTCCCGATACACAATATATACACACATAACTTATAGTTTTATATGAACAATTTCATAAGAACTTAAGCCATTGCCTCGGATGTTAGAAGCCTTATCTCACTCCTCGGTCATCAGTTGTTACCTGTTGTCTACGCCAATTCCCTCGGGGGACCTCCTGTCCGGTCACCTTCAGGGCCCACCCGTCACGTGGAGGCGCACGGCAGATTCCACAACCTGAGAGACACCCGCAGTCCCCGCCCGTCCGTCACGGGCAGTCTTCCGGACGGACGCCAAGATACCCGTCCGTCCCGGGCGTCCTTTCAGGTACGCCGTCCGTCCCGTCCGGACCCGAAGACGGACGGACTGGACGCTTGGGTTCACTGCTTTGAACACCGAAGTCCCCCTACAACCGGTCCTATGGGCTACCTTCTGTTTCAGTTTCCAGCCTACCACAAGGAAACTCGTATAACAAGTTTTGTTCTTCCCGGGCCATGATTGAGAATGGCGCCTGGACTTCCGAGATTTCCCCTTCTATATTCGGGCAGTGAAGGGGAGCACTGGGGGACGGCTTTTTTCTTCCGTGGTTGGTATAGTTAAAAAGCAACATGTCTGATATCATGCCTCCAATGTCCCAGCGATATTCTCGATTATTAAGGGGTTCGCGCTAATACTAGCCCCAGAACCCGGAAAGGAATTATGAACTACTGGACCCCCAAAATATTGCAATGTTCTTCTATAACAATATTCGGGTCTTCTGGCTTGAAACCAGTAGCCCCGATACATTAATCCATTGCGTGCTACTCCCCACAGAGCCACCTACCCTACCTACCCACTGTAACTCAATGGGCCCAACCGACTTCCTTCTGTCTCAAAGGGGGGTCCTACGCAGAGTACTCGTAATTTCCTGCGTTTGTGAAAACGACTGCTATTGCATATTGGAAAATAATTTCCCAGAGCCTCAAGATTTTGCCCATATTCAATAGCAATCGTTTTTACAAACGTCAGGGAATTACGAGTACTCGAGTAACCGCCAACGTCCCGCATAAAAAAAGAAACTCTGGGTACACAAACCGCCCGAACCAAGCGGCTGAAAAGGGAAAGAAGAAAAAATCTAACAGTAAAATATCATAGAAGACTACGCGATGCATGGAATAGACAATTATACAAGTGCCGTGCCAGCTGGCAGAGAGACCCGGGGTTCAAAAATGGAGTAAAAAAGAAGAAAACTAGAGTCAAGCCTAATGGTAGAGTATTCTTAGAGAGGGAAAACCGGTCCAAGCGCACAATGAACTGTGTAACATCGATAATCACAAAAGGACCACCAGAATTAACGAGTGGATCCCATCCCCCGGCAGTAGATGATGCGGAGAGGAGGCCCAGGCGTCATCCAGCTCCACGAGTAGGATCTGAAGAAGCTTCCACGGCCCGCAGTTTCGAGAAAAACAGGGATCCTCTGGGTGGGCAAGAATTATCCGAGAAGGAGGGTTTGCTAAATCTATGGTATGATGGAGAAATTAGTGTATGCCTGAGCCCCAGTACCGTAAACTCCAGATAAACCCACCATCGGGAATCTCCACAATCTGCCTAGTAGAGTTAGCCAAAAATGACGAATACTAGTCAATACAATCACGTAAGCCCGGCCTCCCGAGGCTTAACTCTATCTGGATAACACCATCCCCCCCCCGAGCGTTTTGTCTCTGATCGAAGGGGGGCTAAGTCCGATCCCAGATGATGGATTCATCGAGAGTGCACGGTACTTGTGCAAACCTTAGCCCCTTACACGCATTTCTCGGGACTCTATTTGCTCGCTACGGGCATCTGTAGTTTAACTTTTTTCCTTTTTCTCCTATTGTTGGTTGGGTTGTTCTCGGGTAGTTCCGTGAGGCTCGAGCACAGCTCACAGTGGGCATGACGAAACTGGGTGGCGAATAAGGATCGTTTACGGGGAAATCATCTACAGTAATCGAGTACAATATTACCCCACCGGTACAAGTAGGGCACTTTTGGTGAACTCACTACCGGTATTGCACACGCAGTACCCCTCCCCTGTGTGCCACCCGCCCAGTTTGGACACTTCCCCGGTGGAGACCTTTCCCGTCAATGTCGTGCGTAACGTTTGTACTGTACATCGGCGGGGCTTGTATGGGGATGCATGGGGATGCATGGGGTGCATGGAGGCGCGTGGAGGTGTCCGGAGGTCCGCGCAGGCGCGCACAGTGCTTGTGTCGTGCTGGCACACAAGAGTGCATAAGAGCCTCACAGTGACACTTAATTTAAGACATATATAACATTAAGTTTGTGTTTTTCATTTAAAGTCAGTTATATTTACCTTGCTAGCTCCCAGGGGTGCTGTCCAAATGATATTTGAGCAGGTATTGGTACAAGTGCCCCCTAGAAAATTAACGAAAGGTTAATTTAGGTTAACCCGCAAAATAATCCCTGTCTTGTAGGAAAACATCACCCATGGCACTTGTATCCCGATCCCCCCATAACCCTTTTTAAACATAGCTTTTATTTCCTTCAATAACGTCATAGCCAGAAGCAGTGCAACTTCTTGATGTTTCCATTTTCGCTGAAACATTCTATATGGCGGGTTGGTACAACCCATTGCCAATTGGGCAAAGGACGGGGGAGACCGCCGGAACAGACTAGAAGTGTCTCGGAGGTCGATGGAAAAAGGTATAACCGAACGCCCACGCAGCCGGAGGTCATAGCTCACCCCGGGTGGGTCCGTGAGCTACCTACAATACCTACCAGCTCTCCACTCCATCAAACGCGAACTCCTATCCAAAAACACGAGACCTTCCCAAAACACCAGATCCTCAAACCTCCCTACAGCTCGCGTCTTTGCCGCCGACCCGCCCTCCCCAGCTCTACACCGGAAGCGCCCCCATTGTCAGCCGGGATATACCGGTGCCAACGACCTCGAGCGACAAGGGCAGCAATCCACTCACCCCAACGCCTCCCACCGTGGAAACAGGACGACACCGACAGGGACGAAGGAAAAGCATCAGTGTCTTGTATGGCAGTTTCTAGCCCAGTGTTGATTTGTTATTTCTCTCCTTATTTCCTTCTCATGGTAGACAGCATATAATGTACACATTCGCAGCTTTGGAGAATTGGCTGGCCGTATACCCGCATAATTGGCTATCTCAGTAGCAGGGGCCGACCCCCGTCAAACAAAGTATCCGCCCAGGATAGGCTTAGTTTGACAGGTTAACGCGATTGCGAATACCAGTTAATGAGATCCAGCGCAGTCACCGTGCTCAGGCTTTACCTTATGAAGGAAACACTACCCCTACTTAGGAGCTTTTGTTTCTAAACACGGAGATTGGTCCCTATTACGGAACTAGCCAATTATACCGGATTTTACGGTACTTGATTAAAGACAAAAAACCAAACACAACATATTTTTAACAATCATGACCTTTTATATTAGCCACACGCATGCCAAATACATCTGGCCTACTCTGATTTGACGTTGCCCTACATGCACTTTCACTTTCATGCACTCCCTTGAGTCTCTATGCGCGCATGTTCAATTTCACAAACCCCACCACATTACGGGCACAGCGATAGGATCATTTTCTATGCTGTTAGACTTATCCTAAAAGCACTCTACATAACTGCCGATTCTCCCAATCGAAGTCGCTCTGCTATACCGCAATTGGTTTAATAGAGCGGGCCAACGAAATTATTACTGCAATTAGGTCTCCTGAAATCCACCATATCCGTCCTCCCCTTCAATGTCCGGATTCTGAGCCAAAAGCCACTGAGAAGGATTAGCCTTTCTCGATACCTTATAAAATCAGCCCACTAGGTGTTAGTTGCCATTAATTGGATTTGTAATTCTGTTAACTAGCCAAACTAAGCCCATCCTGGGCTGACCAAGACTGGATTTCAACCTGTTTTACGGTACCATAACCAATGTAGTCTAATGGGATCAAGGCAACAACCCCCAGAGCCAGCTACATCAACTACCGGTGGCCAGCTCTTAGCCTTCGCAATCTTACTCAAAACACTCACAGACTCGCATTGTTTACAACAGTGATTGCGTTGTGATCTCTGACAGCTGATTTCCAAGTACAAGGGAAGATGTTTTCGTAAAAGGCGGAGATTATTTTGCCGGTCAACGAGTTATTACGGTACCTCATCTAAAAATAGCAGGAAAGTTGTAGTGGGATTACAGGGTTGTTGAAAATGGTCGATTGCTGCTGACCATATTAACCCCCGGCCGCGTATCAGTCCGGTGGCCCCGCACATATCCTATCTCGTTGTCTTTCAGACAAAGAAGTCTACCGCTCATGCGCCCTGGATCGATACATCCACCTGGAGCAGGTTCTTTCATGCTGCCGGGCGTAGGTGCATCGTACGTCGTTGTCGTTCAACAAACCTCCGGCGAGGTGCTTGCGATCGGTGAGGAGAACTCGTATACGAGTAGGCTACGGAGCCTGGAAGAGCTTTATTTGTTCTTTCCTTTGTTAGCATGATTGTTCTGCACGGAAAGGAAAGGGAGACCTGCGTGGAAGAGCGGAAAGGGGCACAGAAGAGCGGGAGCGAGCGTGCAAGATCGAATGGCCAGCATAGAAGCGGTGGCCTGCGTGGAAGAGTGTAGACGTATGTAGTGGTCGATGGAAGGATAGGACTCGGTGGACGGGAGATATCGTTGTTTTTCATATATACTTCTGTCTTTACCGGTAGTTTAGTTAGTTGAGCATCGTGAGAGAGAGTGTGTGTTGTTGAAGAAAAGGTTTTCCCCCGCTTTTGTGCGATCGTTTATTCTTACTCCTTGCCTTGGCATTTATTGTTTCGTTTCACACCCGGTCACTCGCCGCCGACTCGCCGCCGTTATTCGCCATCCAACCATAGCCGATTTGTAAAAAGGGTGTTGAAGATCGATCCGAAGTGTTATGTTTCGCATAAACTATCACTAGGAACCAGTCTGGAGGAGGGTGTTGGAATTTGCCCCAATTTGCCGAAGCGAAATGGTAAAGACTTTTGCGCAACTTCAACTCGCAGTGATATTCTTCTTCTTAACCACAACGAAAGGGCCAAACGGCCGAACATATATAGAGAACTTCAGTGACCTCATCCCTCATGGGAAAGAACCTGCTCCAGCCATCAGCCCATAACACATGATGGGTTTTAGCCCAGTATACGCCTGCAAACCTGGAGAGCGCAAAGAAGCCTAGCCGATACGAAATAGCCGCCGTATAATCAAGAACTAACCAAATGTGTCTCGCCACCACATAAGAGATAACCCCACAGAAAGAAGCGATATAGGAAAGAAAGACCCGCGACAAAGCTGTTGTTTGAGGACAATGAAAGACTCTAACAGTAACAAGAAATTCAACAGAAAGTTGTAACTCAAATGCGTCGGGAGAGCACTTGAGTAGAAAGAAAACATAGATGTACAGGAGAATGGATCCCTTTTGGCATAGCCTACTGGAAAAAAAAAGTGGAAAAGGCCGAAAGAGCCTCTAAGGTTTTTATTGGAGCCTTTGGTTCGCTCCAGATAATCAGGTAACAACGTTTCCAACAATTCATTCCCATGTTTTCCAATTCTTTCTTAAGCGTAGGCTATTCCCCGGCTTTTACTTACTTATCCGCCACTACCTCTATGTGGCGACTCCACCTATCGTGATCCTAGATCCTAAATATTGTATATCAGCGGTAGCTCCCACCTTCTGGTTATGGTGAAGCATGGATCCGGGAATTCGGGTTAGATCGACTTGTGAGACGAAAGAGGGATCGGAGGGAAAGAGCAGGGGAAAAACAAAAGAGCCAAAACAAAGGCAACAAAGCGCGGGTAGCGAAAGAACAGCGCGAGTAGGTGTAGTTGGTTAAAAAAAGATAAGGGAGGGGAGGATATAGAGGATGGTACTCCGAAATCCACGAATTCCGTAGTCGGATCGGAATTCAACATCACACAAACCTCCCACCTTGTGGGGAAGAATCTAGAGCATATACCACCAACCGTCTAGGTTAGGGCATTTATTCCGAGCTCAAACGATGCCAACCCAATGAAGCTTGAGAATGCACAACCACAGCTACAATTAAAATACAATGGTTTAGGCATGCCTAAGTTCCTACTGAATAATCCTATCGATTTGCTGACAAGGTGCTTGGCAGCGCCGATTATCTTGTTAGAGATACCCTATTGCCCTGGATAGAAGAAAACAAAGCAGGCTCACCCGCACCCCTCTCGCTAACTTAGGTTACCACTGCCCCATGGAGGGGCGAGTTTGCTGGCTCTGGCGAAGACCGAAGACACTTGCTACATCCAGCGTTATATTATATATTATATCATGCCTCTAAAGTCATAACTTATCATAGAGGGAAATGGCGCCGCTAACCCTCAGATCATGATCAGGGCACCGGGAGCCGCAAAGGGAATTTCCGTGTTTATTTCTTTTGCTTTTTTCTCCCCCAAATAGTGCTTCTATCCCATTTGGATCATATCACATTCCGTCTTCCCTACCCTTGCATTACGATGCACCCGAATTTGTGTGCCTAGGTGCGCCACAAAGCTCAGCGCCTACGAGTGCTCGTAGCAACTCTAGAGACAAAAAACACCTCGCCAACGGGTACTCGAGAAACCTCCCCTGATCCTTGCATCTGCCAACAAGTTATGATAGCCGCACTCAAACTATTTGGTACCGGTATACCGTTGCACCACTACCCAGCCAGCCAAAGCTTGTCTCATTTCCAGGGAGAATGCTTTTTATCTTCATGTAACTACAGAATTCCAGAAGTTAGCCCCATCCAGAAGTAAAGCGCACACCTTGCGACTTGCAGAGATTATTGGTCCGATCTCAAAGCCCTAAACCTTAGGTAACCCGCCTCCCAACAAAACATTTGAAATAAGGCGTACGGCTTCTGGAATTCTACGGGTTGTACTCAAGTATAGTAACCTGTCAAAGACCGGTATTGCGGGCAAGCTCCACTTCCTCAATTTCCCAGACCCCGCTTTTTGCCTTCCTGATTAGGAAGGTCCCAAAGGGGTTCAACACCACACACAAAAATCCCACGATCCTACCCGGCCACCAAACCCAGAGCTTCATAAATATGCTGGGATGGCCTTCTCGTGCGGTTAAACACCATGGCTGGCACCCTACTGCTACCGGCCAGCACCCTACTCAGTATTCTCAACGGGGCGGTCCATCCGTCCTGGACCAGGACGAGGACGGACAACATTATGTCATCATCCCCTCCAGTCTTTTTCCAAACTTGTCCTGCAACTCACCGCCAAGGACTAGGGCCCCACCGCCCCCCGGGAGAAACGTCTCATACTAGTCGTCCTGCCGTCCCCGTAGTCTGCCGCAATCCCCAACTTCGGGCAATCATAGGATATTTGGAGGGACTCTATTCAATAAAAGTCCATTCCCTCGAGCGGTTAGAATAGAATAACACATTTCTTTTATTATCCCTCACGCAAGTCCCTACTCTATTTAGCACACGAAATTATTGAATGGCGCAAAAAACTCCACCCAGCAGTTTCCCACGGTTCCCCACAGTCCCCCACAGTTCCCCACAGTCCCCCACAGTCCCCCGCAGTTCCCCACAGTTCCCCGCAATCCCCCGCAATCCCCCCGCCGTCCCTTACCCTAATTTTGCTTACATTGCAGGGCCCGCCGTTCTTAGTAATGACAGCCGTCCTGCGGTTTGCCTGACATGAACGAACCGAGTTTTGTCGTCCAGTCCAGTCCCGGTATCTCGGGAGTCGCCCTGTCGGGTTCTACGGGGGCCCCGGACGGTTGAGAATGTTGCGGGAGATAAATCGCGTAACGGTCAAATGGTCGAACCAGACTAGGGCTCAAGGATACTAGAGAAAATCAGAAACTTCATTCGCTCGTCATCTATACTAACTAACCAAACATAAGTCTATATAAGAATAATAAAACTATCTCAATCATTCTATCTTCTGCCACACCCATCGACCTCTCCTTCATGCATCATCCCATTTGCCTGAGTACCCCCCGTACCCTGAATAGTGGAAAGACATAACCAGGACCCCTTTCGTATATCCTTCCCTCTATCCTTCCACCTGGAACAAATGAAACCACTAAAACTATTATCCCGTCTTGTCCCTCATCTATCTATTTCCCTTATCTCTGACAACTATCCGCTTTCGCCAACTCTGACAGAAAACACCGACCCTACCGCCGTCTCCTTCTTGCCCTTCCCCGGGGCATCCCGCGCCTATAATAGGGGAGGTTAGAAATTCCAACTACCTTTGATCAACACCACTCTCCGACCGGTTGAATTACTCCGGATCGGCTGGAACCACTAACAATTTGTGGCTAGTATCGCACTACCTCCGGCTACACCCTGTCTAGCGATCCCAAACACACGTCCTCTCCATAGGCCAGCGCCCAGGCTTCCCGGCTGGTCTTCGCTATGAACCATAAATGTTTTCTCGGTCCTCAAAACATGATAAGGGTCTGCCCTGTTTTCCATATGTTGGAATAATGAAAATGGGTGCGCTTAGTCCAAACAGCTTCTTTCCCTCTTTCTTGAAGTCTACTGGTGGTGTTTTTCTTTTCTGCCTGCCATTCACATTTCGGGAGGGGGGTGTGCGGCTTACGCCAGAGGGACTGTAGGATCGGAGGATGTTGGACCGGGTCGGGATGTTTTTCCTTTGTTAGTTATTTGGGCTTTCTTTGCCATGCGATTTTTCCCCAACGCAGTGGTTTGTGCCCGGGGAAGTGTTTACTTTTGTTTGCATGTACCTAAAACAATACCAGTATTACCTCTCCAAAGAAAAAGAAAAAGAAAACGACCTTTATTACTGCGATGGAAGCCTTAAAAGAGCGAGGAGAGTCCCAACATTTTTTTGTCATTGCGTCTTGGATCAGGGTGGTGGTTAGCAGAGTTTGTGAAAAAATAGAAATAATGACGGTCCTTTTTGGCAAAGCCGTGCTCCTATCATTGGCGGTCGACGGTTTGCCCAGGGAGTTGGCCATGTTTTCACAGCAACCGCCTGATCCGGATGTGGCGCCTTAGAAACGTCCCGAGAAATGTCTAGGACATGAACTATTTTCACAACTCTAGTTCTTAGGGAGTTTAAAGAGGGATATCATAGTTCACAGGATAACACTTGGATATACCAATATTCGCTTCGCCACCACGACGTCGAGCTAACACTAACTTATAAAACAGGAAATCGAACATAAGCCAGATGGTAAAGGAAACTTGAACGCGTCGAGAAAGCTGCGAACCTTAGCGCGAGCAATCCCGAGCGAAGAAAACAGTCTCCGATAATAGCCAGCCACCACCCAACCAAAATGAGGACACCTCTCGATACGGGGGACAAAGTGCTCCTGGGTGCGGGATACAGGAAGAGAAAGAGGGAGATCTAATACCTAGGACTACTTAGCAGAATTAATGATATGGAAAGTCTGGGCACCTACCGAGTTTGGGAGAAAAAATTACTGACCGGCGCCGCTCGCGGTGTCCAAAAGAATCCCGGCATAGAACTAAATTGCAATTAACCCCCCATTCCAACCAGCAGTGATCCCACTACAACACCCTGAAGGAAAGGAATAAGAATACTAACGTTGATATCGTCACCCTTTTGTTCTGCTTCCCACTTCCCTTCCCAGATAGCGACCTTCTCAGCAAGTAGCCTCTCGTTGGTTATTCCCATGCTCCTTGCACGCGACTCGAATCTGGCAGCCCTGGCCCTCCTCTCTCTCGCAATATCGTCCTCTGCTACTTCAATTATATTTCGACATGGTTAGCTTTTCTTCGACTACTTCCTTGGATTGCGGTTGTGGGGAGAGTTAAGTCAAGTGAGGCTAAGAATGGCTCGTTCACAACCTTGTCAAGATTGGGCCAAGCCTTTTTCTCATCGCGCGTCCACCCGCAACGCCCGGGGGATCTCCCCATCAAGAACCAACGAGAAGATGAAGACACCGCACGAGAAAAGAGGCAGTCCTGTATTACCAGGAGCAGGACGAGCTGGGGGTTTTTCGGGATCGGGGGTGCGGTGCTTTTACGATAATTACTTTACCTTCAGAGGAAAGGACAGCGGGTGCGGAATGTTCGGGCATGCCTTCACGGTGCCTGGCGGACATGATTATAGAATTGGAGTCTTTTGCTTGTGACAAAAAGTGCTGGTTCCGGTTTGACGTTAGACGGCGGGATAGGACCTGTCAACGGGTCGATGAATGCTGGGGGAGAACAGATGTCCGGGAAAGCGACTTGAGAGAGTGCAAGTAGTACGCCGTCGGCTAGTCTATATGGCAGAAGACCCCAGGGGAAGAAGGATATCCTCACTTAAATAGGCTTGAGAATGGAGCTCCAAGGGCCGCTGGGGTTCGAGGATGCACATGCTGGATGCTCAGTATTGGGAAAGGGGGACTGGGGAGAAGGAAGATCTAGATGGTAGGTGGGAGAATACTAATCCCCTATTTCGTCCCAATGAGTTTCTTCATGGGCCATTACACAGTAACTTTAGTTCCTATGATACGTGCGCTAGTCTTGTGCGTCCAAGGGTGGATGGGATTCGCCAGAGGTGGGAGTGGTCGATTCCCGTGTCGCGCATGGCGCGCCGGTAAACAGATATGGTACCGGCCCTTCCATTCGGTTCTGTCTCGCCTCACGCAAGGGACTCTTTTTTCCCTTCTTTTTATCACGGCCTGCTGGGACGGCTTGGGTGGGGTTCATCCAAATTCTCCCGTGTTGTGGAGGCGAGTGATCAGGTGTGACGCCCCAACTGCACTAGGATGCACCATCCCTGCAGATAGCCGTAGGCGTAGGCAGCCTATGTCACAAAGCGGGGCTTGTGATTGGTTTGGACTGGCGGACCAGCGCTTAGTGTTGCTTTGGTTCCTTAATCCCTAGCAATGCAAAAAAAGCGAGTAGGAAAGAACGGCAATCTGGAAAGTGCAAAAAGTCAATGAATGAAGGAAGGATCCCGAATGAAGGAATGAATGAGTGAGTGTAAATAATAATAATAAAACCTCCTTAATTTCCCCCTTTATCCCGCCCTCGCTTTGTTAGAGCAGTATAACTACTGTAGTTACCTTTTATTATCACCCCGAGTACTATCACAAGCGTCCAGTCAAAAGCTGTCAGTAGGCGATGCCTCAAAGCCGAAGAAGGAAAACACATATCTCTGCAATCCCATCTGCTCGAAGCCCCATCCTTCTTACGGAAGAACGAAAGCTTTCATCATTCACCACATCTGCAGCCCCCATGAACTTTCCTCTGCCGTGCCGAGAAAAATAAAATATAAATCTTCTATGAAATAAAATAAAAACCCCCTTCTATGGTATCATAGCCAAGGCCAGTTCGCTATGACTTCAGCTTGCCTGCTGATCAACTAAACAAAACTAGCTTAACTCGATCCACCGCCTTAGGAGAATGAAGGAAAAAATACGTTTCCCTTATTCCAACAACTATTGCGGTGAAAGCTGGCCATTTGCCCTCCGATAGCTCACTCCAAACAAGGTTCCTGGGGGCAATGTCGCAAACTTGCCCGCCCCCCCATTTCTCCAGGTTTATTATTTTTGTGCGACCCTGCAGACACTTTCCCGGTCATGAAAGAGACTGGATTATGAGTATTTTGGAATTGAGATTTGGCCATGGTGTCTGCTTTGACCCATAACCGCCTCACGCATATCATATGAGGCTTCTGTCCCTAGCTAACATCCGGCACATCGAGAGCTGGCTTTGGAAGCCTTTTAGGCTACACCGTAAAAACTCAAATCAAAGAAAAATGTGCTAGGACGTTTTATTTGCCTCTCCTGGCAAGGCGTGGTGTATATTTCTTTTGTTTTGTCTCAACTGAGGGTTAGGTTTGCTGTGTTCCTCCCCTCGCGTAGCTGAGAAGGGAAATTCCAACGTCCTAGCACATTTCCTCCCTGTATTTGAGTACTTACGGTAAGTGTGACCCAGTCGAAGTCACGCACCCAGGGGCAGGGATTGATCAATGTCCCGCTCTTTGCTCGTCGGTGGTAGCTATACACGTCCCAGGAATATTGAACCCGAACATTTGGGTCTCAATTTAGTGCGGGGTCCCAGATGTGCACAGACAATCCGCCAAACAAATTTTGACCCTTGTGTTCGGGTTAAGTAGCTGTCTGGGGGGGGGGGGGGGGTGCACCACGCAACCCTGACCAGCACCCCGAGCACCACACAACCCCTAAAAGCTTAAAAAATTAAACCACGCGGCGCGGCGCCCTCTCAGCGCCAGAGTGAGTCGATTTTTGTTTTTACTCTGTCTCAGAAGGGGGGAAAGGGGCCATGTCTTTGGGGTGTTGTTGGCCAGCTTGCCTCGTTTCCATCATTTGATCTTTTACTGTATCAGAAAGTGCACAAACTTATAAATGGTAGTGCTTTCTAGTAGGAAGCATGAGACGGTCCCGGCATTCTGGGTGAGCGCACTGGCCCCGATATGATCGGTGACCGTACTCTTTTAAGCTACACATTTTATACTATCGTACTCAGCCAAAACCGTTTTCCCCCATACAAGCGGCAACACACCGAGTCCACCGAATTCTGCCCCAAGAATTATTACAGCGAAAACCACCCCTCTCTAGAATCAAATCGGCTCTGCAAATGTGTTCTTCGTACAATTTGGGGTAGTTACGCAGAGGGGATAATTAAAAGAGCAGCATGCGATGTTGTTCGTCGAAAATTTGGTAGGGGTTTGATTAGAGGGGGCCGGACAGTTGCTACCGGCTACCTCGGGTATGGGCGTTCTTTTCTTAACGAACGGAAAAAAAAAGAAAGAAAAAAAGGAATGATAATCTGTGCAGGTTTTCATCATACATAAACTCCCCCTTTTCCTGATGGTACTATCATAACATTATGATATTACATTATCGTAATATACAAGTGGGCGATAAAAAGTGCCCCCGGGCAAGAGCGATCTCTCACCAAAAAGAGCCAATTTTGCACTTATTCCACCACCAATACTTGAATTAAAAATAGGGGAAGTTCATAGAATCCCCAGAAAATATGTAGGCTACTTGACCTCTATTGTAACTTTGAATTTAAATTATCTGAAGAGTGGTAACAGTAAAAAACAAAACTTCCCTCAAGATCACGCCAAGGAAATGATTTTTGTTGGGAAAACAGGTCTTGGGGGGATTTCAAAGCCCAACAGCATACCACTCTTGAGAAGTTGGGAATTAAATAGAACTTTGTATATAGGAAATGATGCCCTTACTGTTTTCAGTGGTTCTATAGAGGGTGTATACTTTTGTGAATTTTCCCTATTGATATATCTTAGTGCGAAATCTCCCATTTTTGCTGTAAAATCGCTCTTGCCCACCCACCCCTTGTCGCTCACTTGTGACATTCTATTACTCTACAACAAGTAAAATGAAGGAAGAAAGGATTGTTGATTTCGTGCTTTCGTCACGCATACCCCCTTTCTCGCATACTAGCAGCACACCGCCGTATTGGGAAAAGAAATCCAAGAACCACCCCCAACAGAGTTCACCAAACGCAAGCATTTGCCCAGACACCTTCGATACTGTTGCTGGAAATGGAAGAGAGGAGGAGAGAAGGTCAAGGAAAGAAAGCAGAGAAGAAAAAGAAAAGGGTGAGAAAGGGAGGAAAAAAGAAAGGAAAAACAAGTCGCGTGGTTGTGTAACAATTGCCGTATCCTGAATAACGGTTTAGTCGATCTGGGATCGGTCACCCGCGGAGTGCTTCTTCTTGATCCAATGGGAGATGGAGTGTCAACCGGCTCGCCTTGCATCGCAAATATTTTTCGTGACCCACTCGCTATGCCGGATGATAGGGAGAGTAAAATTATCCTCGGCCTATACGGGTAACATCTCCGATAAAGAAAAGAAAGGAGACGAAGTTAACCCAAGTAAGATGAAGATAGTCGTGATCAAAATTGACCACTGACTTGAATGTATTTTACGGCAACTAAATACAGGAGCGGCCGGAAAATCAGTCGTACGCGCAACCTAATAAAATCACTTCCAGATAGCAAGCCAATGCCACAGCTAGGGTGCCCAATCCCAAGCACGAGTACCTCTGTGCAGGAAGGTGTGGTTGCACTTACTATAGGAAGCATTAGAAAGATGACTTTTATGCAGTGATTCTGCAGGCCAAGCAATCCACTACGATTCACAGTCTGCAAAAAAACACATTGTGGCTGCTAAAACTGCCCTATCAAATTGCAAGCCATCACCCGTAATGAGCACAGTACCGTACAAGTACCGGTATCGTATTATCTCGAGTTATGCACTTCTTTCTCGCCAAGGCTAGGGGTCAGTTCAGGTTGGACGGCGCTTTGAGTCTGAGATAGGCCCCTACAATGCCCTCAGTCGACGTAGTAACCAAGGGGTGGATTTTAGGTGTCCAGTACCTGACCCGGGAGCGCCTGGCACCAGGCGCTTGTTTGACCACCCCAAGCTTTGCAGATCAGGGATTACAGCCGCAGTAGGGCGCACTCAGCCGCATGGCTGTAGACTCCCGAAATCCACCCCTTGGTTATTATGTTGGCTGATGGCATTGTTGGGGCCTATTTCAGACTCCGGGCACCGTTCACACTAAGCAACGCCCGGCCCGGTCTTGGCGAAAAACAATAACTCGAGATGATACGGTAGTTTCTATGGGGTTGTGACGAATAAACTCACGTTGGGATATGCCCGTTCGGGGGATGTCGAGAACTCAGATATGCAGGGGAAGTACCAGAGGGTCATGAAACGTCCCAAAATGAACTATTCGTTGAACCGGTATATTCATCACTTGTGATATGAATCCTGGAGCTCCCAGTATTTGAGAACCATAGGAAGAGGAGAACTTCATTGTTTGTTGGTGTCGCAAAACTAAATGATGCCGGAGGTTGGTAGGGCTGTTCAGGGTTCCGAATGGTCTGCGGAAGACTGTACTTGACCAGCCAGTCCGGTCAAAAGTCAAGTCTAGTCTAATGGTGGAAATTAGACCGGCCGGACAGTCATATATGTTGAAACTGACTGGACTAGGATCAGTCGGACTGGTCAAAACCCGAGTGATAGGAGGTGCATCAGCTTTGGCGAAATGAAACGAAACACCAAGAGTAAAGGCAAGAGACTTCGATCGCTAATTCAGCGCTGGTGAGGTTCTCTCATTCATTCTCACTCATGATCATGCTCCTCTAACTAATTTACGAACGGTACAGTATACATAAATCAGACAAGTCCTCCCATCCTCCCATCCTCCCATCCTCCCATCCTCCCATCAATCGCGACATAGGCACTTGCTTCTTGACTTATGTTCCCTCTCCCCTTTCACCTACATCCATGCTACCAAAAGAAAGACAAAGATCACAATTTCCATTGCTCATACATCCAAGCATCCCACGGGTTTATACTCCCTCCCGGCCCTTTTATACACACGATTATCCGAGGGTCCCACAGCGCTGCACCGATCAAACGCGCTGCGCCGAAGAAACACGCATATTCGAGACCTTTGTCCAAACCATAAAGGGATAAGTAGAACGTGATATTGTGCTGGCGCGTGATATCCTTAACATACCGATCAGCATCAAAGACTTCCAACAGAGGTAACCGTATGGGAGTAAGAGTGAGTTCTTTACGATTGCAAAACAGGGTCGATGTGTTTCTTTGCAAAACATGTCTTTATTCTGTATGAGTACAATTATAATCGTGTCATGCAATCTTCTCATACAGACTGGTCCGGGACCGGTCCCAGACCCGACCAGACCAAATGAACTAGGCCGGTCAAGTCATTAACATCAATGAGAACCGAATAAACGGTCCTGTCCTCAAGACCGGACCGGTCGGACTATTCGGAACACTGGGGCTGTTTTCTTCGTAAGGTGTGATTCCGAAGCTATTTATCCACAGATAAAGGTCGACAACTTCCGAATAGGGGGTGCTTGGCCTGCCAATTATGATTTGAAAACGCGATTGGAGATCAGGTCTTGGCAAATTTAACTCCAATCACCACTACGAAATCTAAGAAGGCTGCAGATTACTGTATTAATAATTGGAGTTAAACCCGCCAGGACCTGATCTCAAATCACAATTTCCAATCAATTGGCTGGCCAAGCACCCCCTAAAAGCGAATCTGTCTTGTGCTCTTAGACATATTAGATTACAATCACAATGATAATAGGGCTACTGGCCGCAAACTTGACACCAGAAAGATGCTACTTTTTAATCATCCAGGGATGGTGGCACAGGCTCTAGTGCTCAGTAGAGACCCGGATACCCAGAGTGACGTCAAATGTTAATTCTAGCTCCTACACACACTGTGGATGTCTCTCCCCGACACACCCCCGAACCGGCGTACCTCCCGGACACGAATTTACCAGCACCTGAAAAACAGGGATCAGTAGGTATCTTTTTGTTACCCTACTTTAAATGAGTTAGATTCCCCGCTTGCCAAATCCACTCCGTCAATGAAGTTTGGGGAAAAAAGTGAATTGTCAAGGTTAGGGTCACAAAAATTCTTAATATGTTATGGGAGAGTGAACGTAGTTTGATTGACTTATAGAAACAAGATAAAAGAGTAAGGACGTGAACGAGAAAAGACAGATGATCTGAATAAAAGAATAGGGAAAAAAGTCCTGCTTTTATCCCGTGAACAACACGCAATAAGCAAGTGACTAGAAAAGCTTTTCCTCCACATGATACAAGTAAGAGCTAGTTCGTAACAAGAGTGTTCCAGATACTGTTGATGAGACGAGGAGAAACTGTACCTACGGCACGATTGTTTCCAATAACGTCATTCCTGGGGATGTGGCTCATCACCAGGATCTGGCTCACCCATAGCAACCATGAGAAAATCAAATCTACTTGTAATTATCTCAACAAATAAATGAGATACTACCCTGAGAATCAAGCTACAGGTACTTTGAAATATAGAGAATCTGAAAATCCAGTTTTTATTTCTTGGTGATAAATTGTTATTCCAATATAGTGGTTTAAAGATTGCATATTTCATAAATAAATTGCAGTTTTTCATAAGCATAAAAAAATTGAAAAGCCTGGCAGAATTACATAATAAAATGGATGAAAGGATAGTATAAGTCTTAAATATTCAGAATAACCAGATTTTAATTTTCTTCATAATGATTTTGGAAAGCAATGGCAGTTAAAAAAGATGGAGAAAATACGTCCAAATTACATACAAATTGGATCAATTTTACCATATAATATCTACATAAGTAGTTGGCCTATGAACTCATTATCCTGGAATAACATTTATAATGACCTTTGAAGTTAGTATATGAAGTTTGAAGTCAGATAAATATATCCTTCTATATGTCATACAGGTTTTTAAAGATGATTGCTATATAACTCATAAGTCGTATGCTAATCATCAACTTGTTGAAATCAAATCATTAAGCTAATTACATGTCAATTACAAATGAGATCACGTTTAGTAGACTAGAGTAAACAGTCTGGCTGGGGTGTAGTTTAAAGTGTATAATAATTATAATGCATGGTAGAAAGTGAATTATTGAATTGTAACTAAAGGCAATTAATATAGAATCTGATCAACAGCTATTATGGAACCTGGCCCCAAAGAGTGCTCCTGGACTCCCAAGAACATGTATGTCCTTGAATAACTCCTCGTTAGTTTGAATAAGGTATTATCACAACATAAAGATACAATAAGAATTTATTCCAACTTTTTAATAGTTTGACAATGATCAATGTACAATGTATGTAAAACTTTTTTATTTACGTTCAAAATTTATATACTACCTTAGGATATGATAGTAAAAGGAATTCCAAGATAGTGAGTTTGTACGCCAACTACTTATGTAGATATTATATGGTAAAATTGATCCAATTTGTATGTAATTTGGACGTATTTTCTCCATCTTTTTTAACTGCCATTGCTTTCCAAAATCATTATGAGGAAAATTAAAATCTGGTTATTCTGAATATTTAAGACTTATACTATCCTTTCATCCATTTTATTATGTAATTCTGCCAGGCTTTTCAATTTTTTTATGCTTATGAAAAACTGCAATTTATTTATGAAATATGCAATCTTTAAACCACTATATTGGAATAACAATTTATCACCAAGAAATAAAAACTGGATTTTCAGATTCTCTATATTTCAAAGTACCTGTAGCTTGATTCTCAGGGTAGTATCTCATTTATTTGTTGAGATAATTACAAGTAGATTTGATTTTCTCATGGTTGCTATGGGTGAACCAGATCCCGGTGATGAGCCACATCCCCGGGAATGACGTTACTGTTGATGAGACCAGTGTTCGCAACGGGGCAGTCCGTCCTGGGCAAGGACAAGGACGGACGACATTTCGTCGTCCCGTCCTGTCTTTCCCTGAACTTGCCCGACAAGCAAGAGCCAAGGACCAGGACGGACGGCATTGTGTCGTCCCCCACCGTCCCACACCGTCCCCCGTCGTCCCCCGTCATCCCCCGTCGTCCCCCGTCGTCCCCCGTCGTCCCCCGTCGTCCGCCGCCGTCTTCCGCTGTTTTCCGATTCTTTCCGCTGTTTTCCGCGGTCCCCCACCGTCCCCCACCGTCCCCGGCGGTCCTATGTAGTTACCTGCAGTCCCCTGGCAGAAGTTGTCTCAGATCGTGGGGCTCGTCGTCCTTGCTAATGACGGCCGTCCTGGGAATTAAAGGACGAGGACGGACTACATTTTGCCGTCCCGTCTCGTCCGGGGGTCTTGGCAGTCCCCCCGCCGGGCCCTACGGGGGCCCCGGACGGCTGAGAACACTGGATGAGACGAGGAGAAACACAAACTAATGCACGATAACAATGAAACTAAACATGAATCAACGGTTCCTATCCCAGGTTTCAACAAAAATTACTGTACTCGTGATTGGCACTGATTCGCCACTCGCCCCAGTCTTGTGGTGGGTATGGTGGAGACTGTAGTTAATGAAAACATTGGTTCTCACACTCTGCGAATGTCCTTCATGCTATGGAACTTCGGGATTCTTACCTGTGTTGGCTAACAAAAATTAGTGTTATGTAGTGGAAAACTCAGAAGGGACATTTCTTTCATCCCCCCGTCACAAAAGCTATCCGTACCATCGCACCATAGATGATGAAACCTTTTATGAGCTTAGCTGACTAGGTGCAAACTAACGAACTAGCTATAGCATACCGAATCTGTTCCCACGAGTATGAACTAATAGAGGGTGGAGAAAACCCATTGCCAATTGGGCAAAGCATATGGGTTACCTCACGGGCGAACCATAGCACCTCGGAGGATGGCGGAAAAATGTATGGCCGGTTGCCGGGGCAGTGCGGGGTCATAGCACAGGGTCGCGGGGTCCGTGGGCCCCCTTTATACATACCACCCCCGAGCTCCCTCCAACCTCGAGAACACCATACTTCCTACACCTCGTGTTCTTCCCACAGCTCGCGTTCTTCCTACACCTCGCGTTCTTCATTGCCCACCCGCCACCCCTACGAACACACATGCGCCCTCATTGCCACATCGGGACATATCGGCGGTAACGATCTCCCATGGCAAGGGCTGCGGCAACTTCCCCAACACCCCCGACAGCTGAACCATCGAATCTCCAGAGGGCATAGAGGTTATAGTTGGATTTCCTTTGGCGTTCTCTCTCTTGGGTCTTTCTTTGTTTTCATTTTCTCTCCTAGTTAGTTAGCGTTAATAGACTGGCGCGGCTTTGGATAATTGGTAGTAATTTTTCGAAAATAAAACAAAAATCCGGCGACATAAAAATGGCAAGAAAATGAGGAAAAGTAAAGCGGATGACTGGGATAAACAAGCACAGCTTAGGAAAGAGAGATAGAAACAAACAGAGGTATCACGTAATCCACCCCGGCGACCCAACACCACACCTCCCACCATCAATACCTCCTCTCGCGAGCAAGGAGGAGGAACAAACATCTACTCTTCTCAATCTCATAAGCTCATGTGAGAATAAGCTTCCGCAGCATGGATTCCGGAACCAAGTTCATGGTAAAATTAATGGCGGGTTGGAACAGCCCATTGCCAATTGGGCAAAGCGTCGGGAACACTGTCGGGGGAGAGAGCTGGGCACCGGGGTTTTCGCGGAATAAGGTATAGCCGGTCGCTTAGCTATAGTGGGGTCATAGCTCAGTAGGAGGGGCCCGTGAACCCCCGATACATATACCACAGTCCACCTCTCCCGAACACCACAAGATCACCAAACCTCCTGCTTCCTACCGCTTGCGTTCTTTATTTTTCCCCACCCACCACCCTCACCTACACCCATGGCGCCCACATTGTCATCTTCGGACATATCGGTGGCAACCATCCTCAGCAACAAGGGCAGCGGCACCCCCACCAATGCCTCCGCCAGTGGAACACATCTTTCTCTCTTTCCCTCACCATTCTTTCCCTCCCTTCTAAGTTGTTTCTTTCTTTCCTAGCATGTCAATATTATAATATATTTCTTTGGCCTTGGGGAATTGGCTTACCTGAGAGAGGGTCAGGGTACCGGACTGCGAGATTCCACTTGGAGATTCGATAATTGTTGTTACTTGGATTTACACCGGCCTCGTGCCCGGTACGTATGGTACATTGCCCTATTTACTGGAATAATTGAACCTCGCGCTAGGGCATTGGAGTTGCCTTTGCTGGTAAGGTCTGACTCTTTTTTCTTTTTTTCTGTCTTAAGCTCGGTCAGAGGGGGCCAACTTTCGGTGCATGCTCACCCCCCTATCCAAGAGAGGGAATTTTGGACGTCTTAGCGCGAGCTTCAATTATTCCAGTAAATACGGCATAGAATAGAAAATTATTATATGGGTGCTGAGGCTATCTTGTGTTAAAAAAAGCTATTAGTATGACAAAAAACTATTTCTCTGGATCTCGCTTAACTTAAAATAAGATCTACACCGAGCGGGTAGGTATGAGACAATACTTAAATTTTCTTAGCGATTTTGAGCGCGAACAGAACCCTGGTTATTGGGTGCTAATTAAAAAATAAAAATAGAAGCTCCTTAAGTATTGAAATTACACCCAAAAGGGTACGGTACCGCCTCTACTAGTTTTCTCCCCTCCTTCGCGAGAGAGTTGAAAGCTGCAAAACTCAGGTCGTGTTGTCCTACTACAGTACTAAGACAAAAGTATTCGTCCGATGCCATTTTTACACCAAAAGTGCCCATCTTCACCACCCTCTCTCATTGCGCAATGTCTATGAGAATCAGCAAAAATTTCTCCTTGCATTAGCAAACCCATAGATAACATGAAGAAAAGTTACAGAATCCTCAAATATTACCAAATGATGGAGAAAATGTCATTTTAAGTATCGGGTAGCGGTTGTCATGTACTTTTTTGTATGGAGCCCCATACAAAACTTAAGCAACTTTTACACTAGGTGACACAATCATGAACTCTGAAGACAGATTGCATTCCTTACACTTCTACTTTTATAGGTTTGAATAGATAGTGATTCCCTAGCTGATGGAAAGATTTCAAGTGTTTTTATATCAGCAGTGTTGAAAATTGTTTGTTTAAAAATGTCCATTTTTGGTGTAAAAAGGGTATCGGACGAGGTTTTTTTACACCCATACTTTAGTATTTCAGTCTAGGTAACGCTTTGGAAGAGCCCTACCGTCACCACCCCGGTAGCGCTCGGGTAAGTCAGGAAGTGAGATAAATCTAACTAGGACGACACGAGAAACACCAAAACAATATAAAATCCAAATGAGTTAACAATCTTAGAACAAGAAGTCAACGTTTTGGATACTAGTCAACCTCGACAACCGTGGTGAATATGTTGCGCTTCCGAATAGGTAATTCCCCCGAGTATAATGTTCCTTGGTCGTGAAGTAGAGAGATGATACCGACTCAGATATATTAGTAGAATTCATGACACAGAACCCGTGAGTACTTACGAAACTTAGAGAAGGTCCTAGGGGCTCATAGAGAAATCCAAGAGAACCCAAACATGGTACTTCAGTTTCCCCTTCGCTTGGCAACATTCCCACATCAACCTCCAAATTCGGGCGGAATCTAGAAAACTAACCCCTATACTATCATCGCTCTGCTTAGCGACAAACATCCCCTCCAAAATCTCCACTTTCTTCGCAATCAACGCCTCCAACGTAATCCCAATGTTCCGAGCACGCAGCTCAAACTCAGCAGTCCTCAACCTCTTCAGAGCTTTCACCTTTCTCGCCTCACTCCTGCGCTGTGCCGGTGTGGCTATGTTAAATTTGTTAGTGACTCCTTAGAGGCTGGCTTGTGGAAGAGGGGGTCATACTGTGTGCATACAAGTGTCGGTGGTACTCGATCTTGTCAAGGTTCAACCAAGCAGTTTTCTCGTCACCAGTACGCCTGTTACTCTCAGGGTTCTTGAGGCGCCTCCAGAGACATCCATAGGGCGTTTCCCCCCGAAAATGGAGGGACAGTCCGAGACTGGACAAGCGAGTTCAGCGGGCATAAGATCAAGATAGGTCGGGTCGGGCACGGCTTTCAAGAGGATGGAGGAGTAATTAGGGCTTTTCAGGATAGTATTTTCAGTCCCAAAACAGGAGGCGGAGGTGCCAGTGAGCACGTATCTTCCATGAATTCCTTCATGGGAATTTTGAGACATAATACTAAGGTTGAAAGTCTGTATGCTTCCAAGGAGTTGCGCTAGCGAGCTTTGTGCGAAGATGAGGGTGGTGTTGAAGTGGGGTCAGTGTGTATAGGTCGACTACAGTGGAAGGTAGAGGATAAAACTACTTTGGAGGGTTTCGACTAAACTACAAGTCTTACACCGCCCCTTGGTCTTTTAGTATTCAAAGCATAGAGGGAGGGAAAAGTGGCTCTAACTTACCTGGAGACAGAGGTGGTAGTTGCTATCGGCGAATATTCCTGTAAGATGCTCGGGGTTTATGGGGTGATGCAGAAAGGAGCGGTTTCGGGGGCAGAAGAAAAGTTCTATAGCTGCTCCATATCCTTCTGGTTATAATAACTTGGGTTAGTCACGAGATACGACTCACGTCTTTCTGAGGAGAAAATGTTGAAATGGTACCCTAATATGTGAAAGCGGAATTGTAAAGACTTCGCGCAACTTGAACTCGCCGTATAATTCTTACTTCTTGCTTGCTGAACCAAAACAAAAGAGCCGAATGGCCGAACATATATGCGAACTTCAGTGACCTCATAGCTCATGAGAAGGAACCTGTTTCCAATCACCAGCCCATAACGCATGATGAGTTTCAGCCCAGTATACGCCTCCAAACCTGCAGAGCGCAAAGAAGCCTAGCCGATACGAAATAGCAGCAGTATAATCAAGAACCAACCAACCATGTCTCACCACCATATAAGAGACAACCCGGTAGGACGAAATGACATAGGAAAGAAACGCTCTAGACAAAACGGTTGTTTGGGGACAATGGAAGACAATGACAAGAAATTCAACAGAAAATCCACTCGGGTGGCACATAGGAGAAAACAATTCAGCAAAGCACAGTACCTACTCCTATTTGGCGGCTTTAATATGCCCCTCCCCAACACAGCTGGGAGACGTGGAAAAAAAGCAGGGTAATGTTTTCGGGGGTGGGGAGGAGAGAGGCAGTAGGGGTCAATCATTCCGGTTGGCAGTACAGGGCGCTAGGCCTAGGTAGTAGGTTGTGGTAGGGAGTCCCGAGGTCTGAAGAGTAGGGCTTTGCTCGTCGTATCTTAGGAGAGTAACAAGTGCACAAAGCACTAATTCTATTTTAAATGGGGGGGTTGTGGAAACCCGTTGCCAATTGAACAGGGTATGCCGGATCCGACACGGGAAGTTCCAGGGTCTCGGAGGATGGCGGAAAAAGGTAGAGCCGGTTGCTGGGGCAGTGCGGGGTCATAGCTCAGGGACACCGCGTCCAGGGACCACCCTTCACTGGCTGCACCTTTCAGCTTCCTCAAACCTCACCATTATCATACTACCTCCAGCTCGCGTTCTTATACTTCCTACCGCTCGCGTTTTTACTCCCCACCCACCACCCCACGTCAACCCTCATGCGCCCTCATTGCCACACCGGGACATACCGGTGGTACCGATCTCCCATGGCAAGGGCAGCGGCAAAGCCTCCATCACCTCCGCCAGTGGAAGCACGGATTGTTGGGCAGCAAGGATGCGGTTGTTGGCTTCTCCTTCGGCGTTGTTTCTTTGGCTTCTTTTATTTCCTTTCCTGTCCTATATAGCTAGCTCCAATACACTCACCACACCTTAGACAATTGGACCACGGAAAATCTCTCATTAAACACCTAAAGAGTAAGAAACACCTCCGTTGAAATCTACCCGCAACTCGGGAAGAGACCCATTAAAATCCTAAAATCGGGCTTCCAGTAGGATAAATATTAGTTCCCAAGTTAACATTTCATGAAATACCTAGCTGGCACAGTGGTTAATACCCCTGTCGCAATAGCGGGAGCCCAGGAGTTCAATCCATGCTGACAATCAGTTATTATTGAACGATCCGTCATGTATGGCAGGGGGATTTAAAAAATCCTGCCCTATGGGAACTGGGAGATTGAAGAACTTAGCCTTCATTAATAGGGCTGTTGGGTTTATCAATCCTGCTACGAGGAGGTAGGATCCGACTCTAGACCTCAATGGTTGGCGATCGGCGGGTAGCGGAAGCAAATGGGAGGGGGGCTGGCAAAGAAATATGAAAAATATAAAATATTGAAAAAAATATAAAAGCAAGAATAGCAAATTATTTTATTTTATTTTACCTTGGGAAGGCAGCTTTTGCCACCCTCCCTGTTTATTGCCTTGTATACCTAGATTTTTTCCCTAGTAAAGCGAGGTAGTACTAGTATCATAGTATGATACCGCAAAAACTAGTGAGGACCGGCCAAGCGCTGATACGCAGAAATAAGAAGCCGCTGAGGTGAAACTTACGATTCTGTCAAAATAAGAACCCCGAAAGGATTAGTCCTAGCTACAAATAGTTAAGGCCCGTTTGGAAAAAAGAGAATAAGTGGCGACCTTTCCGTGGCAAAATGGCTTGACTTGTAGAAATGTTTGTCGCCGATGGTCAACCATGTGTCGCCCCACGAAAAACCTCCCCTCCATAATTCCTCCTACCCCGTTTCGAAAAGGAAAGGCTGATACCGGTTGTTCCAAACAGCGGTTCTGTTTACACCGTTTTAAAACGGAAGGAAATGGTCATGTGTATGGGCTCACGGAACGGAACCATTGCATCCAAACAGGCCCTTAGCCTATGTCGTCTCATGCGGTTTCGAGACCAAACAAGTGTAAGAATCTTATTTGAATGTACTAGCGCCTGGTCGGTCCTCACTAGTTTATGCAGTATACCGTCACCTCAACTAACTCTAGCCCCACACCCTGTGCAAAGTTGAGAGCGACACTCCGCATAGAGTATCATACCAACGAATCCTATTTTACAATGTGCTGGCAGTGTTCGCAACGCTCTGTGGGCCCTGGCGGCCCCACGGGGAAACTGCTAAGAAGACTGGACCGGACCGGACAATAATTTTCACTCCGTCCCGTCCTGGGACATTTTAGGACCGCAGGTTTGAGCGAGGACCACGGCCCGACAAGGTGAGACACTATTATGCCATCCTAATACAAGGACGGTAGGGGATGGTGGTGAACTGCGGATCCCCTGACAAGGACGGTAGGGATTGGTGGGGATCTGCGGGGATCTGTGGTGATCTGTGAGCAGTGTTCCCAACGAAGCCGGGCCCGGCCTATTGAAATTCTCTCGGATCTAGCCGGGCCCGAGCCTGCAGGCCTCGTTAAGCATAAGCCTGGCCTAGCTCGGCCCGCCTATAGGCCATATAGGCTTTTTCCCGGCTGCCTGATAGGCGGGCCTATATGGCCTATATGGCCTTGGCCGATCCACTCATAGCGAGCGGCCACCCCATGTCACCAGCCAATTTTTCAAAGCCAAACAGATACATTGAGATAATAACCAATATGAAAGAATAAAAACCTGATGAGTACAGAGAACTAAGAAAACCAAAACCATTCAAATGATATATTCCATCAATCAACCGTGTTCGATATTTCCACTGGCGGAGGCGGTGGGGGAGTATCGCTGCCCTTGTCGCACAAGATCGTTGGCACCGATAGATCCCATACGGAGGCAGGTGGTTGTGCAGCTGGCCTAATTGCCTGCCGTTCGGTGGCCAACGACTCCCCAATTCTAGGCAGGCTATATGCCCTTCTGGCACAAAACTTGTATGCCGTGCGATCCCTGGGAGGGTTTTTGAGTACAAAATAGTGTGGCATGTTGACTGTGGTTAGCCTCTGTTGCAGATATCATAGAAGTTTGATTGGTTGGGTTGGGAGATTTCTAGACCCCTGGACGTATGCACTTACTCTTACTTCGTTGGTTTCAAGTTCAGGCACTTACACTGTGAAAGGGTTCCGCTCATGGTAAGAGGGGTCAATGGTGAACGAAGATATCCTAGCAATAGGACCTAGCAATGGTTTTACCAAAGAAAATGCGCAGCATGATGCATTTCTTTGCCCCAGTGTCAACTGCTGGCGAGAGTAGTGTTTGGTGCATGTTCCCGAGTAGGGTTTATGCTTGGTGGTCCAACCTCCGAGCGTTGACATCGTCCTGTTCCAGTTGTATTTTCTCAACTACTGCACACTAATGTCTAGCAGCATATTTCCGTAGTGTTCGGCTCTGGTCCTCTGGTTTGTTGGATTGAGGTCCTCTCGTCCTAGTAGTATTTTCACCACTCCTGCCCTTGTCTTGTCTAAGCAATATTTTCGCCTCTCTCTCTTGTCCATTGTATGCAGCAAAACTGAGTGGTGTGCTATGTGTGAAGCCCGCTTGATTGAAAGTGTGACCTTCTCTCCCTGCGAAACCAGCTACGCTGTCCGCAATCGTGATAAGGGATGCACAATGCAGCCAGGTAAACTTAGAGGTTGATATCGGTGTTCGCAGCTATTGGGGGCCCCTGTGGGGCCTGGCCGGCAGACTAGCCAGAGCTGGGGCCGAGATGGGATCGTAAATGTTGTCTGTACTCATCTTTCATTCCTATGTGTCGGGCACTGGAGAAAATGACTAGAAGGAATAACAAAAATGCTATCCGCCATCCGTCCTGGTTCTTGAATTTCTAGGAGAGCCATCATTAGCAAGTATGACAAGCCCCATAAATTGAGACATAGTCTAGTAGGGGACAGTAGGGGACGGCAGGGGGTGGTGGCGGAGGCCGGGTATAGCGGAAAAACAGCAGAAAGCGACGGAGGACCACAGGTAATCGCGGGCGAACGTAACCGACAGCAGGAAATGGTCCTTCACTCGCATGTATGGGGCAAGTTCCAGAAAGGAACAGACAGGGTGGTGAATACTGTTGGTCCTAGTGCTTGCGTCTTAATCGTCAGGCAACTTTTAAAAATTGACTGGACAGGATGACAAAATGTCATCCGTTCTTGGCTTCCAATCGTCTTGTCGGAAACTTCCAAGGATGACTGGACGGGACAACAAACTGCTGTCTGTCCTCTTCCTGGCTCCGGACAGGTCGCCTGCCCTTTTGCCAACTCTTGCAAATATATATCAAGACCCCAGATATCGTCTGCGTCCAACAAGAGTTCTGTGGATATATGGCTGTTGTGAATGTCAAATGGCTTTAGTGAAAGTTGTTTCAGACATTTTAAAGCTTGACTTTTTTGTGTGTGCCCTGCCAGATGGAGATGGGTAATTATGAGCGCAGAGAGGACTTCTAGTCATCAGCAAAAATAATACCCTGCGTTCTGTGCGTCCTGTGCGTCTGACGCACCTGACGCCGGAACGCAAATCGCGAATCAGGACGCAACGTCGGATCGACGTTGCGTCCTGACTTTGCGTTACTT
>Ga0307517_10001896_pt1 | contig 34231 bp, 28 predicted proteins | sample 23_EM_MG_FD_194515 | JGI IMG/M metagenome (GOLD analysis project Ga0307517, IMG submission 194515) | Populus trichocarpa ectomycorrhiza microbial communities from riparian zone in the Pacific Northwest, United States - 23_EM | ecosystem: Host-associated > Plants > Roots > Unclassified | place... | reverse complement strand
ACACACAATATATATATATATATATATATATATATATATATATATATATATATATATATATATATATATATATCCTGAGATGTAACTCAACTGGTCAGCTCATAGATTTTTTTTCTGGAGGTTACCGGTTCGAGTTCCACAAATCTCAGGACAATAGATTTACATGGTCGTTAATTTCAGGATTCGTGGGATTAGTCGAGATGCGCACAAACTAGTCCGGACATCCATGTTAATATATATATATATATATTGCCACGTTCACATCATTAGTGTTTGCATGTCTGTGTATCCAAGTTTCCAACTCTTGAAGTAAATTAATCTGGGTTCATCAGATTAGTTGGATGTGATATATAGTAACCTTGAATTTAGCAATAATAATCCTCCTTTAAATCGCTGTCTACCAGCTGATCACGGAGATGACTTGCAGGTAGTTATCAGTTATAGTCTCATTTATAGCATATGTCGTCAATTATTATTGCATGCATTCTTTTTAATGAAATTAAATGTATTAAAAAACAACATAAAATTATTATTAAAATATCTGAAATAGTTTTTTAATATGATATTAAATTTTAATGGCTAAATAAATATAAGATAATGTAGGTTTATGCTTGAAGATTTGTTAAATATTAATAAATTATTCTTGAAGCTTTATTACTGAGATGATTGTTTTAGGCAATGAAATGCAATAATTGTTTTAGGCAATGAAATGCAATAATTATGCCTTCAATAAAATACTAGTCTTTTCTTTTTTATAGACAATTAATCTTAATTTTGAACTCACAATTAATTAATGTTTGTACCAGAAGAAAAGATCTATTGCTATACAGTCGATCCCTGGCCCAGTTTTTCCAATTATTTCTACGGAGGAGTATCGGTCAAACTTGAAAGTAATAAGATTTGGATTTGACAAGAATGATTTGCTTTTGATTTAACTCAAATTATATATGAACATAATCTTAGATCTGGAAAAAGTAATCAAGAGCTACCGCCCGCGGATGAAGCATGCACGGCTAGTTTAGATTAATATATCAGTGTCAAGCTTTCCGTCATTATCCCATCGTTATGAAAATTAAATTTGAAAGCTGACAAGAACCATCATAAAAGAGACATGAGAGTCACAGCAGCACCACGCATTTCAGTCTCGCAGCAGCACCCGCATTAATTTCTTGACTGGCCACCTACACCAATCTATCTGTTTTAAACACAAGCCATTTTACTCTCTACGTATCTCTCTTTTATCCTTATCCCATAATTGTTGAATGATCTTTTAATCCCACGTCCATATATAGCATTGATGCTTGGTTGTTCGGTTATCGTTATTTTTCCTCTGGCCGGCCATTGATTAGTACAAGATTAATCGGCACGTTCCTCTTTCTTCTCTCGTGTTCCTCGATCCACTAACTCCTAGCTGAAAATTGTGAGCGGGCACTATGGAGATAGAGGTGGCGAGTAGTAGTTACAGTGCTAAGAGTAGCAGTGTTAGTATTAGTACTAAAGGTGGTGATGGTGGTAGCAGTAGCATGTATCAAGAAAAGGTGGCATCGGAAGGTGGAGCGGAGAGGGGGGTCTATTTGGTGTGGGAGGATCTAACTGTGGTGTTGCCAAATTTTGGAAATGGTCCAACAAGAAGGCTGCTCCAAGGACTTAGAGGGTTTGCTGAGCCAGGTAGGATCATGGCTATCATGGGTCCGTCTGGGTCTGGAAAATCCACTCTTCTTGATTCACTAGCAGGTATGATTCATTGCTTGGATCCCTTGCTCACTCTCCCTCTCACGCGCACACATATTCACAAATGTGCACAAACATACGGGTTGTGGCAATAGACTAGCGTCTTCCTTTTTCTTTCTTGGGTGGAAATTGGCTGTCTGCTTTGTCTTAACAGCCTCCCAGGACAAAATCATATATATAAATATATATATATATATATATATATATATATATATATATATATATATCATTTGTTTACTCCTCCTCCTTGGAAGTTCGTACTGTCCATATGTAAGTGTAGAAATTGTGTGTTTTATCATGGGAAATTGGGATAGCATGTCCACTCAAGCTGCCTCCAGTTATCAACTACTGGTACGCACTGTTCTTTTTATAGAAAGGTTTTTTGGGCCAATGGAAAGTTATGTGAAAGCTCGACCAGACTGCCACAGATACTCCCTTTCCTCTACAAGAAAGTTTTGCATTGACTTGGAAACGCCAAATCTAATATATTTTATCAAGATCCATGCCTAATTTCCTCAATTATATCAAACTAACCAAGTAACATGGTACAGAGTTCAGACCATAATTTAGTAATGTTTGATCGAATTTACAACACCAAAAAAGAGGAAGAAGAAGAAGAAGCTGCCCTTCTAAAAAGAACAGTGTTTCCCTCCTTTGTTAGTGGTTATCGAGATGTATGTGCCAAGCAGGAGTGAAAGACCACCTTGTATAGAAAATTAGAAATAAAAACTAAATCAGAGCTCTCTTGGTGCTCACTACTTCTTTTAAAAAAACTGATTTTACTAATTAAGGGGTAGATTCTTGATAGATTATCAGTTTCAGTTCAATTTCCTGGAGAGACAGAGGATAGACAAAAAAAGAATACTACTCCACTTGATAAATTTAAAGTTTTTGTTTCTTGAGAGTTTAGCGTTATCCTTGATATATATATATATCAGCATTTAATTTCAATCAACCCCTTAGCTCTATTATGATATCAGGCAAGGCTCAAGACCTGGCCGAGCTGGATTTCACAAAAAACAAGAAGTTGATCTTGTGCAATCGAGTTAAAAACTCATGTCGAGTTAACTCATAATCCGGTCAAAATCCATTCATATTTTTAAAATATTATTAATTTTAAAATGATGTTATTTTGAACTTAGATTTTATTTTAGATTAAGAAATGAGTGCCAAGAATTAAAATTACAGAGGAATGATCAAAGGGACTTCGTCTTAACTGTAATTTACAGAAGTATTAACTAGCGAGTGATCATTAAATAAAAGATAAAAAGAAAGAAAAAAGAAATACTAATCAATAAGCTGATAATTTTCACTCTACGTGATATAATATAGACATGGATACCTATACTGGGTAGAAAATATAAAGGGATTGGTTACTACGTAGGTACTTTGTTAATATGTTGGCAGCAGCATAGCTGATCAAACGTTTTCCTGAATTTTCAACCTTGTGGTTCTGAAATAGTTGACTTGTGTAATCTTTTGCTAATAGCATTCATCATCGATCTTGCCACAGGTAGACTGTCAAGAAATGTCATAATGACTGGAAGTGTTCTTTTCAATGGAAAGAAGAGGAGGCTAGACGCTGGTGTTGTGAGTACTGTCTTCCTATATGCCACATACAAGTCCAATAGGATCTGCAAATCTTATTCACATGGCCAATTTTATGAGTTGCATGCTGAAAAGGCATTGTAGATGTGGATTGCTGACTCTCCTATGAGCATGTTTCACCCTATGACTTGCCAATAAAATGAGATAAAATACTGGCTAATTGAGTTCTTTAGCACTAAATTCACGAGCATAGGAAATTCTTATATTTCAAGTTTATAATAAGCTTCAAAAACCTTGCTACAAAAGAAATATTCATATAACTAATTCTTTGACCATATAAGCAGTATGATTTTAGCTTAACAGAATTTGTTCACTCGTGTACTTTTCCTGTGTTGAATTTCAGGCTTATGTGACACAAGAGGATGTGTTGTTAGGAACTCTTACAGTCAGAGAAACGATCACTTACACTGCAAATTTAAGGCTTCCAAATACGATGAGAAAGGAGGAGATTGATTGCGTCGTAGAAGGAACGATCATGGAAATGGGTCTCCAAGATTGTGCTGATCGGATGGTTGGAAACTGGCATTTGAGAGGCATAAGTGGTGGTGAAAAGAAGAGATTAAGTATTGCAATAGAAATCCTCACAAGGCCACATCTCTTGTTCCTTGATGAACCTACTAGTGGTCTTGATAGTGCCTCAGCATTCTTCGTAATTCAAACACTTAGAAATATAGCTCGCGATGGAAGGACAATTATATCTTCAATTCACCAGCCAAGTAGTGAAGTTTTTGCACTCTTTGATGATCTTTTCTTACTCTCCGGTGGTGAAACTGTCTATTTTGGAGATGCAAAGATGGCTATAGAGGTATGAGAAGACTAGAGAAAATAAAACTTACATGCGTGATCTTAGAAATACAAAGTCAAGCTCATGTTGATTTACTACAATCTAATTATTGGTATCCATCTTCACAGTTCTTTGCTGAAGCTGGTTTTCCATGTCCAAGAAGAAGGAATCCTTCTGATCACTTTCTACGCTGTATAAATTCAGACTTTGATGCTATAACAGCTACACTGAAAGGATCTCAAAAAATTCGAGTATGTATCACTTCCAACTGCAACCTTCTGACGTGGTATTTTGAGTAACACTTCCTCATCACGTGTTACTTATATCAGTGTTGAAGATGCCTCTGAGTAAAAGATTTCATTTCACAGATGTTAAACATCTTTTGGCAAGCTGTTTCAGGTTCCTCTCCAAAAACAAAAAGGGAAAAAAAAGTTGGGAGTCCTGTATGCCAATTTACCGGCAAATGAGGAATTGAATACAGCAATAGGATGATAATTTCCCAACATAGTCATACAGTAACATCTGGAATTTTCCTTCTTTTCTCTGAAAGTAGCAAATGGTTTGGAAAAAAAGTACATAGCAGACATCCCAAAACTACCACCTTTTAAACTGTATTTATTATGACTGCTCTTTTACTTAACAATGAACATTAAGTTGCTCAAAATTGGAACTTCCAAGTTTTTCAATTTAGTACTCTGATTACAAGTTGCTTCCATGTATGTATATAGCAAAATGGTGCGAATGAGCATATTTATTTTGACTTTAATCTGAGTTGCGCCAAGTTTAGTTGTTCTGCTCTAAGATAAGTATCTCTACATAACTTATTAGATTGTATGACCAGCAGAATTCTGCCTCTGCACAAACACACACATTCTCCTGTGGACGCCTTTATTCACTTTTTGTTTATGTTAATCATGCTGTCATGCAAGACTGATGCAACTGTCCTGTATCCGTCTTAATTATAGGATGTCCCTATCTCGGCAGATCCTTTGATGAGTTTTGCAACAGAAGAGATCAAATCAAGACTTGTTGAGAAATATAGGCGCTCGAACTATGCGCAAAAGGCCAAAGCAAGGGTTAAGGAGATATCAGCTATTGTAAGCAACTGAAATCTCAGATTTTGCAGCACTAATACTTCATTCCTGTCATTTAATGCTGTCGATCTGCAATCTCACATCATCACACGATATAACAATTCTGTTCTTTGCTATTCTTTTGCACCAATTACTAATACCAAAACTTGTTCAAAGCTCAGTGCTTTTACACTCCATTTTCCATTAAAAGCTGTAAGAAAAAATTTCCTCTGCTTGACGTGTTTGCTTATCTGCTCTGAATAATTTTAATGGACAAGCTAATAGGAATAATCACTGAATGTAGCCTCTTCTAAACATGTTTGATGAAAACACCTTTTGAAAGTTCATGCTAAATGCTGCTGTCTGTTAAACATTTCTTGAAGAAGCTCATCTATTGCAGGAAGGACTGGAAGTTGAAACTCAAAGTGGAAGTGAAGCAAGCTGGCGAAAGCAACTCTCAACACTGACCCGAAGATCATTTGTGAACATGTCCAGAGATGTGGGATATTACTGGGCAAGGATAGTGATCTACATAGTTGTTTCCATCTGTGTTGGTACAATCTATCATGATGTTGGGCATGACTACACTGCGATCTTGGCTAGGGTAGCTTGTGGGGGATTTATAACTGGCTTCATGACTTTTATGTCTATTGGAGGCTTCCCTTCTTTCATTGAAGAAATGAAGGTAAAGATCTTGTTTATGTAGAAAAGATAAAATGATAGAAGAAGAATCATGAAGAAATCTGTGCCTGTGAAAAGATGATGGCATGGTAGAAAGATTCTTAATTTGTGGTCTTGACTCCTTGTTCTTTTATATATAACAGGTTTTTTATCGAGAAAAGCTTAATGGCTATTATGGGGTTACAGTGTTTATCCTGTCCAATTACTTCTCCTCTTTCCCGTTCTTGGTTACGATCGCTCTCCTCACCGGGACCATATGTTTTTACTTGGTGAAATTTCGATCGGGATTTAATCATTACGTATTTTTCTGTCTCAATATCTTCGGCGCCATTTCTGTTATAGAGAGCCTGATGATGGTTGTAGCTTCACTGGTCCCCAATTTCTTGACGGGACTGATTACTGGGGCTGGAATCATTGTAAGATCAAAACACTTCGATCTTCATTAAACATTTTGATTTCTATGTTGGCCATCTGATTTATCTGACCACTAACCTAATCTGGTTACTCATGCAGGGGATCATGATGATGACCTCTGGTTTCTTCAGATTGCTGCCTGATCTTCCAAAACCGTTCTGGCGCTATCCAGTTTCGTATATCAATTTTGGAGCCTGGGGAATTCAGGTAATTCTATTAATTTCTCATACATATAGTGAAGAATGATTGTCGAGAGGCATTAGAAGAAAACCATAATCATGCTTAACGGAATTTTGATAGTTTAACCTCTGCATGGGATTTTATTTTAATGTGTATCTACAACTGGAAATGCCTGTTAGGAACAAGGAGAGTGGTTTCTTTAACCTCTAGATGAGATTTTACTTGTCTCATTGAGAAAGATAGAAGTGCAAGTTGACTTTGTGTAATGATTTTCTTGAAGAAGTTGGGCAAAACATCTCAGGACCTGCTTTATGTTTCGCAACAAAAAGCATGTCAATAACAACATCATATCCAGAATGTCATAATATAAGGAATAGCTGAGAAAGATGTTACGCAATCTGTTGTCCCTAATCACACATGCATGTAGCCTCATCTCCTTCAGCAGCAAGATTGAAAGAAAAGGATTGGTGAGTGGTGACATATTGACATTGTAGATTTTTAACCCATTCCTTATTCTACTGCAAATATAGGGTGCCTACAAGAATGATTTCCTCGGACTTGAGTTTGAGCCTCTAGTACCTGGTGAGCCAAAAATATCTGGAGAATTTGTTGTCACACGTATGTTTGGCGTCCCCCTAGATCATTCGAAGTGGTGGGATTTATCTGCTATTTATCTCATTCTTGTATGCTATCGGATTCTATTCTTCGTTGTGCTCAAGCTCAAGGAGAGAGCTTTGCCATTCGTTAAGGATCTTTACAGTAAGAGAACTTTGCGAATAATTGAAAAGAGGCCTTCCTTCAGGAAAGCACCATCTTTTTCTTCCAGCAGGCATCAGCCTCTCCACTCGCTGTCTTCTCAAGAGGGCCTTAACTCTCCACTCAACTAGGAATCCCCAATAATCTCGAGTTGCTAATCAAGTTGTAATACATTCTGCTGCTCTTATTGTAACTCGAAGTTCATGCATACACAGCAGCAAATAATTAAAGATAGATTGTAGTCCTGTCGAAGGTGGACATGCAAGACTTCATCACTATTATTTCTGATGGATGCAATGAAAGCATACATGGGAAATTGCCCAGCTTGTATTTAATACTCTGTTACCCTATATATGTATTGTCGTCAAGTTGTATTTTTTTCCCTCTTCTTTATGCCTGTGAATCATGCAAATTTCTTTTCTAGACTCGCCGAATAATCTAATCCTTACATATCTAAAATTAATGTCCTGGATTAATTACTTTGCAGCATATTAAATCAAGAAAGGTATTTGTGCTTATAACTATATTTACCCCTTCTCTCATTTTTACCGTTGAAAAGCATCGCATGTTCTTGAGATACAAGTAATATCCAATCATGTGTGTGAAAATGTGCAGGTTCATGCGAGGGGTCCAAGTGACTCGGTGTAGACCTCTCCAAAAAATGGTAGTAAGGCCTTTATACATAAGGTGCTTGCAGAGATGGCAAACCATTGAAATGAGATAGTTGAGATGTGTACATATGAGTTGTGAAATATATAGGTTAAAAAAAAAAAAAAAGCTTGGACACGAGACCCTTAAGGAAAAGGAACCGACTGAATCACCATACACGCATCACTTAAAGAGAAAGACAACACGAAGATAAATTAAAAAATGCGGTGGAGGCACGATTAACACCACTAGAATTAGCCGCAAGTATCGCTAAAAAATAACGAAGTGGCTGACGCGTTGACACCAATAAATAAAACACCTCTCATTACCCATGAAGATGACAAATAAATCAATAGAAAAAGAGAAAAACACCCTCATCTAAAGCCTTAAGAGCCGTGAAATTCTACTGTGCAAGTCCACATTAGAATTTATTTGAGTCCACAGTGCACATACAGTAGAAATAAATCACACACAGTGTGGAGTTTTACTTAATTAAAGGGATGAGAAGAAAAGGAAGAAGTGAGATGTTAATAAATCCATGACACGAGGAAGGAGACTTTTATAAATAAACTTTAAGACATGCAAGTGGTAAACTAACTCCCACTCCCTGGTGAACAGGTCTCCAAGACTATCAAAATCAACAATTTATTACACTGTGGCAACTACTTGGGACATCGATCTACAACTACCAACAGGTTGGTCAGATGAACCAATAAGGTAAGCAACCCACTGCAGTTGCCAACTTATGACCGAATTAAATGTATTGAAGAGGACCTATGTCTGTATTGAAGTCCCTATGTCTGTGGCTGATCTTCATCACTGATTGTCCCGGCCTCTGTGTATGGGGCTGCAGCTGGTAAATTTGTTAATTTTTACGTGTTAACTCTGAGTAGTTTATCACTGAATATTAAATCCGAATACCCGATAAAAATACAATAAGATATTTTTTTTAAATATTAAAATGATAACATATTAAATTAATTTAGATCAACTCGAATTAATCTATCAAGTCCGATATCCAGGTCTTGAGACTATAATAACCATATAGAAAAAAAATTTATTAAACCCAATTCTCAATCAACTTAATATTGAATGATGAAATTTAAAACAAAAATCAACTTAAAAAATAAGTCGAGTCAACTTAGGTTAACCCATGAAACATGGGTCATAAGACCTGGTAACAGTAAATCGAAACAAATTATAAAATTTAATTTACAATCACCCTCAATGTTGAAGGGTGTAATTAAAACAAAATCAATTAAAAAAGGATATAAAAAACCATCCAAGTCAACCGACCAAACCCGTTACCTGGATCATTAGACTAGGATAACATCATAGAATACAAACAGAAAAAAAAATTTATGAAGCCTAATTCCCAATCAACCCAATATTGAAGGGTGAAATTAAAAATAAAATCAACTAAAAAAATGAAAAAAGAGCTCGAGTCAACTAGCCTAGCCTGCAACTCTGTCCATAAGACCGTGATAACCATATAAAAAATAAATAAAAAAATTGTAAATCTCAATTTTCAATTTTGATGAATTAAATTGAAAAAAATAAAACAAAAACAAGAAAATTAAAAGTGTCAACTAGGATTAACATGCTAAACACGAGTTAGAATAATATGATAACTCCATAGAAAGCGATTTAATAAAAGTTACAGAGTTCTATTCCCAATCAACCTAATGTAGATATATAAATTAAAATTGAAAAAACAGACAAAAAAAAACTCAAGTTAACACAACTAATCCGTAAAATTAGTGACTTGAGTTATGAAACCGAGATAACTTAATAGAAAAAACAAATCAAAATAAATTATGAAGCTCTATACCTAATAAACTCAATATTAAATGATGAAACTAAATTTTTTGTTTAAAAAAAGAATCCTAAAAAATTTGAGGATGAAAATAAAAAAGTTAATGACTTTGAGTCCTGACTAGTGTTTGGTTAAAAACACTGGTGCACATGACAGGGGAAATAGTTAGGTCATCCCCCCCTCCTACACAATTTTAATTTCTTCTCATCATATTCTAAATGCTCACAAAGCAGAATAAGTAGAGTATTACAGCTAGGGTCCTACTCCATTTGCTTTGTTCTTATACCTAAAGCTAAAAAATGTTTCGATCGAGCTGCATGCCAGGCAGTTTGTTGGCTGTGGGCTTTGATATTAAATACCAGAAAGAAAAGGAGTTCATGCATTATATATAACGCAACTGCTCAATTTTAATAACGCAAGCAACCCTACAAGGCATCTGCTCTTTCTTCCATGAACAAGGCCCTAAATTGTGAACTTGATATCCTAAATTCAGTTGATAAATTGTAAATGAAAAGTTCTGTTTCAGAAAATGTTAATCCATTTGAAGAAAAATGTGTGATTGCTCAAAAACACTAAACGAAATCGGTTTGGAAAACTTCGTAAATCATGCATTCTGAATTGTTTTTTTATTCGACCATATTCTTATATTCTTAATCGAAATTAAAAAAAAAAAAAACTCGATGATCTATGGTAGAGATTATTCTACGGGCTGTTGAAATAGAGGCTACTCTCATTTTCTGTCCTGCACCTTATTAATGAAGAACTGATGGTGGGTTTGGTTCTTAGCATTCACTGCCTAAGTAGCTTCATATAACTGCTCCACCAGCACATACCAATGCCAGCAGACCATTTCTGCTATATATTTACTTCTCTTTTCTGCTTTTCCTTGCTGAGTTGGAAAGTCATCACCCATATTCTCACCAGAAGAAAGTAACAGCACTCACTGTTCTCTTGCTTTCAAATCCCAACTTGAGAATACTTGTTGCATGTTATGGAGATAGAGCAGGTTATAATTAGCAGTGGTGTAGATGGTGGCTCTGGTGCTGGGAATGCGGAGGCAGGTTTATCAGGTGGAGGAGGAGGAGGAGACGAAGCAAGGTCTATGTACTTGGTCTGGGAGGCTTTAACAGTGGTTCTGCCAAATTTTGGCAGTGGACCTACAAGGAGATTGCTTAAAGGGCTAAACGGGTACGCTGAGCCTGGTAAAATCATGGCTATTATGGGTCCATCTGGGTCTGGGAAATCCACCCTTCTTGATGCATTAGCAGGTTTTTACATCCCTGTCTCTCTCCCTCTCTCTCTATGTTGCCAGCCATTTTAGTGTGTATGGAGCACAGGAACTCTTTTCTGGATTCACTTCCACGCACGCACAGGAGTAAAAAGTTCAAAATATTAGATATGGTAGAGCGCATTGTTAATTAATTACTCAGTGTGCAAGGTACATACATCCCAAGGAATACGAAGCATATTAACAAGAAAGCACTCATGGCGTACTCTTTCTCCCTGCATAACATGTATATGGTGTTTCGATGAGGTTTCGTCGGTAATAATTTTTTCTTGTTCACCATGCAAAATATCATATTAGGCCTTTATTTTTTTTATTTTTTTTATTCAGTCCATCTTCTTTTATTTGTAATTTTTTTATTTACATTAATTATTTTTAATTATGTTTTATTTTTAATTTCATCCCTGGTCGTTTGATTTTTAAAATTTATTTTTAAATTTAGTTTTTATTTTCTTAATTGCTATTTATTTTGTTTTGAATCAATTTCTTGATTGATTTGTTTTTTTTACAATTCCACCCCTAGGCATTTATTTTCATTTAATTTTTGTGTCAAATTTGGTCCTGCTTCTTTTAATTGCTAATTTTTAATCATTTTCTTAATTGATTGTTTTTTTACAATTTCATCCCTGAATATTTAATTTCATTTGATTTTTATGTTAAATTTAGTCCTAATTCTTTTAATTGTTATTTTTTTACATTAATTTTTTCTCAATTTCATCCCTCGATATTTGTTTGGTTAAGAATATGGTTTCTTTATTTTTTCGGGTTTGCCTTTGATGGGGTCACACCGTTCTCATGACCCGGGTCACAGATCTAAAAGATTAGCTCGAGTTGATTTCCATCTTTTCTTAAAGCATTTTTTAAATATTTTTTTACCGGTATTTTTTAAACTTTCTTGTTTATAGCGTCATCTCATTCTCATGTTCTAAGTCATGTGTTTGATTTGTTGGCCCAAGTTGGCTACCGGGTTCGCTCGAGGCTTTTTTTGTTATCTTTTTTTTCTGGCTTTGACAAGTTTTTCAAATTTATATTTTCAAATTGGCTTATAATAAACTTCGTGATAGGACTTGGATCCAAGTTTTCATAGGTTGCAAGCTTTTTAAGATTTGACCATGTTTAGGATATTGTTTGTCTGGGTTTACTTAGTTTTTATATATGTTTTCAATTTCACCCCCTATGATTTTTTTATCTTTAAAATTTTCTCCTTATTCTTTTATTTTTTTATTGCTTTTGCAAGTTTTTTTATTAATATTTTTTAGCGATCTAATCATTTGAAATTAAATTGGATGAGGATTAATATGCTTTTTGACTGAATCTGAATAAAAAATTTTGGTTTGCTTTCAACAATTTTTTTCTATTTCACCCTACCATTTTTTAATCTATAAATAATCTATCATATTACAAATGATTTTCAATTTCAACTCCTATAATTTTTTAATCTTTCAAGTTTGGTTCCGATTCTTTTAATTGCAATTTTTTAGGGGATATTTTTTTTTTCAAATTTCATCCTTATTGGGTTTTTTTTGTCATATTTTAGGCCCATTCTTTTTTTCTTGCTACTCCTTTTCTTTTGCAAGTTTTTCTTATTAATAGTTTTTTCAACGATTCTATCATTCAAAATTAAATTGAATGATATTTAAGTTTTTTTTATTGAACTTGGGTCCATGATCTAACATATTACATGTTTTTTTAGATTAGATTAGGTTTAGAAGATTCGCCTAGAATTTCTTTGTTTTTTTTTTTTCTTTTTTTAAAGTTGTTGATGGTTTTTTTTTTTAAGTTTGACTCTTTTTTTTTGTTTTCTTTTTGTTAGGTTAGTATCAGATTCTTTGATAATTCATACTGATTTATTTGTGGTTTTTTTTTAAAAAAAAATTCATTATTTTTTCGGTCAATTTTTTTTTTCATATTATTTAAATTGTTATTTTAATCAATGATTTGAGAATTGAATTTTTTTTATTTGTCATTTTTTTTATATTAAAAAATAATTATTATTCCACCCGTGGAGAAAACGCGGGAACATGTCTAGTTTTGTCTAAATTGTCTCGTATCTCCTCAGCTAATTAGATGTTCACAAACTTAACTGTGATGTTCTTTCAAAATGTCTAGTTTTGTCTAAATTGTCTCTTATCTCCTCAACTTCTCATGCTCTTTCTTCTCTATGATGTGGCTATTTGAGATAAGACAAGAAGAGGCTGTACAATTTGGTTTAGTAGGGCATGGCATAACATTGAACCCCTGGATGATGAATGTAGTGAAAATGGTAGAACAAGCAGGTAAGGAGTTAGGTCCAAAGCTGCTCAACTCAAGCATATTGAGCATTTATTACTAGCTACGGGAAAACAAAATCTTAACTGTGTTCTGCAAGCTTGAAAATGCCTTAATGGGCATGCTGGCCATTACATTTCTAGGGTTCATTACATGCCTTCATGGTCGGTCCCTACCTATCCCAACGATAACCTTAAGCAACAGCCATTACTGCTATACGTACATGGAACTAGCCACCCAGGGTTTCTTACATTGATGCAAGCATATGTAGGGCATCAAGCACGTGGGGTTCACAGAGCGAGCACGATACAAATTTATACTCAGTTGATGATAGTTAATTAAAGGAGAGATCAATCCTTTTAAGTTGTTTCCTTTCTCTTTCAAACTTTTCCATTTCAAGTTCTTGAGATGGTGAGGCAATGCAGTGATTTTGTGTTTAAACCGATAAGTAATAATTTGTCAAGATTGCACCAAAATCCTGATACTTGTTTCTGAGATCGATGGCCCGATTCAAATCTAGATCTGTACTCTGAATTAGTTGTTGGTTTGAACCAAAAACATTGATTAAATTACCTTTGGAGCTTGGCCTTGTCCCTTTATATCGATCGGGATAACGACTCAACATGATGCTTTCTTTGGGGACAATTGATTGCTAACTAACACCATGATTTCCCTAAACAAAATTTATCTTGGCAGGATTAGTTGCAGACGGCACAAAACATGACCTTTTGCAGTTCTTCTCAAGTTTTCTTGATTGGTTACCTTGCCGATGAGCTAGAACATCAAGCCACCACTCTCCCTTCACGTTCAATTCTATCCCACCACGTCCAAATCTTAATTCATCCAGTCGTCAACCCGACTCCATGCATGCAATCATATATTAATAGAGTTGATTTATATAGCCAGTGAATATAAGGGAAATTAATGACTTGGATATTGTCACTTGATTATAGGGGGGTAATTCTGGTTCTAACTGTACTGGTTACATATTTTTGAAATATATGAAATTTCTGCAGGGAGACTTTCAGGAAATGTTTTGATGACCGGAAACGTTCTACTTAATGGAAAGAAGAGGAGACTTGACTATGGTGGTGGAGTAAGATTCTAGTTTTCTGTGTTCATAAAAAATAAAATAATGAAAAATCATATATCTTAGCTTGTCCAAATGTAATTTGAAGTAAATGACATGATTACTTATTTCCTACAGACTTGTCTCTCTTCTAACTGTAACATTAATTACCACAGGCTTATGTAACACAAGAAAATACATTGTTGGGCACTCTCACAGTTAGAGAGACCCTCACTTACTCGGCTCATTTGAGGCTTCCAAGCAGCATGGCCAAAGCAGAGATTGATGACATTGTAGAGGGGACAATCATGGAAATGGGTCTCCAAGAGTGCAGTGATCGGCTAATTGGAAACTGGCATTTAAGAGGTATAAGTGGTGGGGAGAAGAAAAGACTAAGCATTGCACTTGAAACCCTCATTAGACCACAACTTCTGTTTCTTGATGAACCTACAAGTGGCCTGGACAGTGCCGCGGCTTTCTTTGTAATTCAAACTCTTAGAAATATTGCTCATGATGGAAGAACCGTTATCTCCTCCGTTCACCAGCCAAGTAGTGAAGTTTTCACTCTCTTTGATGACCTTTTCTTATTATCTGCTGGTGAAGCAGTTTATTTTGGAGAAGCAAAGATGGCAGTAGAGGTACAAGTGTATAGCCATTCCCTCTGGAATCAGAATTCAACATGTTTTCTCACTTTTCATTTTGTTGAAAATATGTTATGCGCATCTTAATAAATATCTTAGAATCAAACTCAAAGGTACTTATTTCAAACGAGAATTCTAAATTGCATCTGAATCTTACCTAAAATGCTAATCTTGCAGTTCTTTGCAGAAGCTGGATTCCCATGTCCAAGTAGAAGAAACCCTTCTGATCATTTCTTACGTTGTATTAATTCGGACTTCGACCTTGTCACTGCAACTCTGATGGGATCTCACAGGGTATGTGCATGTATGCTGTAGCAGTTTAGCTATTGCTATCATCATTTCTGGATAGAAAAAAATCAAAGCTTTTTTCGTTAGCTAGATCATGATACCTGTCCATCCCTTATACTTGAATTTTATTAAACTGAATTATAATTCTTCTGGTTTTCTTTAACCTAAGGAAATTCAAATTCCATCCGATCCCTTGGCAAATTTGCCAACAGCAGCGATCAAGGCATCTTTGGTCAAGAAGTACATATCCTCCAATCATGCAGTAAAAGCAAGAGCAAGGATTCAACAAATCTTGGCAATTGTAAGCCTTTCAAACATTTCTGCATCCAATGCATATTAATTCTCCTTCATCGTAATTGTCTCGTTTGTCTCGTTCTTGCATCCGTCAGTGATTAGAGTTCTCAGGATGATCTCTTAATGCATATCTTAAATGCAATTTATAGCTGGTTCTTTCCAAGTTGTGCTCGCAGTTTGCATGTTCAGAAGGCATTGAAATTTTTAAAAGGACAATAATAGCATTCTCTTATACCACTATCTACTGGTTTTCATGAACATGAATGCTTCACTGCTGCAGAAAGGGCTTGTGATTAACATAAGAGGGGAAAACCAAGCAAACTGGTGGAAACAACTTTCAACACTGACAAAGAGATCTTTCATTAATATGTGGAGAGATTTGGGGTACTATTGGGTTAGGATAATCGTCTACATCTTGCTGTCTATTTGCGTTGGTACCATGTTTTTAGATGTTGGCAAAGGCTATACAGCAATATTGGCCCACGGAGCTTGTGGGGGGTTTCTGTCAGGGTTTATGACATTCATGTCCGTTGGAGGCTTCCCTTCCTTCATTGAAGAACTGAAGGTAAAATACTCGTTTTGATGAAACTTATAGGAAAGTACTATGGCACTAGTTCAGTTTTAATTAAGCTTTCGATTTGTATGCAGGTTTTTTACAAGGAAAGGCTCAACGGATATTATGGGGTCGCGGTGTATACAATGTCAAACTTTCTTTCTTCTTTTCCCTACTTGACTGTGATGTCATTTGGTACCTCCAGTATTACCTACTACATGGTGAAATTTCGATCTGAATTTTCAAATTTTCTGTATGTCTTCATGGCCCTTTTAAGCAGCATAGCAACTGTAGAGAGTTGCATGATGACTATAGCTTCGCTAGTCCCCAACTACCTAATGGGATTCGTTATCGGATCAGGATATATTGTAAGACAACATTCTAATTCATCCTTTTCAGCCCATCATCATTCTTCCTAAAACTTCATGGTTTCTATTCCATTGATATTTTTTTGCAGGGAATCCTAATGATGACCTCTGGGTTTTTCCGATTGCTGCCTGATATTCCCAAGGTGTTCTGGCGCTACCCAATTTCTTACATCAACTTCGGCGCATGGGGATTGCAGGTAGGGTGTACGCAAGATTGAATTTTATTTTAGTTTTTCTATTTAACTCTTGATATTTACCATTCCTACAATGGGAAACGCAGGGAGCATACAAAAACGACATGATTGGGCTGGAGTTTGATCCTTTAGTACCTGGTGGCCCAAAACTGAAAGGAGAAGAAGTTCTCACAACCGTGCTTGGTATTAGTCTTGATCATTCAAAATGGTGGGACCTAGCTGCTGTTGTGCTCATTCTCATAGCTTTCAGACTCCTCTTCTTTGCCATTCTCAAGTTCAAGGAGAGAATTCTCCCCGTGTTTCGGAAACTTTGTGCCAAGAGAACTCTAAAACAACTGAAGAAGAGACCGTCTTTCACGAAGACTTCTTATTCACCCTTTCCTTCAATAAGGAACCAACCTGCTTATTCTTTGTCTTCGCAAGAGGGTCTCAGCTCTCCAGTTCCCTACTAGGCTCACATTTCACACACACGGCCGCAGTGCTCAAACCCAGCCTGGAATCACAGAGAAAGTTACGGTGAAGGAAAAACAAATAAACAGATCATACAATGACTTGCTTTCTTAATTAATCATTTAAAATCTCCAGCATTTTGTGTATTCTAGAGAAAGAGACCGGTCAAAATTGCTTTTACCAATGAATTTCACGTTCTAGCTATTCAAAAATATCGTTGGATAATTTCTTGTGCTCATACGTGAAAAAGTATGTTTTGTTCAAAATGGTGGCAGGAGGTCCACGGTAACTAACTAGACAACCTCTATCCGAGTTCCGTTATGTGTCATGGAAAGTAAACTTTCATTGGGATAAGGTTTGAAGTTCATTTCTTTGCAGTTTGAAGAAGCAATGCACATCGACACCTAAAAGCACCATAATTTGGGCATGGCCTGTTAAGCAATCTAGCGAGAAATAAGCGTAAATACCTGCCTTTTCCCATGTTGTTGAATGCGCCCACATGAAAGATTAAAGTTGAATTCTCACGAGAATGTTGCCGGCTGTAATCATGAGCCTAATTTCCAGTATGTAGTCTGAACTGCGAAATCCAACAGTATCATTTTTCTTTCCAGGTGAAAATTCCCTACACAAAAATAATACACAGAATAGAGTAAAAATAATGCTTACTCACGTAAAGTATGATTGTGCATATTGCCAATTACTAGTTGTAGCTGTCACCATCTTTGAACCTGAACCTTTCATGTTACACAAACCATTCAAAGGTAAAATCAAGAGTAACATGCATCAGTCGGTCCATTTATCTATCTATACACTTCAAAATAATATATATAAATTACAACCTGTAACAACAGCATAATTGTACTAAGCAGCACCTGGCCGCCCATTGTATCCAAAAGAAGCTACTAATTAGCCAATGTTTAGCTCCTGTTAATCAAGATTTCCATGGTGATGATCATTGCCGTTGTCCATTCTAAAATACCGCTTTTCTCAAGGTCTAGGTGTGCCTGAAATTCATTCAGGCAAAAGCACAATTTGAGTAATGACGCAATTCAACGCCAAGTGAATCAATTTGACTTTATACACTACTGAAAATCACACGACACCACAATATGTGCTCATGCCCTCGTAGTTGACTTCGTGCAGCAAATTAAAGAAAGCATCCACAGATTCTAATCAAGTCTGGTACTCTCCTGTCTGATCAAAATGACTAGTCACATTCTAAAACTTGCAAAGGTCTGGTTTTGCACGTCGTAGACTGAACCAATCATGATGAACCCCAAGGGGAGTAACAAGTTTATTATTAAAATATTTGGCCAAGAAACAGCAGGCAAAAACTACCAGAGGACAGTTGGACAGCAATCTAAAGGACCCAACACTTTAGTTGTCAAACTAGAAACAGATATCAACTAGTTAGCTGGCAGCGCCTCACTGCCGTTCAGACCAAAACTTTTTTGTCAGAAAAAAAAATGTGCAAGCATTTGTAATGTCTTCTCTATTTGCAAGAAAAAAAATTCCAAAATTAATTCTCCAATTTAAGAGCTAGTCTTTTTTCTAGTTTATTCGGTAGTTCAGATTTAATTCTCATAATTATTCCCAACTTGAGAAGCTGAAGCAGCATATTGCCAGAAACTGAATTTTCCTCCTCGGGATGTACCCTGATCAAAGTTCTGTTGTAAGTTTCAGTAGCCTCAACAAAAAAGATCTATTCAAAGGCATGAAACGTCTTCAATCCACCAATTCTCCGCTACACCTTGGAGTTTCAAGTTTTCAGCATCATTTGCTAGAACATTCAAGTGCATCATCCTTGCTGAGAGTAAATAATTCGGGGTCTATGCAGGCATTCGGAGCAATGGCATCAGAGCATTGTTTCAGGATTTGTAACTTTTTGGCCCACAAAGAGATGGATTCACAGCTTTTCAAAATCTGTCTTTCCATGTTGATAATAATACAAAACTTAGAAGAGTCTCTGTCTTGGAAACTAGATTCCTTGTTCAAGATCATCACTCATTTCCAAGAAATGTGCAGCACAGTGTATTAGAGCAATGTTGGATGCTGTTAGATCAACCTTCCATCAATAGCAGAACTTCACTACTATCTCAAAGATTCTGGATCCACCTAGAAAATTGTTTAATTGAGTTTTGGGAGGGTACCCTTTCCTTCATTGCTTCTTCTCTGGAATACTAATTTATCCAAATATTCACTTCTTGAGAGCATGGGGAAGCAGTGTACAAAAAATGACATGAAAGCTAAAATCCGAACACAGATTCTTCTACAGAGAAAAAGCAAAGAAAACTCGATCTTAACCCTTTTTTTAGAAGTTTGAAACCAAAATACTTCAGATTTGGGGATAGACATATATGACATGTGAATCAATGAAGCATCATAATCCAGATAATTTTGTTACCTAAATCTTCTTAGTAGCTGTACTAGTTAGCAGCTATAAGATTCTTTCTTGTCTGACTACCATGTATTGGTAAGCTTGTTTTCATGATTTACAGTGAAGGAATATGGTCTAACCTCAGGATTAAACTTGCAGCAGCTCAAGAAATATTTAGACACAAATTTAATGCAGATATTCAAATAGATTTCTCCCAAGACTGGAGTGATTCACTTTTATAGTACATAAAGCGAAATCGGATAGATTAATTAGGTCCGTTTGGATATTGAAAGCATGGTCATTGTACTTTATGCAACTGAAAGCTGGAATCTCCAACTTGTATGATCAAATCATTTGCAACTTTCATGTGAATGGTCCTGAAGACTAAAAAAAATCACTTATGGTTGCATAAGAAAATTTTAGCAGATTAAATGGAGAATATTTGATTCTGCAGTTGTAATTTGCAGAACATATATATTTTGATACTTGCATGGAGAGGGAAAGAGGGATTACCAGTTCTGATTTCGTCTTTCAAGTGATTCGGCAACCATATTCGCATCAGCTGGAAGAAAAACACACTTGTTATGCTTTCTACTAGATAGAATAGCATTTCCACTGTCAAGACTTCTACTTCCCATGCTAGCCATACTATGTCAAAGGAAAACAAAGCTGTGGTGATCCAACTTTAGAGATCCACAGTTAGACATGTATATACAGGTTTGTAGTCTGCAGAAAGATGAGAGTTGGGGTGGAATATTCACCACTTCAAGTTTCAGCCACTACAGGAAATAATTTGTAGGCAAGTAGTTAAAATCGAGGGGCCCATCTAAAATCCGTGTATGACAAAGCGAGTGTGAAAAACAAAAGCAGCAGCAATTTTTCTTGCTAAAAAAGGGCAAACCCAGGGAGCCAAGAAAAATTCATAAACTTCAGCAATCGCATTCCCAAAGCTATATCAGGGGTGGGAAAATAAAAGACTAACTCCACAACCTACTGTCATCTACATCAACATGAATCCAGCACTCTTATAGGCAGTGCTGGCATTCTAGATTTGATGTCCTAACATCAAGTATGCTAATCGACAGATACAACCTAATTGAACATGCATTTTTCAATGAAAATATTTTCAAAAATCAATAGAAAGAATCAAAGCAATCTGGTTCAGCAGGAGAAACTAAAAGGCGAGCAAATTGATAGAGTGGAAGAACTAAAAGCCTAGTCAACCAGAAGAAATCAACAACAAACCCAACACAAACACAACACCACTCATTTGTGAGCAATAACAGACCAAGAAAGAATCTTCAAATAATAACCAACATAATCTACAAAATGAACCATACAAACGTATAATGCAGGAGGAAATAAGGCAAAAGATCCACACCTAAATAATTTGGGGTCTACGCAGGCATTCCAGGCAATGGCATCAGAGCATCATTTCACGACTTGTAACTTTTTGGCCCACAAAGAGATGGATTCACAGCTTTTCAAAATCCAAAATATGTCTTCCCATGCTCATAACAATACAAAACTTATAAAAGCCTCTGTTTTGGAAATTAGATTTCCTTGTTCGAGATAATTGCTCATTTCCAAGAAACGTGCAGCACAGTGTACAGGAGCAATGTTGGATGCTGTTAGATCAACCTTCCATCCATAGCAGAACTTCACTGCTATCTCAAAGATTTCAGATCCAACTGGAAAATTGTGTAATTGAATCTTGGGGAAGGTACCCTTTCCTCCATTACTTCTTCTCTGGAATACTAATCTATTCAAATATTCACTTCTTGAGATCATGGGAAGTTATGCGTGCAAAAAATGACATGAAAGTTAAAATTTGAACACAGATTCTTCTACAGAGGAAAAGCAAAGAAAACTCTTAACCTTTTTTTTTGAAGTTTGAAACCAAAATACTTCAGAATTGAGGAGACATATATGACATGTGAGTCAAAGAAAATCCAGAATTTTATTACCTAAATCTTCTTAGCAGCTGTGCGAAGAAAAAAAGCCACAGGGAGGGAGCGGAGCTCAGCCTTTGGAACGCAAGCAGGAAGTAAAAAACAATTCAAATGGCCCCCAAGACGCTCTTTTATAGAAATGAGAGAGCTAACACCTAGCAAGCGAGCAGGTTAAAAAAAATATCAACCCAGCTCATCCAGGTGCTAAAAAACATGGCAGGAATGAGTAAGGTGATCTGACAGGAAAAAAACAGTAATAACTGAAGAAATCAGATCAGACTGGTTGCCACAACCCATACAGTCAAAACCCAACCAAACTAAGATTGATTTAAGCAAGCCCCTAAACCAGTAACCCCATAAGCTGATAGAACAAAATAGACTGTATGATACCAGAACTCAACCAAAATCCCCAACTAATCACAAACCAACTGAACTGCTCCAATGATAACAAAAATCAAACCTGTGCAAGTGGTACTGCATTTAATGCAGCACCATTAGAACCCATACAAGTTGAAAGAAAAGACACCCAAAATCATGCCAGTTTAAACGTTATGGGAGCCGCATTTGCAGGAGCAAGGCTAGCCTCCTCAAACAAAATCGAGAACAGTCAAGAACCCTCTGAAAAAGCACATCAAAATGAGATCAAAACCTTGGAAACTAACCCAGAAAATCTGGAGCGAACGTGCCTAGCTGCAGGTCCATACCCAACAAAGGTTCTCCCGCAACGACCACAATCAGCCACCAATGAAATACACAAAAGAGAGAGGTGATATGCAACCCCCCAACATCACAAAGATACACAACAAAAATGAAATCAGAGATAAATTGAGAGTCTACCGTGCGAGCCACAGTATAAATGTCTCTGGATGCACGGTGAATTCACCAAACCTTTCAGTTTTTTTTTTAAACATATATAATCAACTAAAAAGACTGACAATCTAAACTGCCCATCTCTGGCAAAGAACAAAGTTGAAACATGCTCACCATCTTCCAACTACGACAAAGGAACTTACTGAAACCACAGTGACTTGGGAACAGCACGCTAAATAGAAACTTGTATGATGCATAAGCCTTAAGCCATGGTTTCTGAAACATCTAGCTTGTAAATAGGAATTCTGTAAAGGTATCAAATATTCACTGCAAAATGTGCAAATCAGTTCAGATAAACTATTGTACCCTAGTAATATTTCTCATTAACAAAAACCAGAAATCCATTACCAAGAAACAATTAAGGTGCCATCGTGCTCATGAAATATAATTGCATCTCACAAGCAAATATCATCTCTCTCTTCTTCTTCTTTTTTCCCTTTATCTTCCATAAAAAAGTTGAGTTTACAGAAAGTGAGTCAGTTCACTTGTCAGTCCTAATATATCAGTTAAAAAAATTATAAAGAAAATGCTAAACTCAAATCAACCTCCCAACTCCACAGATGGTTAGGAAGTTACAGGCTAATGTTTCTTCTCCTCGGTGACACCATTTTCAGAACGATTATCAAACCCATGGTAAGGAACATCAATCATGGGTTTGGGAACTGGACGTCCTCCAAAATCCTCTGGAAAGAATTCAAAGTCGGGGCCAAAGTTGAACTTCACCACACAATTTGGCTGACTGGGGAGAGTGTACATTGAAGCAGCAGGGTAGTAACGACCACCAAATAAATCCTTAAAAGCAACACCTTGACAGACTCCATTTTTGAAGAAAGATATCTCACTTCCTGCACAAAGAAAATAATTTTTAGAACACAGTTAATAGTAACATCCACCTGTCAAACACGGATTACATATTAGCATACCAAGATTAGGGCATGGATAAACCATGCTCATTTTAAAATAGGAATTCCAACAAGTTATCATCAAGCTTATGTCCCCTAGCTAGGCATTCTCTACCTAGCAACCCAAACACTGTATTTTCACATGATATTTCATCAATAACTTGGTGAGTTCCGTAAAATATGCCCCCCAAATGCACAGCATTTAAGATAATATTCCATTCCATCAACAAATTGGTGAGTGTGAGATCTTCTTTCAAATGCAAGGCATAGCTGGCAGAAGATTGGTCAGGCATGTCCATTCCATCAGAATAAGAATCTAATGTCAATGATACACTTCACCTAAGAAAACGTGAAAATGATATGTGGTTTCTTTCACATCTCAAAAACAATCTGAAAGATGATACAAAATTTACAACCTGGGTTACCATCAGCGTGAACAGGCCAGACCCAAACCAAATCAGATTTTTCCAGCTAGATTCAAAGATTTCTAACTGCTTGGAAAGGAAATCTAATAGTCACAGACTGCGCACATCATATGGGTACCATCTTCATATAGGATGGAAACTCTCATCTGCTCCTAAGTGTAGCCCACCCTTGATTTAAAAAATAAAAGAAAAGGAAACTTTCCACTTCTCTCTTCCCCTTCAATTGTCCTGACTACCCCTACTTCAGACTTTGAGATTGGGTAAACTCGAGATGCAATTTCAATCACTTATTTGTAATCAGACAGGTCACAACCCTTCTTGTACATTTGGAAAAGACCATAAATGCCTAGTCATTTGGAAATCACAAATTCCCACAAGATCACAGACCTATTTACTGAGAGAAGAATATAAATGCCATGTGCAAAGCAGGTGGTCTATCGCCTCTTCTTAACCTACCTTAAACTTCCACAATACCACCAACTCCATGTTCAATTTTTCATCACAACACTTAAATTTCTGGAAACTAATGCAACAGGGAAAACAACAGTGGATGTGCTTAAAACTACTTTACCACTAAACTTAGTGTGGCATGATTGATGCGAGTGAGGGTAGATTCAACCTTCAGAACACCACCCTTTCCATGCCACCTCCACTCCCTCGGCACAGAAAAACCAAGTTGCTAACCTCAGCATAGCAGAACTTACGCAGATAGAATAGAAAGGGCTGAATTGGCCAGACATTGGAAGGCTATATAAGAAGCTCTGCATCCACGATTGAGGACCTATTCTACTAGCATTCGCACTCAAAGATTGCCATAGCTCTTCTATGAAACAACAAGGAACTCCCTTGCAACTCACAATAAATTTCAAGCACCATGCTATATCACTTGATCAATTAATCTTGTATTATAATTCCAGGTACGTGTGCTGCCTACTTTTACTCTTCCAACTGATTACACACCTGTCTTAGAATGCAAGAGAACAGCTGAGCTTTAAAAGGAGAGGAGTTATCTTATCATTATTGACCTTCTGTACTTGCATGTATAGTAAAATAAGCCTATCCCCATTTCCCAGAAAAGAATACGTGTAATCAAATTCTCAAGTGACATACAATCTCAATAGGAGAAAGTCTCAATTTTTTCTCCAACAAGTCAACAACAAATCCGATTACGGATAGGAGGAAGTGGAATTACAATTAAGGGACAACATGGAACATCAAAATTCTAACAGAGAGCATCCTTATGCATAAAAAGAAAAAAAGACCATCGTAGTGACAGGATAATCATCCTTGAACACCCCCACACAATCAAATCTACGAGGCAGGAATCTCCTTCCCATCCACACCATTAACTAATATATGTTGCACAAGATTCAGAGTTGTTTTTAGAGGTACTTACTTCCCATCCTATATGCAATTAAAGATTTCCAATTTAAAGGAACATATAATTCAAATTTAAAGCAACTTTCTTAGCTAAAGTCTTGATGCTTATACAGTCATGGCACTTCGTCCAATCCTAAATTCTCTTATTCAATACAAGAAAACAAGAGGTCCATAAACCCCTAAAATTCCTTGATGCAAACCATAACCAATGCCATTAACATCAAACAAAAAAGTAACCTAAGAAACTCGTTACTTAATCAGCACATTGCAACACACTCAAGTTTCAAGAGTACGCACATGCTCAACAACATATGGAAAACAAACACATAACAAATCCCGCGTTACGCAAAACAAGAAAAACATAAACTCACCAGGAACAATCTTGGGAGGATCTTCCTTAGCGTCAGGAGCACAAACATACCTCTGTCCTTTATACCAAACCAAATGAGCAGGTTTAGGAGTATACAACTGCCCCTCCGGCAAGTTAATATAAAACCCAACAACATCCCCTTCCTTATAACCTTCCTCGCCATACTTCTCCCTCAATGCCTTGTGCACTTTACTCCCATCAATATCTCTGTACCCAAAACTATTCCCATCATACCCAACCGGCGCCTGCAAATCCCCTTTCTCCGTAGACCACCCAAGTCGTGTGTGGCCGGTTTCTCCTAAACTAACCACTTTAATTTCAAAATACCAAGCTCCTTCACATACCCCTCTTGTAGCTCTCACCATTCTATACCCTTTAGTACTCCCTGCACTCATCCTATCTTCGCTCAATTCGGCTTTCTCTGCTTTATATACTTTAGACAGGCAGATTTGTAAGGCCGGGGTGTCGTCGCTTTTGTCAGGGAATCTTGGGATTGGAGAGATCAAAACAGTGTCTTCTGATGGTGTGTTTTGTGGGTTTTGTTTTGTTTTTTTCTTGCCTTTGCGTGTGGATCTTGTGACCCAGACATTATTGTTGTTCTTTTTCTTCGACTTCTTTTTTGTTGTTGTTGGGGTGATTTTGGTTGGTTTCTTGAATTCGTTGGCTCCATTGTTGTTGTCGTTGTTTAAGATTTCTGCTATTGTCGTAGGTTCTGGTGGTTCTTGGTTTTGTGTTAAAGAGGAGAGTTGTTTTTGTTTTTTAGGAGGTGGGTCTTCTTCATCTCCATCGTCTTCAATGTCTTCGATTTCGGTGTCTTCAATTTTGGGAGATTTGGTCGTGGGCTTCTCGTTGTCGTTTGAGGTTGTCGGGTGGTCTGATTCGGAGAGGTATTCGGAGGCTGGTGTAAAGGGGTCCTCTCGTTGAGGTTGTTGGTTGGAAGTTGTGTTGTCAATTGGAGTTGTTTCAGCGTCGTTTTGAGGTGGGTCTGTGCCGTTTTGGCGTTCCTCGAGGTCAATGGGACTGATGGTGGGAGGAGGAGAAGGGTTGTGGTGGGTGGCGCTGTTGTTGGTTTGTTGTTGTTCTTCGTCTTCTTCTTCGTCTTCGTCTTCGTAGGTGGCTTGAAGGGAATCCATGAGGTCAGGGAGGTTTGGACTGTGGATTAGCTAAGGAGCGAGAAGAGTTTTTGAGCGCTTGCGGACGGAGGGAGAAAGTAAAGACAAGAATTTCAAACAGAAGTCAGAAATGCGGGGGGGACATATAACCCCTCGATTTTCCTCCTAAGACTCATTTCTTTTCGGGGTTAATATCGCCTTTTTGCCTTCTACTTTTGCTTTTATTATGAATTATGCATTTCTATATAAAAATAAATGTATAGATTTTATATTGCAAGAACCACATTCGTTAAGCGTGTAAAAAAATAAGAATAACTTACTCATATTTATTCTTATTTTATCGATAATTTTTTTTTAAAATCTGATGCTAATATTTTTTATTAGTATTTCCTAAATCAATATTAAATATTCTCTTTTTTTAATTTTATGATAAATTTTCATTTTTTTGGTTTTTAATTCAATTTTTTTTATTTAATACATATATATACTAATTTCTTAGATATCAAATCTAAATACATGTATTTTTAACACGTGTGGTATAGTTTAACAAAATTTGACAAGAAAAGAAGATTTATATATAAAAAAATGTATGAGGATAAATTAATAAAAAAATAGGAATAAAAAATATTATTAACTCATTTTTATTGGTTAATCACATGGTTGATTGACACGTAGATAGGGTGCCTTGATGGATTTTTTTTCTATCGTTGGTATGGTTTGATATTTTTTTTAAAGGATATTTTTTTGGCTTCGTATTGATGCAACAAACTAATTCCCTATCGTTTCAGGATGTAAATTCCCCAAAAAAACGTTATATAATCCATTTGAGGGGGGTGATTGATTAGATATTTTAATTTTAGGAGTTGATCTATAATTAAATGGCAGATTGAGGTTAGTCCCATATAAAAATGGTGCATTTAATTAATACTGGTTATTTGACAGATAATTTTTTTAGGTAAAAAAATAAACATACAGGTGTTTTTTTTATTCTAATTATAAATTAAAAGGTTTATGCATGCATTTAATTAAATATATTGAGAACTATTTATTCCAATAAATACAAAAATCAATGTGTTAATGCGTCTATTCAACTCGTCTCGCTGCTGGTCAATAATTGTTTTTCTAATGCAAAAAAAATTAATATGCAAGTGTTATTAATATATTTTTTGATATCGAATAAAAAATATTACTGTGAATTAAAAAGTCAATGTTTATATATAATAAAACATAGTAAGGATCACATGCGTTAATAAAAACATGTAAGATTTCAAGCTAATTTTTAATGTAGAATGAAACATTGTTGCGATTGTTATAATAAAATATTATTTCTTAGTCTTCGTATAATGTTATTTTTTGAAAAAAATGTAAAGAAAAACAATTATAAAAAAATAAAAATAAATAAAAATAATAACAAAAAGAATAATATAAATAAGTCAAGTGTAAAGTGATAGATATTTAAAGTTTAAAAAATAAAAATAATATGTTTTAAAAAAAATGTAAAGAAAAAGAAAGGAAAAAATAAAAAAATATTTTAAAAAATAAAGATAAAAAAATAGTGATTAATAGATTAATTGTAAAATAACAAAAATATCAAGTGTAAAGAGAAAAAAATATTGATTTAATAGGTCAATGGTGATAAATTTTTTAATGTTTTTATTATTATTTTGTTCTGTTGATATTAAAAATAAAAAGATATAAAAAATATTGTTTTAATATATTTTGAAGGGAAAACATTTGACACCATAATCCAATTAAGGTCTCGTTTGACATTGTGATCTACCCGTTTTTTTTTTTAATTTTGGATTATTTTAGCTTCAAATTAAAATTTTTGGATATTTTTGGATCATTTAAAAATTTTAAGGTAAAAAATAAATTTAAAAAAATAAAAAATATCTTATTTTAATTTATTTTCAAGTGAAAAATACTTAAAAAAATATTTTCTACCATATTTAGAGCTCGTTTATTTTTGCGTTTCAAGAACGCTTTTTAAAAACTTGAATTTTTTTTAAATTAATTTTTTTAGTATTTTTAAATTATTTTGATATGTTGGTATTAAAAATAAATTTTAAATTTTTTTAAAAGATATTATTTTATATATTTTTAAAATAAAAAACACTTTAGAAAACACAACCGTATTATTAAACAAGTTGTTACAAATTGGCCTGAATTTGATCTCCTCCTTCTGGAAAACAAAAAAAAAAAAGATAAATCAAACCTCACCCCAAATTTGCACCGAAGAAAAGAAAAAAGAAAGAAATAGAGATGGTCTTCTTAGTTGACACGCGTTGTACCAAATCTCTCTCTCTATATAACAGTAGTAGTTAGTCATTAATGAATTGGGGTGTGTGTATAGTGATAATCAGATAGAGAATATCTCTCTCCTCTTATCTCTCTCGTAGCCATAGACATGATGACATGAGTTGCAGCAACTACTCGCGCTTTGTCTCTGTCTGTCTCTCTGATAAATGACAATTCTGTTCCTGTGATGCCCTGCACTGACTTGTCGTACCGGCTTCTTTCTTCTTAGAAGAGAAGAGAAGAGAAGATCCCTTTCTTTCCGTCCCTGTCTGTCTGTCTGTCTCTCTTCTTCAACTTCACTAATTATTATGACTACTAGCAAGCTCAATTCCACTGTAATTATTCTGCTTCTCTCTTTCCTTCTCTACCTCCACTGTATTAATTAATGATTAAATAAATATAAAGTCTATACTGGATAATAATTACTATCATCTTTGATTTCTTTTTCTCTGTTGGTTGACTTTTCATTATCATTGACAGTCTGTGTTTGGATCTCTCTTGTTAATCTTGAATTCTCTTTTTTCTCTTTCATTTTGCACTCCCTGTGAATTGTAGCACAAGCTCAATCTGGTAGTGTTTTCTTACTTGAAAGCTAAGCAGTTGCCTGGATTTTGGGTGTGTGTTTGTGTGTAGTGATGGATCAACATTAGTAGAGATTTGTTAGTGGTATCATTCACAACTGTAATTTAGAGACAAATTGCGTTTTTGTGCATGCAATTCCATATTGCTTGGAGAAATGTCAGTGTTTTCCCTTGTGAAAAAAGCTAGAAAGGGAATTCTGTCTTTTTCGTGTTGAGTTGTTACATTACATATATCATCATATCCCAAAATTTGTTTTTGTTTATGTTTTAATCATGTTAATGATGCGTCTTTAATCATATAATCTCGAATGACAGGACTTCCTAAACCTTACCACTGTAGTTCTTGTAATTAATGATTCAAAATGTCAAATTGGTGGCCTTGCCTTTCCAAGTTTTGACTTTCGAATTTGGTCTGTCGTTGAACGATTTGACCGTTATAAGTTGTGTTCATAATGCATTCAATGACTGAATATGCTCTGTTGATGCATTCACAATTGGAAGTAACCGAGGATATAATGAGTAGGTATGTTTGAAATTGTTTTAGTACTGCTCAAACCGGCATAAAGGAAATGCTTTTTATTAACTCCTCTTTCCATTAACTGTACTCAACATTCTGCTTTCTCGTTGCATCACCCCAATTGTATCAAGTTGATCCCTCCTTTCTGATAGGATCCTCATGGAAATGGAGATGCAAGTTTGCCGTGTTCGCTGCCTGACAATAAATTTAGTGATTCACTTACCCTTTTCCATTCTGAGAAGGCAGTGCAGGAGCTTCTTCAACAGACTCCAATCCAACACACTGATGACCATCTCATAGAGTTCTCAGAGGCTCTTAGAAGTATGTTTTCCCTTGACTTTTTGGACCTGCACCTTTCTTTTCTGGAACTATTATTTTCTGTGAGCACCCATCTAATGTGCAATTTTACAAATTAGCTGTTGCCAAGGCATTAAAACAAGCTGCCGAAGGAAAGGCTTTTGCTCAAGCTGAGGCTGCTGAATGGAAACGTAGATTTGAACTGGAAAGGGCACAGAATCAACAGCTAGAGCACAAAGGTTTCTCTGATGATTAAACAACATGCATAAATAGAAGCATATGAGTTTCATCCATGCATATCTCACTTTTGTCTTTGATGCTGCAACCCAGTAATTTTATAGGGGGGAAAAAACAGTTCAATGAGGCCTATCTGAATCATTTTAATTCTCCTGCAAAAATCACTTTCTAAAATTCATTTCTCTGTTTGATGCGACTTTTATTGCTTAATATTTTGCAAGCTTCATGTCAAATTCCTTTGATTTTTGAACTTCCTTTGGCAGCTTTCTGGTATTAGTAGCCCTGACTGCATGCAGTCTATCCTTTGTAATTTGTATGGTTCTCTATTGTTTCAAGCTTTTCATCTCCTCCCTAGGATGCCCTTATCCTGTGATTTTTTTCTATTGGTTATAAAAATAAGTATTGTGGTCTTACATTCATTATAAAAATAAGTTCTAAGAATTATTTCATCAATATAGATAATTATTACCTTTCATAATTGTTTCATCAATTATAGATTCCTTCATAAAAAAATGCATTTCCCCATGAATATGGAAAGCGTATCAATGCCGCAACTGTGGATGAGCTGTTATTCGTTATCCTGATTTATTTTAATTGGTACGTACATATTTTAGTTTCTCGTATAGATGGTTGATGTGTGAGAGCCTATGGGGTAGTCTTCTGATTTCTCCAGTATTCAACCCCTCCCAGTTCAAAACTGCTATTTTTTGGTTGTTGTTAAAAGCAACTTGTTCTGATATACTCAGTAGATCTTATTATGATGATTATTTGGATTTATCATTCATTGGCAATGTTGATTTCTTATTGTCAACAAGCATCCTCGACCATGGGGCCTGACAATGTAGATTTCTTGTTGTCAACAAACATCCTCGACCATGAGGCCTATAATTGGAAAAGAAGAGGGACACTGTTTATTGTTGATAATGACATGATTGAAATCCACCTCGTGCATAAGAAATTCATATGATGTTATTGTGCACGCCATTGAACACTATTGTACTTCGTATGATGTCTTTATCTTTTAACCCACTAACAAGAAGGTAACATAACAAAATATTTTTTGCATGGGGGCCTGTCTATGATCATGTGGGTTCACATGTGAGCATGCACACTTGTGTGCATGTTTTGTGTATATCAAGCATTCTGATAAGAAATGTATTGCCAATATCTTATGAGCATATCTTTGTGAGTTTGTTTTTTTGGAAGGAATTCATTGCAAGTGGCTTTGGAGCCAAATGGCATCTCTTGGGTTAAGGTAAAATCATGGGTTTAGTCATGGCATTCATGCTTTCTTAGTGAAGAAAGGTGAAGATAAAAAAAACTACGAAGGAAACCTCCATGGGTGACGAACTAGAAAACCATGAAATAAAAAGGAAAGTTGAAATGTAGAAACTCACAATTGAAGTGTATTAGAAAGGACAACTCAAATTAAGGAATAACGATTATACCGCCTAATAAGCGATTTCCTTCTTTCCTTGATCTACTATTATATAAGATAAATTACCATTGACCAAGGTTGAAAAGTCTCTCTTCCTTCACAAGCATACTTCCATGCCTTTGTTTGGTTATTCAAAACTAGAGTGTATGGCTAGTACTGATCTTTGTGTTGGCTACTGAAAGGTAAAAAGTTTTCACGAGTGAAATGGGATAGCACTGACAATAAATCATCGAATAATGAATTCTAGAACATTTCCTAATATTGAACTTCAGGGTTATCTAAATGGGTGTGCTTGCTTGAAGAATTTTAATAGCATGTAGCCCCTAAGTTGATATATTGAACTCATGGTTGTGTTCAAGCACACTAAAAAAGGTCAATAATGTCTAGGTCCTTCCAGATGACCTCCATTCTGAGCCAATCATTCCGAACCTCCATTCTGAGCAAATTAGTTTTGCATGTTAGGCAGTTTGAAAGTCCTTGTGATTATTGTATTGCAAGTTTTATTTTGTACTTGCTGCAATTAATAGCACAGAGCGCATATTTAATCTAGTCTTGGTTTATTGGTCTCTTTCATGTTGAACTGTGCGTTTAGCTTCTGTGCTCTAATTAGGTAAGTTATCTCATTTAAATATACATTTCTTTCTTAAATTTGATGGATGAATATCTATTACCAATCTCATAAATACAAAGGCAGAGGAAGTTTAATCCAAAATTGTACTTGAAGACTTTAAATGATTTCATTGCTGAACAAGGGGCCTTTATTTTATGCTTTCTTGTATGAGTAAAGCTAAATAACAAGAAAATATGATAAGAGAAAACTTATATGAGCTGTTGGATCACAATCTTAAAGTGGGACCCGCTTGTAGGTCCTGGGTCCCACAAATTCATCAGTTCATGTGTATTCTTGAAGATTTTTCCTGTCATATTTTCTTGGTATTTAGCATTACTCTTCTTGTTTTGTGCTTGTCCATTAATAACTTTGTCATTTGGTCTTCAAGATCCTTTCTGTGGGGTTTTAGCCATTAAAGATTCTCTCAAGACTTTTACTGCTTCCATTAAATATACTACGTCCTCTTATGACATGCTATATTTGTTTATTATATGATGTTCAAAAAAGATTTATTATTTGATGCCCAAACAATGCATCTACCATTTTATAGTAGTTTAACTTGTAAATGGTAAATCATAACTTTCTCATTTTGCTGCTTGCTTTATAGTTGCATATCTATTTGTCTTTGTTGCCATGACTTTTTTTTTAGTTGCTTTACTGTTTGTGTTTTTTTAAAATAAAATAAAGTCATATAGGTGGCTCTATGTTAGATCTGTTGTTGTTAGATGCATGCCGTGCTCATTGAAGCTGAAATCTGTGTAATTCCTCGTGTGAAGAAATGCTTGATTGTTTGGTTTTTGTGTGTCTGATGGTGCTGAATTAAGTTGTTTCTTATTTCAAGTTTTTTTGTCCATTAAATATTACACCATGTTCTGAGTGTTTCAATGTCTGATTTTGTCCACTTCTGAAGGAACGACTTTGATGACTTGTATTACAGGAAAGTCACCAGGGGAGTGTAATGGTGATATTAATGCTCAGCGGATGGAAAACTCAACTAACCAACCCATGCTGAGAAATGAAGCAAATGAACAATCTGAAAATTGCTGTACAAATGGGCTTTGCTCTCATGAAATTCTTCATGATGGAGAGACTGACTCCCATGCCAAAGCAGTTCAAAACAAAATGATGAGAAAGGTAATTTTCTTGTTGTGGCCCCGGCTGATACGCTGTTTAGTTTGTTTTAACTACTTGTTTAATTGCACACTAGGTTCACAGCATCACATGTTTGGATGGGAACCAGCTAGTCCTGGTAATACTATACCATCTGTTGATGTTCTCTTAGAACCTAGAAAGTACTCTTCATAAGCTTTGCTAGTACTGTTGCTTTTGTTTTTATTTGCTTGTTGATTTTTGTGATCATTTAAATGAATTGACACAATTTAAGTCCAAGGAAGTTCTTAGCTAATCCAACATTAAAATTGTGCTGGTGAATCTGGATATTATTCGTGTTTTGACAAATTAGATTTAAATTTGAATCCTGAGACAGGCATCTTTCAAGCTTTCATGGTGGTGTAAAGGTGACATTAGTGATCAACACAAACATGATATTGTCTCTTTTGAAAGAGGAAATATAACAGCTGCAGGGCGCAGCAGCAAACAGGTATTGAGTCGTGCTCTGTCAACAGTAGCTAGAATTTTTTCCCTTCATATCATAAGCAAATTTACATAAATACCTGTTCATTTGTATTGCTTTTCCTTTGAGAAACTCTTAGAGCTCTGTTTCTCCCACTATTAGGAACAGTTTACAAGGGCATCTAATATGTG
>Ga0307517_10001895_pt1 | contig 34249 bp, 39 predicted proteins | sample 23_EM_MG_FD_194515 | JGI IMG/M metagenome (GOLD analysis project Ga0307517, IMG submission 194515) | Populus trichocarpa ectomycorrhiza microbial communities from riparian zone in the Pacific Northwest, United States - 23_EM | ecosystem: Host-associated > Plants > Roots > Unclassified | place... | reverse complement strand
TCATGATATTCCTCGGTATAGAGATAAAAGTTTCCAAATATCTCAAATGTAACTGTGTCGCTTGTTGACAAAGTCACTGCTAGCGGATGAAGCAGATTCCGGGCGTGATCTTGGTTTCCAGGGGGCAGCGCTAGCGAATCGGAGCGCAAGGGTGTTGTGGAACTTGAAAGAGGTGCGCGGGCCACACCAGTAAGAGGTCTTGGGGTTGGTGTTACCGGGCCTTCACTCCCATATGGGCTGGATTCTACCGAGAATTGGGATAAAGATGGAGAGTATTCGCGTGCAGGGCTTTCGTGGAACCGTAAAAAAGAGGTACGGCTTCTTGCCCCGGAGGTGTAGAGCCCCCGTTGGCTGCCCATCGTGGAAGATTCTGGTTGGGAAGACATTAAGTTGAGATGGTTCTAGCTATCCGTGTACAGTAACAGATCCCCTTGGATCCCGAATGATATTTATATAAAAGTACAGCTGTGGTAGGCATATGAATGAAGGTTATAAGTTGGCCCAGCTAAGCTAAGTACCCAAGCTGGCTTCCATTCTGTGATCCATTTCATTGCTCGCATAATTTTTGAGTCTATCAATTGAGTATACGAACATGCATGCGTAGGAACCATTGTGCGTATGAATTTTTGTGCGTATGAATTTTGTGCGTATGGTGGTGTATGGTTGCATGTGAATTACTTTTTTGAAAATAGCCGCACTCTAGGATTAGGCTCGGTAGCAGCTACATGAATTGGTATTCACCGCTGTGCTTTGGGCATAGCATTAGTCCAAATCCAGTAGGGGTTGATATACCCTGTTCAATCATAATCTGAGGTAACCAAATTTGATCTTTTACGCGAGTTGACTAGTTCCAATTGAAGACTCTCATACAGCGCATTCGCTCCTACATGGCAACCAAATCTTGAATCAAACCTGCAAGTACGGGGTCTCTCGAAGCTGTCGCAACTATTGAAAGCAAACCCAAGGTGAGGATCTAATACTTGAATACCATGCAGTGACGAAGGCACTCAGTGCCTTTCCGAGTGATTAAAGGTGATTCCTGATTATAACCCTTATATATAGGTTGGTAATTATGCTATGTAATTATCCTCCACTTAGATACTCACAAGAATCTCATACCATAACCATCTTGTTGCTACTGCCGTCTACCTTTGCCGCCTTTCCTTTATTTACACCTAAGGCGATGACAACGGCCCCAATCGAGGAAGCTCCAATGGATGAGTTTTATACCTGGACATTTGGCCCTGATGAAATAATCGACCTTTTTCCCATTTCCTTTGGCAGAATGAAGGTGGACTTTTTTTTCTGTAAGCTGTTACTGGATCCCACCTGCTGCAGGTGTGCAGCCAACTAGAACTATGAAAGCTGATAGTGAGCGATAGACAAACCTTGGGCCAATAGCCGGTCACCACGGATAGGACAGCGGTACCAATTGGAGATGTGTGGATTCGAGTGGGCAAATGGTGGGGGGAAGGCAGTCAAATTGGTACGAGGTGGACGGATCGCTGGAATGTTGGAACGTAGAACAAGGGAATCCCGCGCTATCATACAGGCGCTTGAGTTAGGGTATGAGATTAAGGGTCGGGTCTCGAGCTTAGAAATATTTCAGCAGTGTGACTCAGGCAGGCGTGTGGTAAAAGGCAAAATGACGTGGGGCTTAGTTCCAGACTCAGACAGTTAACAATAACTTCATTCTGACTTCTGAATTTCCATAATTTATACGCTCTTTAATTATATTCTATCAAGCCTTGCTCGAGTTGACTTAATGTATAAGTAGCTGGTCTTGATAAAATGATTTTATAGTTTTTCCCTACTTCAAAACCTTTTGGTCTTACTATAAAAGCACGATCTTTCTACATCTCTACATATCCATCCTTCATTAGTATCAGGAGCACGATCAGGAAAAATATTGTGATTGCATCGACTGCACCGGGGAATACCGAGCCCGGTATCATTCCACTTCCTCGGCTTCGCGCAATGGCCAATGCTCCAGTCGACCATAGCTTCTTTGAAGCCAAGGGCCTTCCCCAGAGCTATCTAGACAACTACGGCGACCTGGAACCAACCTTGTTTTCACATCCTTATCTCTACTCGCTTTCCTGGGGTCATAAAGTGATACGCTTCTTCTGTAAGTCAAATATTTAATATCAATGCTAGGAACCTAGCTTACACTATGATGTGGTAGACATGATGGATTATCCAAAGGCTGGGATGCACACCCCCGTCTTGGGCCAGATGTATTGGTTGGGAACCAAGGTACATGAAGACAAGTCTGAGAATGTGGAGCTACAGCGGAAGGAGATGGTGTCGGGGTTCTTGGACTGTGATGATACAGAGTACAACGGGATCCTTGATGCTCTAGGAGCACGAATTTATATCCGTGCAACTGGGTATTCAATGGAAATGATGCGTAGTGGAAGTACTAGTAGCAGAGTTGTCAGGGGTCTTGTTCATTGTCCCATTGTGGATTCAAATTCTGATTCTGAGATAGAAGCCGGTCCTGAAAACAGCGGAGCTTAACTTCTCTAGAGGAATATGCGTGGCTATTACCTCACATATTTGAACGTAAATTAGAATTAAACATTCGCAGAGAGCGTCTTTACATCAACTGCTTTGGGCGGGTATTTTGGGCGTATGCTTTGGGTGTATGCTTTGGGCGTATGCTTTGGGCGTGTGTTTTGGGCGTGTGATTTGAGCGTGTGTTTTGGGCCTGTGTTTTGGGCGTTTGTTTTGAGCGTATGTTTTGGGCGTATGCTTTGGGCGTATGCTTTGAGTGTATGCTTTAAGTGTATGGCTTTAGAGCGCATGGCTTTGGGCACATCACTTTGGGTAAGTGGTTTTGGGTGTATGACTTTGGGCGTATGGATTTTGCCGAAGAAACCAGAAACAAAGGACAAAATAGACAATCTCAATCTGTGCTCAAGCTTATCATTATGTGAGAGTGTTTCTAACTTCTAAATTGCTATCCTATTACATTATACTGCAAAGAGTAAGGTTACCCACTCAATCATGATATAAAAGAAAAGAGCGGAATCCGTATAGGCGCCAGGCATGATAACAAAACAAATTAAACTCTAAAGGAGTGTCGGTCTCTGGAAATTCAGAGTGAGAAGAGAACAAGAAAAGAGGTAGCGTGCTGCTTAAGAATCTAACCTAAGGAAAACAGCCCCCGGACTTATGATATGGGAGACAGAATACGGGCTAAGGATGAAACCAAACGTGAGATATTGTGGTGGATAAATACAGAAGTGGGAGTGCAGGTAAGGCAAGGTAAGGGGAACTGGATTAAGGACAGTAAGGAAGGCAGAACCGGCGTGAGAGGTCAGGAAAAGAACTAGGAGATAACAAGAAAAGAAAATAGATAGAAGTAGATATTGTTAATCCTCCGGCTCCTGTTTCACACGGTGAGGAAAGTGCTGGCTAGCCATATTGAGAAGGGCCTGCCTATCCATCTCGCGGTCAATTCTATCCATCTCTTCAATGCCAATTCCTTGTTCTTCGGCGTCTTCCCTAGCGGCTGCCTCAAGATCAATGATAATACGGGCATTGCTGGCAAGAAAGTGCTTTCTCTTGGTAACTATATTTTCGATGCTGTCCTGTTGGTCTTCCGGGCTAGTGAAGAAATCCTTGGGTGTTATAGCCCGCCCAAGCAGCCTCTCTCCAATCTCTTGGGTGCTAGCACGGAAACGGTGTTCTGCCGCATCGCCATACAGACCACGAAAGGAAGATCCATAGTCAGGGCGACCTAAGTCTCACATCCTACTTCCCAAACCTGAGCCGCAGGTTTCCCCTTCGTCCGTCATATGGACATCATCATCACCCTCCTCCCAGCCTTCTACGTACTCCTGCTCGCCCTCCACGTCCTCCTCATCGCCCTCCAGATCCTCCTCATCGTCTTCGTCGATCTCCTCTTCCCCAAAGACCTCATCGGAATCCTCTGACCCATTGCCACCCTCATCACCAGACTAATATAGGTCGATAAAATCGACATCTTCATCCTCTTCATCCTCCTCCCAATCTTCGTACCCCTCTGCATTTGGCAAAAGCTACTCAACAGGCTTCACCCAGTCAATCAAAGGTCTACCCTTTTCGTCGAGCTCATCCTCTCGAACCGTCATGTCCAAATCTCTTTCCATATACTCCTCCATCAATCTGTACTCACAAGTACTGTCCTCTCTGCCGATAGGCATCGAGGGGCCTGTCTGAGCTAAACAACACTGAATATTAGTAAGCACATCTCAAGTTAATTGTGCAAATTTTCAAATTTCTTACTTGACTGTGGATTATTAGCCAAGGAGTTTCGCCTCAGGCTACCTAGTCCTATCCTAAACCTGGTGCGATGTGAGATAGGCGCCCTTGTCCTTCCTGTATTACATGTAGCTGCCCTCGCCAAAGCCACAGGGCGTCCAACAGGGGACCTTGTCTGGGATACCAGGGCCCCACTCATTGTGAGTGAACGACTTCGCTCTCGAATCGCTAGCTGGCGGGTGCCCCGGGGAGGAGATTCCTGAGATACAGAAGGCCCCGGAGGCAGTACCAGCGCAGACCCTGTTCACGAGCTTCTGGGTCGCTTCACCACATGGTCGAGTAGAGACTTCATTCGCGCTGCGGGCCTCATCTTTGGTGCAGGGAATACAGGCCATGCCGGCGAATTCAGTGCAGAATCGACTTCCATAGTGGTTGGGGGGTTCACAAGTGGCAAACCATTGTCGCAACACTGGTTTGAATAGTATGGCCGCCAATCCCCCCGGATTGCCACCTGTTCCTGCTCCAGGACCTCGTTCTCCTCCACGATCATCTCCTGATCCACTTGGGCTTTGGTCTCATTGTCAAGCGCCTGGTACTCATCATATCTTCGCGCAACATCACGGCGTTGTTTTAGGCGATTGCCTCGGTTCGCCCTTGCACGTACTAAAGCGGTTTCCAAGGGGGTAAGGCTCGCCCTATGTTCATTGTGGCGGATGGTCACAGGATTTACTGAGTGCCCCAAAGCGCCTGCCGGAACAGGCCTCCACTTATAAGCAGATGACATTGCTTGTGGAAAAAGGTATTCTATTCATCAATGTTAGTACATATAATTTGTGGGTATGATTTTGTGCGTATGATTTCTTTGTGCGTATAATTTTCTGCGTATGATTTGTTCGTATGAACTCGGCCTATGATTTTAGGGGTGATAAAAGAGCAAAGGAGAAAGGACCAGTGTGAAGATGGTGACTAACTTACTATTTGGGATCGGGCAATTAGTAATCTATGCAGCGACCTTTTCCCGGCGTGCGCTCTGGTGTAGTGGAGAAACTAAGAGACGTAGAGAGGGTGGTACCAGTAGAGGGGCGTATCAGGGTCGGTGGGGCAAGAGCCAGGGGTGTTTCTTTTCTTTTGTTTTTTTGTTTTTTTGTTTTAACTGCAGAGTTTGCTTCTGTAGGAAAACGAGAAGCGGGATTGGAGCGCAGAGGGCAGAGCGACCTGAGGATTGTGTTGATGGCGAGAGCGTGGATGGAGAAGGTAAGATTATGGTGAGAAAGAAGAGGAGTTAATTTGGCCTCTCTTAAAAAGAAATGAAAAAGTTGGTTCACCTTTTGAAAACATAGTCACGGTCTACCCGCAGTCACGCGTTGTGCCCTCCTCTCTACCCCGGTAGCCTAACCCAAAGCCATACACACCAACTCCTAAGTATGATATGAATGCCCCTCCAGATTCAAGGATTCTGCTAATTGCTTTCATCATACTATCAGAGAAAGGAAAGTATAGCAACGAGAGCTGTGTGTTTGAGTTCGGAGCGATGATGGGACAGGAGTACTCTCCAGGTTCATTTTGTTACTACAATTGTACACTTGATACATAAACAGGGAAGACATAACATCTTGGAACAAATACAATGTGTAGTACAACATTTTCAAGCCATTTCTACATGGAAGGGATTGTACATTGCGTGTTATGGAAGACTGGGGGTTGCAGTCTTACGTGACTTTAACCATCGTACAATTCAAGTGTATGTATATACCCATGCCCGATCAACCTTACCTGTCGTTTACTCATCTAGACATCATGAATCAATATACGCCTAAACTCCAGGGGACTCCCGCAAAGATATGACCAGGGAGCTTGAACGGCACTCCTCATGAAATAACCAATTTTGATTTCGTTGGTATAAAATAACTCTTTACCCACCTCTCCTCCAACACACTTCTTCCTCTTAGCAAGCCCTAATATCCGACTCAGCTATCAGGGAAGGTATAGGGTCCATACACATACGCACAAATACCCATACGCCCAAATACACATACGCACAAATACACATACGCACAAATACACATACGCACAAATACACATACACACAAATACACATACGCACAAATACACATACGCCCAAGGAAGCAGACTCCAGTCACCTACACACCAAAGATCATTTTGCCTCTAACTTCTGAGCAAAAACACTTCTCAGTTTTCCTGTGAACCTCCTTCCTCACGCACCTTTCGGTCAATACAACAAACAAGCAAACACCAAAAAAGTAGCTCCTGCTCAATGCCTCCCAAACATCGCACAAATGATGGTATCTGGGGCGGCAAGGGTGGTGGAAGTTGGGGGCCCCCAACTCAGCATCCTGGTCGGAAAAGAGCTGGGAGGGTTGTTTGTGGAGTCCAGCAGCCGGCTCGGTATTCAACTGACAGGTGACACTGGCAGAGATTATTAAGTATGGCCGCGATGGCAGGTACCAAATTCCCACCGCGTTATTCTATCGTCTTTGCCAGGAGATTGTGTCAGATTTGGCACTCGAGCAATAATTCCGTTGGCAGAGATCAGCTGTTGAATGCCTCCTGGTGGCAGCGGAAGAGTTCCTGGTGATGACAATGACCGGTAAGGTGAGTTCCTCTCCTAGTATAATTATCTGATTTACTAATTCTTGGTTCATAGCTGGAGCCCTTGGGGCGGCACATGCTCGTCGCATTACCCTCATGGTCCAGGACGGGAGATTAGTTGAGAATGTCATGAACGTCATGGCTGGCCAGCCAGATGATGCCACTCGGGAAGAGATGAGACGTCATCTAAATGAGGATGGCGGTGCTCCTGGGGGTGCTCCTCCTCCTCTCCCTCCTCCCTGTGTTGCTCCTTGTCCCGGTGGTGCTCCTTGTCCTGGTGGTGCTCCTTGTCCCGGTGGTGCTCCATGTCCCGGTGGTGCTCCTTGTCCCGGTGGTGCTCCATGTCCCGGTGGTGCTCCTTGTCCCGGTGGTGCTCCATGTCCCGGTGGTGCTCCTTGTGCCGGTGGTGCTCATTGTCCCGGTGGTGCTCCTTGTCCCGGGCGCGCTCCCCCTCCTCCTCCTCCTGGGAGTGCACCTCCTCGACATTGTGCCACTCCCAGTCGCCAGGGAGCTTCTTCCCATCACTCACCCCCTGCTATTGAGGGTAGTGACAGCGACAGTGACGACCGCGATAACCCTCGTCCACCTGTACGCCGTCGCTTGTATGGTGGCCCTGGTAGCACTAGCCGGACTGGTGGTTGTGGAACTACGGGGGATGCTGGGGGAGTTGTTAGACAAGGAAATTTGGTTGGGGGTGTGGGTTCTGGTATGGGAGATGGAAGTGGTAGCGAGGAAAGTGATGCGAGAGGTGCCCAGGGAGACCATTATACCGGGCATGTGGGTACTGGGGGAGGTGGTGCCAGTAGTAGTACGGTGGTGACCGGGGCGGTCGGAGGCACACCTGCACACCCTGCTGGAACCGGGCCACCTGGGGCTGGGGTTAGTAGTCGTACCCAGCGGAGGGCAGTTTAGCCAACTCGTGGTAGGGGTTGGAGTGGTCGGAGTGGGGTTGGTTAGAGCTCTGCGGGCCCAGTGGGAGTGGTTGGAGCAGTTACGGCGGTAGGATGCCGACGCGCTCCCGGGGTGGGGATGGGACAGCAGGAGGTGGTGCTAATGGGAGCGCTACCACCTAAGCATATTCGCGGATTGTCTTTTTCTTTCTCTTAATTCACCTCTTTTTTCAACTATTATGACTTTTGTTCTTCTTGTTTTCTATTACTCCATGGTGTTGTCCCCATGTGGTGGGGGGATGGGGCAGTCTTTTCTCACTTTTACACAAATCATACAACTAACTCAAACCTCGGAGTCACATCTAACTTAGCATAATTACCTTTTATAGAACTCTTATTATTATAAATACACTTTTTCTTTAACCTCACCATTTCGCTATATAAACACTGAACACAGTAACTCCATAGCACGACTGTGGTTATGATTTGGCCGTATGGCTTGGGCGTATGGCTTGGGCATATGGTTTGGGCGTATGGCTTGGTCGTATGATTTGAGCGTATGATTTGGGCGTATGGTTTGGGTGTATGGTTCAGGCATATGATCTCAGCGTATGATTTGTGCGTATGGTTTGGGCGTATGGTTTGGGCCTATGATTTGAGCGTATGGCTTGGGCCTATGGTTTGGGGGTTTGATTTGAGCGTATGGCTTGGGTGTATGATTTGGGCATATGGCACCAGCGGATGAATAAGGTTTATGAATTGGGCATATGATTTGAACCTGTGAATAGAGTGTATGAATTGGGCTTATGAATTAGGCGTATGGCCTGCTGAGACAATATACGTTACTAGACTAGGCAACTCGGACGTCCAATCTGTTTTGTGAATTATTCCGGTTCATATTGTATGAATCATTCCATTCCAATAAATGCCCCTATATACTTTGAGGTATTGGATTTTGGTACCCGTCCCTGGCATGAATGGACCGAACACCAGGGGGCTGCTTGGCCAAGGCCTTTCAGCTCCGGTAACTCCGGCGGTGTTCAGTCAAGTCATGCCAGGGACGTGTATACGCTCACACAATTACTCAATCATGTATCAAAAGAGCAATGTTCGAGAGGGAAATATACCAAAAAGCGGGGCCCCGGGCGGAGAAAATTCATTGAGGGGGGGCTGTTCGGGGCTTGGAACAGGGCGAGGGCCTGGACGGGGGCAGGGGCAGGGATTAAAAAAAAAACCCCCGCCCTGGGCTATTGACCAGGGCGGGGTGGGGAATGGAGGCGGGGGCCTGCCGGTTTCGGGGCCCCGGAGGCCCCGTAACGAACACTACTCTTTACCGCGGTAGCCTAACCAAAAGCCCTACTCCCCAACTTCTAAGTCTGATATGAATGACCCCCCAGATTCAACCCTTCTGCTAATTGCTTTCATCATACTATCAGACAAAGGAAATTATAGCAACGCGAGCTGTGGGCTTTGAGTTTGGAGCAAAGATGGGAGGGGCGGACTCTCCAGGTTCATTTTGTCACTACAAGTGTACACGTGATACATAAACAGGGAAGATATAACATCTTGGAACAAATACAACGTGTGGTACAACATTTTCAAGCCATTTCTACATGGAAGGGATTGTACATTGCGTGTTATTTTAGCCTGGGGGTTGCAGTCTTACGCGACTTTTACCATCAAACAATTCAAGTGTATGTATATACCCATGTCCTATCAACCTTACAAGTCGTTTACTCATCTAGACATCATGAATCAATATACGCCTAAAGTCCTGGGGACGCCCGAAGAGATATGACGAGGGGGCTTGAAAGGTACTCCTCATGAAATGACCAACTTGTAATTCGTTGGAATAAAATAACTCTTTACCCACCTCTCCTCCCACACACTTCTTCCTCTTGCCAAGACCTAATATCCGACTCGGCGATCAGCGAAGGTATAGGGTCCATACACCTACGCACAAATACACATACCCACAAATACAGCTATGCACAAATACACATACCCACAAATACACATACACCCACGGAAGCAGACTCCAGTCACGTACACATCAAAGATCATTTTGCGTCTAACTTCTGAGCAAAAACCCTTCTCTCTTTTCCGGTGAACCTCCTTCCTCACGCACGTGTGCATCAACACAACAAACAAGCAAATACCAAAAATGTAACTCCTGCTCCATGCCATCCCAACGTCGCGCAAATGATGGTATCTTGGGCTGCAAGGGTGGTGGAAATTGGGGGCTCCTAACTTAGCATCTTGGTCAGAAAAGAGCTGGGAGGGTTGTTGGTGGGGTCCAGCAGCCCGATCGGTATCCAACTGGCACGGTGGCAATGGGAGAGATTATTAACTATTGCCGCGATGGCGGATACCTAATTCCCAAGGCCCTATTCTATCGTCTTTGCCAGGCGATTCTGTCAGATTTAGCACTCAAGCAACAATTACGTTGGCAGAGATCCGCGGTTAAATGCCTCCAGGTGGCAGCGGAAGAGTTCCTGGTGATGACAATTACCGGTAAGTTCAGTTCCTCTCTTAGTATAATTATCTGATATACTAATTTTTTGTTCATAGCTGGAGCCCCGGGTGCAGCACATGCTGGTCGGGTTACCCTCATGGTCCAGGACCAGAGATTAGTTGAGGATGTCATGAACGTTATGGCTGGCTAGCCAGATGGTGCCACTCGGGAAGAGAGGAGATGTCATCTAAATGAGGATGGCGGTGCTCCCGGGGGTGCACCTCCTCGTCCTCCCCCTCCTGTCGGGCGTGCACCTCGTCCTGCAGGTGTTCCTCCTTCCGGGCACGCTCCCCCTCCTTCTTCTCCTGGGGGTGCACCTCCTCGGCATGGTGCCCCTCCCCATTGCTAGGGACCTTCTTCAAAATCACTCACCCCCTGCCAATAACCATAGTGGCAGCGACTGTCAGGACAGCGATAACCCTCGTCCACCTGTGCACCATCACTTATATGGTGGCCCTGGGAGCACTAGTCACACTGATGGTAGTGGTACAAGAGGGGGTGCAGGGGGAGTTGTTAGACAAGGAAATTTGGTTGGGGGTGTGGGTTCTGGTATGGGAGATGGAAGTGGTAGCGAGGAAAGTGATGCGAGAGGTGCCCAGGGAGACCATGATACCAGGCATGTGGGTACTGGGGGGGATGGTGGCAGTAGTAGTACAGTAGGGACCTGGGCCGTCGGAGGCACACCAGCACACCCTGCTGGAACCGGGCCGTCCCGGGCTAGGGTTAGTAGTGGTACCCCGCGGAGGACACTTCAGCCGACTGGTGGTATGGGTTTGCGTGGTTGGAGTGGGGCTCGTCGGTGCTCAGTGGGCCCTGGCGGGAGTGGTTGGAGCGGTGGTGGCGGTAGGATACCAACGTGCCCCGGGGGTGGCAGTGGGAGGGCGGGAGCTGGTAGTGGTGGGAGCCCTACCACCTAAGTATATTCGGGGATTGTCTCTTTCTTTCTCTTAATTCACCTCTTTTTTCAACTATTATGACTTTTGTTCTGCTTGTTTTCTATTACTCAATGGTGTTGTCCCTATAGGATGGGGGGGATGGGGAAGTCTTTTCTCACTTTTACACAAGTCATACAACTAACTCAAACCTCCGAGTCACATCTAACTTAGCATAATTACCTTTTATAGAACTCTCATTGTTATAAAAACACTCTTTCTTTAACCTCACCATTTCGCTATATGAACTCTGAACACACCAACTCCATAGCACGACTGTGGTTATGATTTGTGCGTATGGCTTGGGAATATGGCTTGGGCGTATGGTTTGGGCGCATGGCTTGCGCGTATGATTTGAGGATATGATTTGGGCTTATGGTTTTGGTGGATGGTTTGGGCATATGATTTGAGCATATTGCTTGGTCGTAGGGTTTGGGGATTTGATTTGAGCCTATGGCTTGGGTGTATGATTTGGGCATATGGCACCAGCGGATGAATACGGCTTATGAATTGGGCATATGATTTGAACCTGTGAATAGAGTGTATGAATTGGGCATATCAATTAGGGGTATGGCCTGCTGAGAGAATATACGTTACTAGACTAGACAACTCGCATGTCCAATCGCTGTTGTGAATTATTCCGGTTCATATTGTATCAATCATTCCATGCAAATAAATGCCCGTATCTATTTTGAGGTATGTGGTTTTTGGCATATGCTTACACAATTACTCAATGATGTATCAAAAGAAGAATGTTCGAGAGGGGAATATACGAAAAAGCGTAGCCCCGGGCGGAGAAAATTGATTGACAGGGGGGCTGTTCGGGGCTTTGAACGGGGCGGGAGCCTCGACAAGGGCAGTGGCAGGGGTTGAAAAAAGAAACGCCCGGCCCTGGGCCATTGACTGGGGCGGGGAGGGGAATTGGGGCGGGGGCCCGCCGGTTTTGGGGCCCCGGAGGCCCCCTAACAAACACTAGACTGGTGCTCCAATCCCAAAGTTAAGACGCACTGAAGCTCCTCCTGCCCTTAAAGGAGTTCAGGGCGATATTTGCAGATGGGCTCCCCAAATACTGGAAGTGGATACGGATATGTCAGACAAGTTAGGTTCCTGCCTGTATCCTCCTTTTAAAAGCACTGACTCTGGGTCCAAGCCCAGATGGCATGTACGATTGAGATGGAAGATGTGGACCGTATTTTCATCCCTCAACGAACATACAAGCTGAAACCAACATGGACTATAGGAATGACTGCGTGGATTGGATTTATTGCCCAGGTTTTGAAGATCGTTATAGCGCTTTCTTTGCTGTTTATATTGATTTCATTTGTGATGTGATTTTGCCAAACTTTCCTTTATTTTCATAAGGAGGGAAATGGTGTTGGGCTCAGGTTGCTAGTTATGAGGGCTATGGTTTTGATTTCGTCTGGCTGGACTTGGCTTAGCAATTGACGTTATTCTGCAAGTTTACCTGAGGAGGGTTAATGACCAGAAATCATGCTGGCGTGATAGTAAACCCCCCAGCTATCTGAAACCCCATAATTGTACCTATATGATAACCACTCATGACCGGCTGTGTGCACTCTTATGTCGGACGACATGAAATATTAAGCAGTAATACTGAGAAAACGCTACGACACATCTGATACTAACCAACAATGTTTAGCCACGAGAGACCCGCTAAGCCGTTGAGGCTTGCAGGCCCTCGGCCACATACTAGGTCTATACATCTGAATGTAAGGCTCGAGTGGAGCTACAATCGGAATAGACAGAGCGCAGAGGCTCTTTTATGCTTAGATAGTGGCGCTAGGGGCGCAGTATTAAGTAGCGCTTGGGTTAGCAATACCCAACTACCATATATATGTCGGGAAACCTTGTCACCTATTTCAGAGGCAAGCTGACATCACATTCCTGCCTCTGGTCTTCACTATACCAAGACTATCGATATGACTATTGGAGATCACATCAATAAAACAAGATTTGACCTTGCTGATATGCTTCCAGAACATGTGGATGGTTATCTGCCAATGTCCTAATTAAAGAACCCCAGGCCAGATGTTTACTGCGAGAAGGGGAAGTCTGAAGTGGCGCTCTGACTACTTCAAAACGCATTATCTCCGGAGCAAGAGTGGCATAGAATTTATTACTTGCGAAGAACTCTTTGCTGAGGACCCCAACAACATGTTTGGATGTGGGATGCCCCTTTGGAGTGGTGAAACCAGAGGGGATATAAGTGTTAAGCTACCCGCCGGAATACTAGGATTTCGCTGATAAATTCAGCTAAGCAAAGATCAGTGTCTGACCGGAGCATACCGAGTATGACGACTGCATAGACTTGGGCCTGGGCTCTGACCGGTCCAAAGATTACATATACCAGCTCACTGTTAGAGAGCTACAGTTATTAAAGGAGTACTGCAATGAGATAGAACAGTCTAGTAAGATCGAAAGGTCTTCCTGTCCAATAGGCACTCCGATCCTGTTTGTGCTGCAGCATGATAGAACGCTTTGGTTATGTGTTGATTACCGGGGGTTAAATCAGATTACTATTAAGAATAAGTATCCATTACCCTTGATGAATGGGATACGGAGTAGACTCGGAAAAGCCACAGTGTTCACCAAGTTGGACCTGAAAAATGGGTACTACCTCATGCGCAGGGCGGAAGGAGAAGAATCGCAGAAGGCTTTCAAGAGTCGGTATGGCTTTTAGGAGTATACAGTCATGCCTTTTGGCCTATGTAACTCACCATCCACTTTTCATGGAATGATCAAAGATGCATTCGGTGAGATGCTAGATGTAGGAGTCATTGCCTATCGGGATGATATCCTAATCTACTCTGAGACCATAGAGGACCATGTTGCTATGGTTAGGACAGTGATGGACAGGCTACAAAAAGCATGCCTATGTATTCACATTTGGAAGTCATGCTTCCATGCTAGAGAAGTAAAGTTCCATGGATATAAGATCTCTGACCATGGCATATCAATGACAATCAAGAAGGTTGAAGAGATCACCGCGTGGTCAGTACCACAAAAGGTCGTTGACCTACAAAGTTTTATGGGCTTTGCCAATTTTTACCTTTGGTTTATTAAGGGGTTTAGTAAGATAGCCAAACCGCTAACTGACCTGCCAAAGAAGGACATCAAAGGGAGTTGGACCAATGCTTCATGAACTCAAGAGAGCTTTCACAACTAGTCCTATATTACCTCACTTTGATGAAACTCGTCCAACAAAGTTGGAGACAGACGCTAGTGACTTTGCACTGGGAGCCATCTTGTCACTGCTCTGTAAAGCTGAGCGATGGAAGCTGGTAGCCTTGCATAACAGAAGCTTTGCCCCTGCTGAAGTAAATTATCATGTTCACGATAAGGAAATGATGGCTATAGTTGCTGCGTTTTGTGAATGGGAATACACGTTGAGTTCCGTTGAGGAACAGATAACTGTTTACACTGATTATAAGAATTTGGAGTACTTTAATACTACCAAGATTCTCAACAGAAGACAGCATCGCTGGGCTGAATTCCTACAATCATTCAATTTTAAGGTAGTTTACCGCGAGGGAAGGCTAAATGAAAAAGCAGATGGATGATCTAGGCGTAGGGACTACCACCCTGAAAGCGGGAGTAATTCCAATCCTTACACTGTTTTCTGTCCAGATCAGTATGTTGGTCAGGAGCGGGACATCTTGCGACCACAGGTGTTGCAGTCCTGCCAAGGATTTCGGCTACAGTCCGCCCTTCGACTGGCTCAACCTAAGGCAGTCGACCAGGACCAAAGCTAGTTGGATACATTTCAGTTGCTACTTAAGGGCGAAAAGAATATTGATACAAGTCTAAGTATCATCAAAGATTTACTCGGTGATAAAAACAGGTGGTACATCCCCAAGTACGAGGCCTTGAAGGGAATAATCATGGACGCTGAACATGATTCACCTTTTGCTGGACACTACGGAACCTACAAGACTTTTGGTAGAGTTAGGGCAAACTTCTACAGGCGAAAGATGGATGAACAGATTACAGACGTATGTCCACAATAATAAGGGCATCCGACACAACAAGTATCAGCTGTTGGACCCTATAGACGTTCCAATGAGACTGTGGACCTCCATATCCATCGACTTTATTGTTAAGCTACCCAAATCAGAAGGGTATACGAAAATATGGGTCATTGAGGACAGGTTCTCCAAGATGGCAGATTTCATCCCCCTCAAAACACAAGTGCATATCAAGGAACTGGCTCTAATCTTCCTGAATGAAATGTGGCGCGTTCATGGGCTCGCAGAAACAATTATCTCTGACCGGGATACCCCGTTTACATCAAAGTTTTGGATGAGCCTAATGCAACTATTGCAAGTTAAATTGAACGTCTCCGCAGTATTCCATCCAGAAACCGATGGGCAAACAGAACTGGTTAATCAGATACTGGAACAGTACTTACGTAGTTACTGTTCATATCAGCAGGGTGATGGGATGTCGTTGCTCCCATTTGCGGAGAACCCCTTTAACATCTCACCATCAGATTCCACTAAGGCTAGTCCTTGTGAAATCAACCATGGATTTACTCCCAAGACACAGTGGTCAGGGATGGTGTCAGATAATGAAGGGATACACGCGGATAGTGAGCTCGTAGTACACGACTTGGAAGAAATGTGGCCAGAAATCCGCGCAAGATTTCAACTGACACAGTAGCGACAGAGGAAATTGAATGATCAAAAACGTCAACCCTCTTCAGAATATGTCAGACTAGAAGATATCCGCCAAGGCAGGGCAAAGAAAACCACCTAGGTAATGTTGAATGGAAAGAACATTCGCACAAAGACGCCTATGGAAAAGCTAGACCATAAAATGTTTGCCTCATTTGTGGCCAAGGGGAAAATTAGATCCAGAGCGTAAGAGTTAGAATTGCCTACCTAATGGACAATCCATCCTGTGTTCAATGTGGGGTTGTTAGAACCCTATGGCGAGGATCCTATAGGGAGACCTGAGTGGGCGATGCCGGCGCCAGAGATTGTAGAGAATGCGCCCAGTTATCTTGTCGCGGAGGTAGTTGACAGCTGGTGGTATGGAAAGCCTAAGGCAGAGTTTCTTCACCGTTTTGTGCAATACCTAGTGAATGGGGAAGGGTACGGACCTGAAGCAAATTCTTGAGAACTGTTCGAGATGTGAGACGGTACTGAGATGGAGAGGTTGGTGAACTTCCAGGGAAGGAATCCGTCTAAAGCTAGAGACCAGAGGGTTGTTGAAGCACCTATGCGTGGAAAGAGGATGCGAGGCAAAGATCTGAGGAGAGATCTAGGGATGCGGGGATTGGTGTAACGACTGTACAGATAGGTAGCTACAGCGGACTAGACTCAAGCATCTATGGTATACCAAGTGGTAACCAGATTGAGAATGGACCAGTATACTTAGCATACCACCGGTAGAAATGAGTTGGTACAAGTGGCTACAAGTGATTTGGTGACATCGGGTTAGACAGGGTAACCTATGTAGGCCAAAGTTACAAATACAAGGCAGAGTAACCTTCAGAGGGTATGTGCACGTAAAGTTAAGGGCATATAGTAAACATTCCATTGATTGCTGGGGCAACATGATATGTTATCGCAAGGACCCCTGAAGACAATATAGGCATGAAAGGGTAAAGTTACGCTACCTTGGCAAGAGAATGACCCTCAGCTGTGGACTCAGTTAGCCTACTGAAGAATGCAAGTTGCCCTACCTTCACCGACAAAGTCGCCTGCGGACTTAGGGGAAAGTTATCCCCCTATGGTGGGGCTCTGGTATATTGATAGGACCGCTGCATATAGAACGAAACAGGCGACTGTAGGAGCAGGAGTGGTTCAAATCAGGTGTAACTCACTGGGGATATTCCTAACACCCCACCTTAGCCCAAGGGTTGGTACAGCGCGACAGCACGCTAGGGCTGTATAGTTGTCAGCTTCCTAGTAAATTAAGATCCATAGGAACACTCCCACAACACCATATGAGTTGTGGCCGTCCAACCTACCAGAACCTGTTCTCTGGATATTTAAGAGGTGTGAGGGTGACGGCTTCCTAGGCCGCCACCTGGATAACACCTGGGAACCACCTACGGGCATACTTTGACCTGCAGGGAGTAGTATGGTTAAGAGTAGAGTGCTTGGGGCTGACCAGGGAAGCTGCAAGGCTTCCATGACAACCACCCCAATGCCAGTCACAGGCTACCCTGTCAACTGTAGTATTTGCATAGGTTATTAGGAAACTCTAGAGGTGTGAGTCTGGTCATGTTATAAGAGGGTCCTGCATGGTTGGCTGTGGGTAGCGCCCATGCAGTCAAGCAGCAGGAGATTTCCTATGATGGGAGCATGCAGGCAGGTTTAGAAGCTTGGTATAGCCAAGTAGATTTGCCGATAGAGTGCGTAGGTTGTATAGACGAAACTACCTCTTGGCCAGTGAGTCCCAATGGATATTTTCCCTACGGTGGGCATGTCACTCAGCCACTGCCATGCTACCGATAGGAAGAGCTTTCACTCATACAGATGTAGTTGGACAGATATCACCGGGAGCACTTCCTATTTGTGGAGATAGTCAATATCTGAGCGGTCCGACTCCCTCTGAGTGTTAGCTCACTTTAGGCTGGTAAGTCGGAGAGGCCTGAGCTCCACATGGTGCTTGCGAAACGTCAGCATGGTTGACCAGTATCCTCTGGCATTACATTATTGTACTTAACTCAAGCGAGAAACACCATATTCTGATACCCACTAATCCACGAGAGAACATATTGAGTCAAGCTTTCAGGCCTAATACTATTAAGTTTTACCGCTTGATTCTACTTTGAATTATCTCCATCCCCATTTGATCCTTACTTCTACTTTGAGTCTTCATTGCCGTCGCCATCTTAGGATCTCTCTTCCTACAGAGTGCTCATGTTGCAAGGTAGGAGGAGGGATACCCTGCAGGAGCCAGCTTCTTGACGACAGCAGGTACCGGAGCCTGTCCTGTACCACCGGCAGCAGGTCTTAGAGTCAGCAGATGTGAGTCTAGACTCTAACGATAGGGAATATGAGGGTAATGATGGCCAGGTTGAGGAGAGTGAGGAGAGTGAGAAGAACCAGATAGGCCAGCATGTGGACGATATGAATCATCCATCGCCCTGTAGAGTGCAAAGCCCAATTGTGCGTGAATTCCTTAGCTTGTAGTCCTCGATACTGACAATCAGCCCCGGGAATTCCCAGAATTCCAGCAGGAGGATTGGTTACCCCGGCCGGAGAACTCCTGCTCCTGTACAAATTAGCCAAAATAGTTGTACATCTGCAATTCCCTCCAGCTCACCTACTGACTTTAATCCGCTTGCGACACTGGTGATAATTACAAGTGAAACAGGTTAAAGGCTTCGGGAATGGGATAGTTGAGGACAGCCAGCCAGCAGTAGGTGAAATATGGCAACGGGCTTGAGAGTAGCATTCTGGCCAAATGTCATGACCTGATGTGGGACTAGACGATCTTCCTCAATCCGTTTCCTGACACGAGTAGGTGGACTCAAGAACTCCAGACATGTTGTAGCGATACCTGACCCCGATTATGCTTTCGCGACTTTGCTGATGCTACCCGGCCCTCAAATGACAAGATTAGCTACCCTTCCTCGATAACGAACATCCTGTCCTAGAATAAATGGAGTGGCCGCTAGTCACTGATTTGCAGATCCAGGCAAAGCATAGCGGATGCAGATCTCCATATCTGCATACAGCAAAGAAGTCCATAACAGAAGTCCATAAGCTTATTATTGAGGATCCTACAGCCTGCACACGAAGAATGGAATGCCTACTTGCAGCGGATATGTTGATTTGACCACCAGGCAGCTAGGAGATATCTTTTTGACATTTGTTATAATTTGTTCTAAGCGGAGTAAGACAAAATCGATCGAATCAGGTGGACAGCCAATTGCCGTTGGATTCCTAGCACCTCAGATTCGGGGTGTGGTATTGGCTCACTATTTGCCTGGCCCGAAAAGAATAGGCATTCCGGATGATGGGCTCCGAGATAAGATCTATGGCCCATTTATCTGTCTGACAGCAGCGGTACTATGTTATTCACGAGGATGTTGGCGGACTGGCATCTGTATCGATAATATAGCTTGCACAAGTGCCACTTCCGGCTGTAAGCAAAACATTGTCTACAGGCAGGTTTCGAAAGGGTGCGGAACCCCGGACGGCCTTGGTATCCTTTCACTTTAAAACCATGAAGTACTCGAGCATGATGAAGGGTGAGCTACCAGATACATCGCCAGGCTGGAACGTCTGACAAAAGGGTGGGACAGAATGCAAAGACATTGGCAAGCCGAATAATCCAGCGGATAAGGTCGGCATTAGTGGGCAGAATCATCAAGGAGCAGGGAAAGTCGCCTGAGAGGATGGTGGGAAATGATAACGATAAGGAGGCATTGAGGCGTGAGTTTGGTAGTGATATAGAGCTGGATGAAGGGGAGGCCGCTGCCGGCCTCGTGGATACAGGGTCCGAACATGGTTGGCACAAGCCGCCGCGAGACCAAGGGCCGATTCCGGGAGGCCTGGTTTGTGCACTGCCATTCGGGAACTCTGAGGACGCGGAATCACATGTTCAAGAAGCCTATCGAGCGGATAGAGAAACTGGTTGTATCACCAGTTGGTAATCGTGTATATATGTAATAAAATTAAATTAAAATACGCGTGCTAACAGGGTCAGGCATAGTCAAACAATAGTAGTCTGCAGGCCCATGGGCAGGAAAGGAATGAGAATAAATTGTGCGGATGGTTATAAGCCGCGCAAGTATGTGTCCGACATCTAGCGGGCAATTGAATGTTCAGAAGGCTTAGTAGTGTGTCGGCAGATGGTTGTAAAATGCGCAGGTAGGTGTAAGTCGTCTAGTGGGAAGCTGTAGGTTAACAGGCATGGGAAAAAGGCGAGTGAGCGGTTAGAAGCTGGTGATGACAGTGGTAGCCTGCGAGCGGACAGTACGAGGCCGGGGAAGATGGTGGAAGGCCACCGGGAGACTGTAAGAGGCCGGGTGGGTGGAGAGGCATAGAGTAGACGAGATAGCATATGGAGAGCTCAGGAGAGAGCCTGCAAAAAGAGAAGAAGGGGAGGACGTCTGCCAGATATGGGAGAAGACCAGGCGGGATCAGAGCATGGAGGAGGCTGGGCTGAATGTGTAGAGAGGGATGAGGGCGGAGAAAGTAATGATAGAAAAAGGGGTGTCGGATATGCAAGTGGACCAAGGGAGGCTGGCAGTGTGAGAGAAACAGAGGAGGTATTGGTCGGGTTCCGGATGAGAAAGTTCTTTCAGGGAGAGGCTAGGCACAGGGTTAAAGGAGAGAGCGTATCATGGGAAGAAAGCTGGGAAGCGGCTGAATACAGGAGGGAGGCACGGAGAGGATATGTTGCGGCCACAAGAGGTCTGCGAAAAGGCAGCATAGGAACGGGTACATTAGGAGTGAAGAGATGAAGAGGCTGGGTGCTGGTGGATGAGTATCTGGGTGGTGGGTGCGTCAGGTGGGTCCAATGCATCAGTACGCAAAAGGGCCACATCCAATGCATCCGGACGCCAACTGGTGGGTCCGGACGCATTGGACCTGCACTTTCACTTCCGGCCAGAATGTGCCTGGGCAGACGCACCCAGCCCTCGAGTTTAGGTTATAAGTGCCTGGAACGTTAGGGGCACTGGGTGAGCAGGGAGCCACAGAACGAAAGGTATATTTTATGCTGATATGAGCAGCACCTGCGAAGTACCCTGGCAGGTCTGGACATTGTCCTTGGGTCTACAGTAAAATATATTAACATGGAATCAATCTTATCGCACAACTCAGACCAGAGCTAGCACCATGATTCCAAATATGAATCCAATCCAGACCCTGCCAGATCAGAGCATGACGCATTTAAATGAGATATTGTATACCAGTCTGATACTGAAGTATTCGATGACGGGATGTACCCCTCCACCAGTCATCAAATTTATTATCAAGGCGCCGGGAAAGTAATTGGAATGGTTGCCAGTTTTTCGCATGAATGCAGCAACCTGGAGGAAGACCTCTGGGCACCATTCAATAGTGAGCAAGGTTTGAAACTGGCATCCTGGTTCATTGAGAGAAAAGTATCGAAATCCAGAATCGATCAATACTTCTCCAGTGCCCTAGGAGATTGTAACGACCCTATAAAGAGGTAGCTACAGTGGACTACACTCAAGCCCATATGGTATATCAAGAAGAAGCCAGATGGAGGCTAGACTGGTATACTTAGTATACAACCAGTAGACATGTGTTGGTACAAGTGTCTACAAAGTGACTTGGTGACATAGGGTTGGACAGGGTAACCTACGGAGAGCATGTTGGCGTAAATTTAAGGAAACATAGGAAACGTTGCAAGGGTTTTCAGGACAACATTAGATGTCGTCGCGCAGACTGCCGAAGGGAATAAAGGCAAACAGGGTAAAGTTACCCTACCTTGGGAAAATGATTACCCAACATTGGGGACACGGTTACCCTACTGACATACCCCAGTTACCCTACCTTCACCGACAAAGTTGTGTGAGCACTTAGGGGGAAGTTGTCCCACTATAGTGGGGCTCTTAGATGTTAATAGGGCGACTTCGTATGGCACGAAACGGGCTACTGACGGAGCAGGAGTAGTCTGAACCACCTGTAACTTTGAGGGGCTATTCCTAATACCCCCCTGCGGCCCCAGCGGTTGTACGGCACAACAGTACAGTACAGCTCTGTAGTTGTGTGCTTCCTGTTGAATGGAGATCCATAGGAACGCTGCCACAACACCATATGAGTTGTGGCTGTCCAACCACCCAGAAGCTGTTCGCCGGATATATAAGGGGTGTGAGGGTGACCGCCTCCTGGGGCGCTAGCCGGATAACACCTGGGAACCACCTACGGGCATACTATGACCTGCGGGTAGTAGTATGGTTAACAGTGGAGTGCTTGGAGCTAACCTGGGAAGCTGTAAGGCTTCCAGGACAACCACCCCGATGCCAGTCCCAGGCTATCCTGTGAACTGTAGCATTACCATGGCTTATTAGTGGACTCTAGAGAGGTGGGGCTTGTCATGATTTAAGAGGGTCCTGCATGGTTGGCTGTAGGTGGTGCCAAGGCAGTCAAGCACTAGGAGATGACCTATCGAGGTAGCATGCAGTCCGGTTTAGAATCTTAGTATAGACAAGCAGAATTGCCGATGGACTGCATAGCTTGTATAGACGCAACCACCCCTGGGCCAGTGAGTTCCAATGGCTATTATCTCTACGGTGGGCAGGTCGGTCGGCTAGTGACATGCAACGGATAGGAACGGGTTTTTGCTCATGCAGATGTAGTTGGAGCGACATCACTGGGAGCACTTCCTATTTGTGGAGATAGTCAATATCTGTGCGGTCCAACTGCCTCCCCGTGTTAGCTCACTCCAGGCAGGTGAGTTGGACAGCCCTGAGGTGAGTAGGGGGCTCGCGAAAGTTCAGAATGGTTGACGGGTGTCCTCTGGCTTTACATTATTCTACTTACCTGAAGCGAGAGACACGCTATTCTGATACCCAACAATCCTCGTGAGAACACATTGAGTGAAGCAGTCTGGCCTAACCATCTTAAGTTGTACCGCTTGATTCTACTTTCAATTATGTATATCTTTGGTTTGATGCTGACTTCTACTTTGAGTCTTCGGTGCGGTCGGAATCTTAGGATCCATCTTCCTACACAGTGCCCCACTTACCAAGATGTTGAATCAGTCCGGTTTAGCTCCATGCACAAGCTGGAGAACCATTTCCAGTTAATGGATCTGTAAGGTCAATATCTGCCATGGTTCGCACGACAGGTTCAAGATACCAAGTGTACTTTGCCACTTTTCTTACAGCAACCTGCTCGGTTCTATTAGATATCGTCTTCGCGGCCTGGCATACCAAGCCGACTGGCTCTATGCGCCACGGCATCAATGTAACTCCACCTGGCAGAGAATATATACAGAAATGCATATGGCGAATTGGTGGTAGGACATGCCAGTCGAGAATCCGAGTCTCATATCTTTTAAAAGAGCTCAGCCGTCGGAGCATAGGGGACGCTTGGGTTGGGTCCTACTGTCATTCCAATAATTGGGATGTCAAATCAGAGTAACCTCACCACCTTCACACGTTTCATGAAAGTGTGTCCTGTCTATATTACAATCAGAAATGTTCTATCGGCGCGGCACAACAGCCCAGGTTAAATTGCTGTTCTACTTCTTGCCATATTGCCCCTTCCGGCCAAATTCTCAAACTCCAGTAAAGCTGCCCAAGGTCAGAGCAAAATATACACTGACACCCTAATAGCTGTATTCGAACTCATGTGCGCACCAATACAGGACAGGGCGTATGCCGGCATCCCCATTGAGTGGGCCGACGGCAAGGTTCCACAATGCTTTCCAATTGTCTCAGGTGGAGCGCCGACAATATGGAAAATGTAGTATTTCATGGGTTAAAGACAGACACCTGTCCTAAATGCGATGTGCCGACTCACAAATGATGAATAAATGCCAGAAGCCATCGAACCTGAGATTTGGCAAGATACCACTGCGACCAACCTGAAAATTAGAACTCAGGCGCGGAGTGCACCGATGACAACATGATGTGTGACTATCTTGGTATCAGGCAAAAGATTTTTAACCAACAAGACCAAGCTTCGGCCTCTGATCTGTACAAACCATACATCCTCTATATCATTTATCTCTGGCTATTCAAGGACCTGATTGACTAGATCAAAGGCTTGCTGAAGAAACAACGGCTCCTGCAGGCTTTCGACAACCTTTGGACAGCATTACCAGCATACGCGAGATTCTTGGTTCTTCAAAGAGCCTACGGTGAAGTTACGCAGTGACAAGAGAAAGTAACAAGGAGTCTGAGGTGCTGTATTTTGTGAGTTCACGCTGTGCCACTCCGCCAGCCTGAAGGTGAACCAGTAATCCCTTTCAAACGTGCTGGCGGATGTGTCACGCCACTGGTTGACTTCAACACGATTGAGCACTACTAAAGCCATACGTCTGATACCATAGCCTACATGGAAGATTATCTGGACTGGCTTTATAAGTTAAAAGATGTCCTCTTAGAATTTCGAGTAACAAAACCCACACGGGACAAGGTTGACAAAGAAGGAAAGAAGATTTGACGTCAGAGAGCTCTAGGTCTTGAGCTAGTGGCTCAAGCCCTGCAGCGCCTAATGTGCGACAACCAACCGTCACGAGGAAAACGAGCACTATCCGGACTTGGAGTGTGGCAAATCGCATTTCCACTTTATCAAGATGCCTCTACTAAGCTACTTTGGACGCCATATATTCCGGTTTGGCAACGTTTTCATGTATTCCATGGAGATCGGAGAGCTCGCTAACATGACGCATATCAAGAATGGATGGCGCCAAACGAACAAAAGTCAAGGTGCCCGTCAGATGGTCCATAGCTACGGTCGTCAACATGCCATCAGAAGGCCACTGGTCAACCTTGAATCTCTACCATGTCATGACGCCGATTTCCGAGGTCACACCTCGCATGATTTGCACAAGACAGCCAGCACTGTGACTGCAGCAGCCTCGGTGGTCTGCAAGAGGGTCCTCAAGGGAGATTGGGAAGATCTGTCTAATGTCATGGATTTTCGCGTAATCTCGCAAGTCTCACTCAAGAGTACATATCCTAACTTGATCCGATATAGCAGAGATAACCTGCCCGCAGCCGCCGTCTTCCTCCCAAACATATGATGCTTCAAGCACTCCCTGTTGCGCTACTCCCACAACCTGCCCACCCAGTTCTTGCCTTCCAAGAAGCTGATGTTTACGAGATCTACCATGCACGATCCACGGAGCTCTACACTTTAGAAACCTGCACAGTCGCAATAATTGGGTGGGGTACAAGCTAGTATGGAAGAAATGTATGGTGTACTGGGGGGCTGTCTGCTGGCAAACCAAGTTGCCCTCTTAAAACTCAGGGACTACAGATGCGACGATACTCTTCATCAGGTCGCCGGTGTTCAGATGCTCACCCTGGTCAACTCAGGGTATCCATCGGATCAACATGGCCTTGTTGCAGTGCAGATGAGTGAGGAAGCACAAGGGTTTACAATAGTCATTATAAAAACAATCCTCGTTCTGGCACCTCTAATCTAGAAGGAAGACTAGGGCTGGCTTCTAAATAGCGGTATTGATTTGAGGACATTTAATCAGGTTTATTAAAGAATCTGGATGAGAGAATGAGGACTCGGCTATGGGTGAGAATGATACATAATCTTGATACTCTATATACAAGATATACAAGCAGGTTTAAACCCACATCATGAGTTCGCCACACAAGTCAGGCGTGATACGTGATACTTGAGATGTGAGATATGAGATGTGGAATAAAAATGTGCTACTACCCCAGACAGGAGCCGACATCTGAAGAAGGCGGAAGCAGCAAAGGAATTCAGGTTGAGAGTACTCTAGCGGGGATGAGGGGTGGCAGACGTCAGGACGAAGAGAAGAAGCGAGTAGAAGCAAGCACAATCAGGAGCAAGAGGCGACAAGAGGGAGAGTATAGGGTTGGCAGGATGTCGAGAGAATGTGATTTTGCGTCAGGACTTAAGAAACGGTGGGACGCATGTCTGGATGAACACGTTGCAGGGGACGCAGGGGACCATGATCGTCCGGCGCTTGCATCGGGAGGCAACGCCGGCAGCTCAGACCCAGGATCCATTTTTGCTGATGGATTGTACCAATCTTCAACCAGTTGCAGAATATGAAGGTGCATACAATGGACCAAAGTGCCTTGATTTCAATCATGCGACCTGCTCAATTCACTATATCAGCAAAGATAATACCTTGCATTCCTGGCATTCCATGCATCCTCAGCACCTGACGACAGAACTCTAATCATAGATCAGGACGCAAGGTGGGATCGACGTTGTGTCCTGACTTTGCGTTACTTGAGGCCGTCCGTCCTGACACCATCCCGACATGGACCCCTATGTCCTGTTCGTCCGGACTGCTTCTGGTGGTCCGCTACTCGTCCTGACCGTGCCTCATCCAGGACTCTCCCGTCCTGACATCACCTGATCTATGACTCCCCCGCCCTGACCTTGTCTAATCCACGACTGTCCGGCCCTGACCACGTCTGATCTACAACTCTGCCGCCCTGAGGACTTCTCATCTAACACTCTCACACCGAGATGCCAGTTCCTTCTTAGCGCATGTCCGGGCTTGCTGATCTTACCACCTCTCGTTCTCATTCTTTCTGCTCCTGCCCCCATCGTCCGGATCCCATGATCCTGATCTTTGCCTTCCTGACGTCTGGTCTGTTCATGCTAATCTTACCCACTATACATACCGCGTCCTGTTCCCCTCGTAACACTATCAGACGTTGCCTTCTGATCTCTGACGCATCCTGAACTAAGTCTAAAGCTATCCTTGTCGTATGCCTACAGGCTTTTCCTAATGCTGTCACCATGAGTTTTACCGTATCCTGATCGGGTGTTACTAATTCTACTCTTAATCCTTCATTTGAATTGATGTACTCATATTAAGACTAAGCTCCTCTGGGTACCCTTCCCACATGTGAGAGCAACGACCGCATCCAAATATTAATTACAGCTATGCAACACTTTCTCAATCTCCTAACTGCACACATCATTACTCCCACCTCGCCCCTGCTCATATCCGACGCCTTGCTATGCACAGCACCATCCTCTTGCGACTCTAGATCTTGAATGCTGATGGCGAGTTCTGGCCAAGTAGTAGAGAGTCACAGTATTGTCCCAGGTTTGCCCCACTGGCACCTACTTTGAGCCATCCGGGGTCTGTGGATCGCAATTGAGAAAGCTCTGGAGTCGCGTTGCCATCAGGCTGAAATCAAAAGACGAGACCATTTCTTGTCAATCGAATTGGTTACACGGGGGCCCGATTGCCAGGTTGCGGGGAGTTTGACTCTGAATACGTGGAGTGAAGTGTGTGGGTGCCTGTCAGGCCGTCTGGCTGAACTCAAAAGATGTGACAGTCTCTCGTAGATCCAATTGCCCATCCGGGGGGGCCACCTAGGCCCTGATTCTCAGGATGCTGGGAGTTTGACTCTAAATTCGTGGAGTCGCGCGTGTTGGGACGCAACTCAAAATGTAACTCTATACCTCTGAATCGACTGCAGCCCACTCGTCAGTAAACCATTCACGGCGATCGTCCCGCACCCCATGCTCCTGCTGCATCTTGGCTTTGATCGTCTCGCCCATGTTCTAGAGAATCATAGTCAGTTCCCAGTCTGGGCAAGAGGCACACGTCTGGCGCTGGCGGCGAACAAGATCTTCTGAGCACAACGTCATGTTAGCATCTGAGCCAGAATGAGAGGACACCGGGTTCGGGGTTAGGCTCACCAGCTCTGGCCTCTGGCTTGAAGTCAGATGTTTCAAGATGCACCCCCGTTTGCCCTGCTCGCAGAGTATGGCACAGTATGGCACAGTGTGGCACAGTGTGGCACAGTATGGCACAGTATGGCACAGTATGGCACAGTGTGGCACAGTATGGCACAGTATGGCACAGTATGGCACAGTATGGCACAGTATGGCACAGTATGGCACAGTATGGCACAGTATGGCACAGTATGGCACAGTATGGCACAGTATGGCACAGTATGGCACAGTTTGGCACGGTATGGCACAGGTTAAGCAAACCATGATGCCAGTGATCTGACCAAGAACGTCAGGTTCGGAAATCCCAAACATTGTCTTGCCCTTGAAGTACTTTCTTCAGATTGCCTGGGGAATCTGGGCCGCGAGAGATCAATTCGTTATTTGCTGGGTCATATTCATAAGCATTAGTTGTGGACGGGCTCACAACCTAGCGGACACTTACCTCATACCCTGTCGGGGAGCACATAAATCTATCCCTCTCAAGGAGGTTGTCCACTCTACACGCAATCGCCGTCGCGTCTTCTGGGAGATCGTACAAATTTCCAATTAGATCCTTTACGTGGAAAACCAACTGGGATCTTACTGCAAAGTGTCTCGCGGGTATCTGGCACATTTAGTAAGCACTCCCGGCGCTGTGCGTAATGTTTAAGTATCAGCGTCCACTTACTAACTTGAAGCTTGCATCCCATCCTTTAATATTTCCTGCGTCGGATATGTTATCCAGCGCCTTCAGCCAAGAGCGGTGGACCTCAGACATCAAAGTAGCAGGTGCCGGAAAGGATTAACAAACAGGCTGTACCAGAGAATGAGAGTCTTGGGCCGCCTTATTAGGTCTGCCTCAGCTCCTATACCTATATTTCGCAGTAATTTTGTACCCGGCAAGATGTGCTCATGTCGTGGCGTACTCAGATCGGCGGGAGGACTCGACCACCTGACTGCAGACGTAGTGGCACTCCTGGTGGCCAGCGGCGATGAATACCGTCGTACACTAGAAGATGTGAACGTTGGTAGAGTGTACGTACTACTTTGAATTCTACGTCGTGGAATAGCTGGGGTGCGCCTGACTGGCGCTAACCCCCGCGATCTGGAGGGGGTGGAAACTTGCAGAGTCGAAACCCGCCTCTTTGCTTGTCATCTCTCCACAGTTCGTGAGTGGCGACAAGTCCCTAGTGCAGTGTTGTCATCTGGAATCTCATTGTCTTCTGCCTCTGGTTCTGTGTCTGATTCAGTTTGATCAGATCTGTGCGAGTTCTGGTACTTATCGCTGCTATCATCGCCCAGACAAACTGGCTCAATTTCTGGTAGTGCGTCAATCTCGCCCAAATGTTCAGTATACGCCGTTGTCTGTAATGTACTCCTTCTAGGGTGCTTCGTAGGTGGTGATCAAAGACGTCTTGTGATTTGTGGTAGGGAAGAACTCCGACCTGAGGACTGTGTACAGTGCGAGCTGCCTGATTCGGCCTCGAGTATTCGCGTACTATGGCAGCTGCCCGATTTAGTCCGCCATGTTCCTTATCCGGATCCCCTATGCGTGGGTACGGCGTTGCGACTACGCCCACACATATTCCGAACTTGTAGAGCCGGCTGGCTGAGTGACTTGCCTTGAGAATGCCTAGACATGGTGGAATACTCGACGATAGACGAAGGTTTGTTTGCAGAGGATAGAAATTAGCATGTAGAAAATTGTAATGTATCCTGTGTGTTGTGAAAACTAGGAGTTTATTGTTGTTCAATGGAAGACATCAGGTCTTATATGCTATGTGATGTAGGGGGAGGGGGGAATCATGTCCTATCACTCGGTATTGAAAGAATCTATTCAACTGGAAAAAGGGGTTTTCTAAATGTTCAACATTATGTTTGAACTCTGGACGAGCTCAGGTGTGATGTTCGTCTGGACTCTGTGATGAAAAGGTTCGACCGAATACAATAGGTGGCTAAGGTAGGAGCCGTCGCTAATGTCTCTGGAGCCTAAGCCAAATCTCACCACAGGGCGTATCGATTAGCGACACCAATTCTGGCAAGACACCCGCCACGCTCTAAGCAGATTAGATGTATCGAACCTCATCTCCACATGTCAAATCATCCAGTGAATCAACACCATCTCAGTTTTCACATCATGCATCCCCTAGTTCGGTTGGCGAACGCCAGCCTCGTTATGGACAGAGAATGCGAGGCATACCCAATCCGGAAAAAGGTATCAGACGTTAGCATAAGGGGATGTAAGCATGGGAGACGGTGAAGCAAGGGCCCGCAATGGTATCATTACTCAATTCCTAACACATACTGGCTGTGATTCCCAATCACAAAATGCAGGACTACAAAAAGAAAACTAGATCTAGTATACCGTAAGGTATTTGGGCATTTGGGGTAAAAATGAAAAAAGAATTAAACTCGAGTCTAGGAAATCACAAATTATTTTCCACCAGCGTCACGTCTTCCAGAAGAGCTTTTTTCAGGGGTGGATGGAGGGTTTTCGTGGGCGTGCTCAGGACTCAGGGTTGAAGATCCGGGTCCCGGGCGAGTCCCCGATGCTGGTTGCTGAGTCGTGGTGGATGTCGGCAGATAGGAGGGAGAGGGATCAGGAATAGTTTTCTCAGAAGTGGAGACATGGAAGTTGGCGACCGGAGCAGCCGCAGGGGAGACTGTCTGTTCGTCGCCATTCAAAGTTCGGGCAGGTGGTGTGTCCTCAGCGCCATCGTACTCTTGAGGTCTCACAGCTACAAGCCTGCGATTTGCCATGAATTTGGTTGCCGAGGGGTACACCTAGAGATCATGACGGGGCGTGGGCTGAGGGGCCCCGAAAGATGTGGGTGCCCGACCTGTTTCCCCACCCTACCCGTCTCAACGGCCTGGGACGGGGTAGCTTTTTCGGCATTCCGTGCCCCTGTCCACCCACAGACCCCCACCCCACTCATACCCCAGACAGGTCTCCTTTAAAAATAGATTGTAACAAACGGGGCGGTCCAGGAAATGAGTATGGGTGGGCCCTGGCGAGGGGCGGGGCAGGAATTACCGGAAAGATAGCCCCTCCGGCTCTGGGTATGGGCAGAGCCCGCCGAGTGAAAACCGGCTCTACACTGCCCTATAACGAACACTAGGTTCACCTACGCAGATTCCCCGAGTGTTTGGAGCATCTCTGACTCAACAGGCCCAGATGTACCAGAGGTTTCCACCCCTGACACCAGTGCAAAGCAATTAGATCTCGCTGGCTTCTCTATTTGTGATGCAATGTTCATCAGGTGTCATGAGGGGCCTGAGACCACAGGTCACTGGCCCTACATCGGCAATTAACAATCCTGTCTTGACCTGTGTTCCAGTTTTGTTTCGATACTTACGTCGCCATCGTCCAGAATGATAACACCAGCACCGGAAGGCGCACGAGTTGCTCCCTCCGGCCTGGCCTTTAGCCATTTATGATCGTCAATCCACTCCTCTTCCTCCTGCATCTCCCAGGTCGCATATTCTGCACCTGCCTAGTCATCCCAGACCTCGCGGTCAAAAAAGGGGTGCCTTCTATTGGCAGGCTTGGGGGTCTCATTCGTGTCCTCTTCATGTTCCCAACATGACTCAAGAACCATGAGGTGCCGGGGATCGTGGCCCTTCTTTGCGATGAATGATGCACCAATGTCGTGATCTCTATTCAGCAATATGAGCTAGCGTGGTAGGAGAGGTTCTTCGGGGTCCTGATGTAGTCTGGTAGTGCCCTCACCCATCGCGCCGATCAGATACCGCGGGCATTTGATTTCCTCTTTGACATCTTGCGCTCTCACCCCACACACCAGATCTGGGGTGCTCGGTGCCGTCAGGACACCGCAGGCGATTCCCCAATCTGAGTCTCTGACACATCACGGATGGCCGAGGAATGGATGCTGGGCAGCTGGCGCTCCTGTTCGACAAACCATATGGATTCTCACAGCCCGCGGGGCATACACCAATCTCAATCGGAATGAGCCACTAGCAACACCTGTTAGTGCGGAGCTACGGGAATAAAGATTGATAACACTTACTCAGAGGTTCAGCAACGTCGCCATGACCATCCTGCACAGCCCTCTGACCCTGGTTGGACGTCTGCACTGGCAGTTTCTTGACCGAATCTTTGAATAGTATTTTCAGATGCTAGTTGAGTTCCCATACGTCGTTTGTGTGGTGATGATGTTTGATGAACTCAATACACTCCTTGTCTGGCGAAAGGCAGCCAGCAAAGGATTTAATTGAATCGACCTACAATTCTGTTAGGCGACTAGGGTCCGGGTCCGAGCTATGATATAGGCTTTAATTTGTTCACGCAATGTTGCATAGACAGAGGATAGCCTACGCGGATATTGGAATCTACACCACGAGTTCACATGCACAATGTCGCCATATACGGTCCTGGTTTGAGTGAGATTGTCAGCATGCCAGAATCTTATTGCTGGGAAGTTTGGTTTCACTTTATAAACACTAAATCTCCGACAGCCGGTTGGAAGTGTGCGCCCTTCTCCGGCTCCGTTTCTCTGTTCATCAAAGGAGGTTTGTGAGTTTGATATCCTATGATTCCATATACAGAGCATTGCATGATTGCTTATGCTCACTCTTCTGCGGGGCGACGCATGGTCCAATGTGTCAGAGTCCTTCTTCGTATACCGGTCTGAATTTCTTGTGACTGTGACAGCATGGCGGGAGGTCTAAGGGCCAGAGAGGTATTACCATTTGTTACTAATTGTAGTAGGATAGGTGTGTTGCATACTTTCCCATCCGCAACTGACTTCTTGCTATTTCCGGGGCCCCCATTGGTCCGTCGGCCATCCTTGAATCTGATATCAGGGCAAAAGGAATTGGGGGTTGATTGATAACCACTTGTACAGTGTTTGATGTTCATATATCTCAACACGCCGGACGTGGGGATACATGGTCAAACCGAAGGTCGATGTCTGGTCGGTGGGGACGTAAGAGTAAGGAAGGGGTCGGAGGGGTGTTTATATAGATTTCCCTAACACTGTACACTTCGCCGGTGGTAAGCCCTAGGGGACGTACAAGTAGGAAATACGACTCAGTGTGCACCGCGACGTCGTGATGTTGATCTGGAGCTGTATGGCTTGGATACTATATCGTGGGATAGATAACGAAGGCACTTTTCCAATGACGACGGATAAAGATATCAAACTTAGGTTGTTTAAAGATCATGAAAAGTACTGAGTTTTGATTGTCACTGGTGATTTGCAGCATCCCCTGCGATAGTGTTTTAAGCCTTACAAGTATGCATGCGCCAAGAGATATCGCGTACAGTGACGTCTCCTCGCATCAGCGTCAGACAAGACTCTAGCTCCTAGCCTGAACCTGATCGCAACACCACAAGCTATCATACTACGCCATGTGCCAACCCAAATGAAGGAACCTATCGGAGCAAGATCTAAACGCTATTCCAAAACTCTTCAGTACTCTATGAAATCTATCAAACCGAAATTGAAACCACTAATATATCTCTTTGTAGACTTAGCATACAAATGACAAGCCATTAGATTGACCACCCTCTGATCCAACACACTTTGGGAACAATGTCAACCGCAATCTCTTAACCTGACAGGTGTCTTTGTCACCTTTTTGGTCATCGAACTGTGCCTAACACTTCCGGTCCTCCGACGCTTTCAACCACTCCTGAACATTTGAAGCTTGATCAATTTCTTATTCAAATGCTCCCAATCTTCCGAATCGTATGAAGCTCTACGCTTCAGTAGCTTGACATCCGGAGTCTCCCCCCAGTGGCTCTGCAGGTCCTACTCATGGTGGGTATTCATTTTGGATGACACTTTCAACAAGATAGTTGTGGCTCCTCAAGGGCAGAGTGGGTACCCTGTCCGCAGTATATCAGCAATGACAATAGACCAACAGCTCTAATGGATCCTGAAGAAGGGGATTCGACAGCAGCCAGGCCCTTATGTCTTCATCATTCTCGAGGATGCAGTAATTTTATAGATAATGGGAACCCAAGATGAAGACACAGCTCTTGGCCGCCTTCCCGAGTCGCGCCAAGTGTGTAGCAAATCGCGTTGTGTGGCTCAGTTCTCGAAATAATCGCTGACAGTCTCGATACGTCATCGGCATCTAACTCAGCGAAACCTACCCCATTGATATGCGGATTGGCCCAATGGAGAAAGCGATAATTCGGTTGAGGTGCATCGATATCAGCTGAATTACGGACCCAACCAATATGCACAGCATCTGGAAGTCCAAGCATGGCGCTCGAATCTAGATATCCTAAGTCAGTAAGTTAAAAAAAAATGATCCGGATTGTTGCGAAAAAAACTCTGGAATTGGGGACACATCCGACACAGTGTGAGCTCCTCGTCGTGCCATGCCATGGTATTCAAACCCTAAAGCCTCCACAATCACTGCTGCAGCTCCCAGGATATGCACCAGAGGAGCATCCTCCATCCCTTGTGGGGTACCTAGAATGCCCATTGGGGGAGCAGCTTGGATTGGCGCTGGAATAATTACTTAGATGGCAGGATTGTTGGGAGCTTGGAGATTCGCTGCTATTACCCTAGCGGAAATAGCTTGCATAATTATGCACGAGGTATATGCCACCATAGGGGAGAGCATATATCCGAACCCAAGCTTCCTGAGTAGGGACTTCCCGGAGGCATCTGGGAGACTACTCAGGAACCTCAAAGAGTTCACGTTTCAAGATATGGCTAA
>Ga0307517_10001894_pt1 | contig 34277 bp, 29 predicted proteins | sample 23_EM_MG_FD_194515 | JGI IMG/M metagenome (GOLD analysis project Ga0307517, IMG submission 194515) | Populus trichocarpa ectomycorrhiza microbial communities from riparian zone in the Pacific Northwest, United States - 23_EM | ecosystem: Host-associated > Plants > Roots > Unclassified | place... | reverse complement strand
GAAGCATGAAGTTTTGGCTTTCTTTATTTATTTATTTTTTATGTCTAGGGTAAATGAAACAACATTGGCCCTTTTATTTAAAAATAAAAATAAATTAGACCATACATTATCTGTCTTTTATTTTTTTAAAATAAAATATACGATGCCTCATTTGCTAATTCAGACTTCATTCATGGGAGAGGTGGCTGAAAAGCCTGGTTCAAGGGTTTTTAGATAAAAAATAAAAACCATTTTGCCTTACTGATCGTGATTGATAAGAAGATCCATACTTGTCTACCAAATCAAACAGCAGTATGACATTCTTAACGAGTCAGCCAAAAAATTTAATTTCAGAAAGAAAACATTTTAGCCCCTTTAAAATAATGGCAAGTGTGTTTGCCATACATTAGCAGGTTTGTCATAAGAGAGAGCAGAGCTTCCCCTCCATTTTACTCTCTGGTTGGAAGGCAATTTCCCAGAACGTTGCCCTTCAAAAATAGGATTGATCTGCTAAGGGAATCTCCATAGTTAGTAGCCGCGAAGCATTCTTCTTCATTTTCCATGGCAAGCATATCTTGACTAGCCAAGACAAGACCCCAGACAACTCCAATATGCCGCAAATCTTGACTAGCCAAGACAAGACCCCAGACAACTCCAATATGCCCCATAACTTTGTGACTGTCTAATTTTGATCACTCCATGGTATTTATAGAGCCATTTTACTAGAAATATGTCATCTGGATGGTTATTAAATGTTCTTGTAAGTTATTTTGTTAGGTAATTGTCAAAATGGTGTGGGTTCGTCAATGGCATAAACGAGCGTGAGAGGCTATACAGGTTTTTGTGAAGGGAGGAGTTGAATCACAAAGATCATACGATTATGATTGCTTAAATGTTCATGAAAAAAAGAAGTCTTTTTGTTTTTAATTTACTGGGCTCATTGCTTCTTGGGCTATACAACAAGGACAGTCCTTATCTAGCTCTAAAGGCACCCAAATTCATCCCAGGATTTGAACTCGGAAGTTGAACTTGAAACCCCTAATTGGAGATTCTCTGTATTAATAACGAGGCTGCCTCCGAGGGGACGATAAATCTTTTGTTGAGCATTCATCTAGATTAAACCATTTCTCAGCATTCAAACTTGATAAATTGGAAAGAAGCTTTGCCCACTTAAATCCATTGGATACCGGAAAAAAGAAGAAATAAACTTGTTCTGTTCTTATTCTCCGCTGACTCTTGCAAGCATTAAGAACAAATTGATGCAAACCGCACTTGGTATCTGTAGCGATCCAAGTTAGATTAGAATTTTTCAATTTACACCTCAGCAAGTTTTATTCCATTTAAATTTTAAATCACATATTTTAAATTTAAATTTGAACATGTTTAAATTTTTTTTCTATCTAAATAAAATTCTAAGCTATAAAAACAATCATGGAAAAACTTAGTTACGATTTTCATTTAGTCATTGAAAGCCCGAGCTGCCTCGATGCCGAGAAATTTTCTTTTATTTTTTTCAATTAGATATTGTGAGTCAATTCCTTTTTATTCAATAAAATTGCTATTATTATCACCATGATAATTCATGTTTGTTATAATTTGTATCAGAGTCTGGCAAGCCATGTATCTTGAAAGCCGAAAGGTGCAATTAATGGAGACGGTCGCTAGTATGAAACAGCAACAAATTTTGAAAGAAATAGCTAAACAATTACATAACATGTCAGAGAGGTTAGATCAGTTTATTAAAATTCAAGGGAAAAAGGCAGCGAAGTTAGACTTTCACAAGTTTAACTGGGAGGATCCAGAAGGTCTAGACTTGTTGCATACACAGGGACAAAGAGGGCTAGTAATGATTGGTGGATTGGTGATGGTGAGTAGCAAGCAGGTGCCCCAGCTACTGAAATTGCACAAGTAATAGAGGAACAATTCCTATTGCAGCTGTGCAGTGTACCTACAACCAATGCTTCCATTGAAAGGCGGTTCCAAAATTCAAGAGTCCAGGAGAATAAACCATTTGATAATCCTCTATCCAATGATGGCCAAGTAGTGGTGGATGGTGATTACACCAGCTGTAACCAAACTGAAGTTCAGCAAGGAAATGACAATGAAGTCACCCAATATCAGCCTAATCCAACAGCTAAAAACATCCCTGTCAATAAGCAGGTTGATTCTTGGTCTTCATTCAGTGATGCAGGTAAAGATTAACATGTGGATGAGCTGATGTTAGCTCAACTAATTTATCTGAGTAGTACAATAAATGGTCTTGACAACATGGGAATTGGAGATGGTGATGGCATTACAATTCCACAACCATTGATTTCCTCGCCAGATGACTCGCCTACGGCAAATGCTGGAAAATCAAACTTTGCACGTGCTACTAGTGGGTTTGGACTGCGCTTGTCTCCTAAATCGCCTGCGGCAGATGATATTCTTGAAGGAACTTCATCAACTTCACAATCTGGTATATTTGGAAAACTTACTAAGAGGTTAGTTAATACTTCTAAAAATACAGTGAAGGCATTATAGGTCAAAACTCGGCATGCTGTCTCTCAAAACAAGCGAAGATATCAGGAATGAGGTTTTGAATTGGATATAACATATACCAGTGAGAATATAATTTCTATGGGATTTCCTGCTGATGATATGAGCTCTGGTTTTTTTGGATATGTGGAGGGGTTCTATCACAACCGACAAAACACAGCAGTCAGCTCTTTGTGTACTTTTCTTTGACGAGTTTGATTCCATTATTGGGAATGGAGACGGGGTTCTACCTGCTAATGTTGATAGTTTGCTATCATGGATGTTTGCAGGCCTTTCTAATGGGAAGCAATTACAATCATGGATCATTGCAAAAGAATAGAGAATGCATCAGGGGATGGAAATTCTTCAGACGTTTGAGAAGGAGGAAATGCAAACATTTAAGCTATGACCAAGCATTGCTGGCGGTTGAGGGTATTTGCCTTGAAGAAGGTAAGAAAAGGGAGACTAGCTCACTCTTTGAACATCGAAGCTATGATTCTGTTCAAAGGCAACAGAGAGAGAAGCTTGTTGAGAATGAGCATGATCCTTCGTTCATTAGCAGTATATTTGAGGTAAATGTTATATCAAATGTGTTAAAAGAAGCAGATACTCCGAATGTCAATCGATATAGGTATGAGGATACTTATGGTGGTATAACTTCTCAGTTTTGTGACTTGGAATCTGGTGAAGATAGTAATTGGAGAACCGAAGACCAAATGCATCAAGTGGAAACTTCCATAGAAATTGCCCGAAACATGCAGTTTGTTAATGGAATGTAGAGGTTGGAACTCAAGCTCGAGTCAGTTTCTGTCCTTGATTATCGATCAATCTTGCAAACTCAAGTGAAGTCATACATGAGGGCACACTTAGAGGACCTACCTGAAAAGGATGCCACAGGGATGTTCGAAGCTGCGAATAGAGTCTTGAATCAACTTTTGATAGAAATGGATGGCATGGCAGCAAAGAAAACTGTTTTTATCACTGGAACAACAAATATGCCAGACATTATTAACCCAGAGTTGCCTAGTCTTAGGTCGGTGTCTAGACCAGTTGATTTATATACCTTTTCCTGACAAGGCTTCCCATCTTCAAATATTTAAAGCATGTTGGCCGAAGCCACGTGTTCCTAAGAATGTTGACTTGATAGTTCGTGCACAACATACTCGAGTTTTTATTGGTGCTAATATCACTGAAATTTGTCTACGTGCCTGCAAATATACCACTTACTTGGAGAAAATATAGAAGAACAGCTAAAGAGAACCTACCCTGCCTTTGAGGGCAAGGTTTTTTTAATTTGGGTGAAATTATAGCGATCCTAGTCAAATTAGGATCCTAGTCAAATTAAAGGGGCAAGATTTAGTCCATTTAAATTTTATATTTTAAATTATCACATTATAATATTTTAAATTTAAATACATTTAAATTTCTTTACTTAAAAAAATAGATTTTTAAGTTACGGAAAAAATCATAAAAATACTTGGTTAAGACTTTCATTAAATCATAACAGACTTTCATGCTCGAGCTACCTCAAATTAGAAAAAAAAAATTTCATCAGTTGTTAGAATCTCAAAAATGGATCTTAAATTCTAATCCCAACAAAAACATGTCAAACTCGGATTCTTCAAGCTATGTCCAGCAAAATTCTTGGCAAAGTAAATCCTGAAAATGAATTCTTTTAGTCATAGTGATACAGGAGTGTTTCTCTTTGTCCAAGTTTTCTATTTTCAAGATGCCTATACAAAAGCCCTCAAGCAAAATTGAATTTGTAAATGACGGCAAAATTAATCCCTGTTGCTACTCTCTGACCCCACCATAACTACATAACAAACAGTTAAAAATTTTGCCTGGATATGTACCTACTTTTAGGAAACAGTGAAACAAGTGTCTATTTGGGTGTAGATCCACAATTAAACTGTTGATATTCTGGGAAGCGAGAACTGCGCATGAAAGGCTTGAAACATTATAAGAAGCCCTAGAAAATCATTTTCCTTCTTGAGAAAGAAGTCCTAAATTGTTCTGTCCATCTACAGAAGCACTTTCCTTCTTGACTCTTGAGACTAACTGACGCGGGACTGTGGCACAGAGCAGATTTTATAGCAAATCCTTCTCAAAGCTTTGTCCATAAGAACGTGCATCATTCAATAACTCTCCTTTTCAAGTGAATCAGATGTTTGCGAAGATATGACAGTAATGCTTACAGTGGGAAAGTTCCCAGCTCCTGGCCATGCCTTGAAAGAAGTACCTTACGTTCACTGACCCATTGTAGTCGGTAAGAGAGGTCCAGATTATGAATCAACATTTTCAAACTATCAGCATAAGTTGAATCCCGAGCTTTCTCCTGCAGGAAACAAAAAAAGGACATCACAAAAGTGTAGAAGCCTCAGTTATATAACGTCTTTCTTAGTTGTGCTAACAGAGGAATCCTTTTGGTTTACACTAATCTATCTTACAAAAGATAAAGTCGTCCACCAAAGCAAGTTAAGGCGATTCAACAAAAATATAATTTTTAACCACCCGAGGTTGCACGTATTGACTAGCTATAAGGAAAATCACCTGCATATTGACCTGGCTATCATGCCCCAATATGTTTGCTATTATGCTAGACCTAGAAGAATTGGGTGAAAATCCTTCCCATGGAGGAACAAATATGACTTTCGTGCACTGGACAGGAGCCAAGTTACGACTAAGTTTCTCCCACCACACAGATCCCAGGGACCACCATCTTATCATCAAACCATGCTCAGAAAATGCAACCAGCCCCTGCATGTAAAATGACAAATTCAGATAATGGCAGGAAAACACTCAAACAACCAACAAATTGTTATTTTCATCTTTCATTAACCAATCGGACCAATAATTTAAGAGGGTCCACACCTCCAAACTACTCAGGATCTTGTCAAATAGGTAACATTGATAAGCTTTGTAACCAACAAGATTGCAGCCTATACTTTTACCATTACCCCATGGATAACTGAAGGTGTTAAAGTTTTTCTGAAGATGTTCTGTATGTCCATTAGATCTGTGCATACTAAGCCTGACTTGAAAATAAAATGATTTTTTTACATAAAGTGGAAGAAAAATATATATACTTAGGTTCTTCATTCAAAATATATACTTTCTGAACTCACATGGAGTCGTTATTTATATAATATGTTCATGATTCAAAGCCAAATCTTTTAATCCGTGCTGATTGCGGAGTCTAAGCCAGAATTAGCTGGCTAGTACAAGATTAAAAATTCTCTTTGAGGCCTATGAACAAAATACAATTACCTCTCCATCAGGGGCAAAGCTCAAAGCTGAAATTACAGTGGTCACTGCCATTTCTGATGTTCCTGACAGCAAATTTGGAAGGCCAGGAGGTCCACTTGCATCCAAGACTTTTATTTTTGTCACACTATTAGAAAACAAAGATAGACTAAGTATCCCCACAAATAAAAGTAAGTATCAAGCTAGAGGTGTCAAAGAAAAGTTCAAAGACAACTCCAGCAGCACATTCCAAAAAAAAATACATAAAGCAGGAGTGGCAAAAGTTTACAACTCTCTCCAATACTCATATTCTCCGAATGACAGTATAATTAATCATTCAAATGTAAGCAATTAGTACTGTAAGCACTGAGTGATTTCTCTATGTAATCTGGTCAGCCAATTATGTTGATGGACATCTTTGAAACTAAATGGAAGCTCCAAAATTTCATGGAGTTGTGAACACTCTGCATCTCGTCGGGATCTCAAAAGCTAAAAGGATAGGTAGGATCAGTGTAGAACTTAGTTTACAATCTTTCCAAAAAGAGAAAATAGGAAAAAGAATGCTAGTATGCTGGTTTTGTGGAATAGTTATACAGATAAGGACAAGCAAACACTAGGGCTGTGGACTTTAGTTCAGAAGAGCAAGGGTTCCTATGCCAATGGGCACTTTGGACCAAGGTAATCAATCATGGAGGCAGATTGAATGGTACACACAGCTATTTGAAAATCGCCATGGTCATTCACCTTGTATTGTGACTATTATATGAGCCATCTAGCTGACCACATAAACCCAACTAAGAAAAGGATATCATATAACCACTGAGGCCAAAAGAGCTGCGACCTTAAGTCAGGTGATGGCCATCATGGCCTCCCTTGGGCCATATGATCTGTGAAAATGAGAAATCTTAGATCCAGACTTAGCAAACTTCACTCCTAGGATGAACATGATTCAGTAAACCAAACATAGATAAGCATGAGAATTGTTCAGCAGACCCCACCCCCCAAGTCCCAAAAATATAATACATTAAGAGTTAATTACCTCAACCACTCTTTGTTTTGGATAGTATTACAGTTTGCACCTTGGATTTTGAAAATTTATTGTTTCCGCCCTAAGACCAACTAATTTCTTGGCAGAGATTTTTAAAAATCCAAAAAAAAATGTCATGTTTTTTTTTAAAAAGCTAAAATATGTACCATATAGTTTCAATTATTGGCAATTCTCTCTTTCTCAAATACCAAACACTGAAAACTCTTAATCAAACATTTTTGAGCAAGTGCTCGAAGAAATCAAGGCGGGTATGTCTATAAATTCCCTTTTTTGGAAGAAAAGATTGTGTTTTGTCGAAACACATATAGTGGTAGTTGGATAAGTATTGTCTATTCCAGGTATTTACCATCTTCCCAGGGGTTATTTCAATGATGGGCATACTAATCAAAAGCCAACTAAATTTCTAACTAAGAGATTTTTAATGGAAGGTAGAAAGTGAAATTGCTAGAAAAATAGAGGATGGAAAGTGTAAGGTTTTGAAAAACCAGGATGCAAAGCGTAATGTTGCCCAAAACATAGGATGGTGGGGGTACTTACTCATAATAAAGAAATTCTTTTGAATCTAAAACTCATACCACCCATACCTTTGCATGTCATAAACTGAAATGGTAGCATTATTAATCTCTCCAATTGCATCCCCAACAGCCAATCTGGTAGATGTGTCATTCAGGGCTACCATAGGAAATGCCCGTACCATTTCCTTTAATGCTGTCATTGAACTTTGAAGACAAGTTTTACGCATGATTGAGTTGCCAGGATCTATAGTGTGTAAAATGAAGCTAACCACCTGCAGATCTGTCCAAACGTTACATGAAGATCCAAAATACGAAGCATATAGTCTGAATTATTGTACATGATTGTCTTCTCGAAATGTAATTGACCCTACTAACCTTATCAAGATACTGAGACAACTGCCGTGGAGAACCACGCATAACCCTTATAAGAGTTGTGAGGGATACCAGATGAACAGGTGAATCAGATGCAGTGGACCAAATTTGGCTCTCAATGACATTTAAAAACCCCGGTATATCAGCCATAGCTAAATTTGGAAGAAGAATCCCAACCAAAGTCTCTTGAATGGAAGATGGTACAGGAGGACGATGTCCAGCTGTGTTGGCAGATTGACCGCTTACATACTCTATCTGGAAGAATGTGTCCCCAATGAGGCGAGATATTTCAGAATTAATGCATGCCTTCCATGTACTCTCCATACCTTCTGATAGAAGCTCTGCTGCAGTGGAACTGTATGTTTCATTCATGGCCATGACCAACTTTACTAAAGGATGAGCAACCAATGTGGCAAGGCTTGGTTTGACAAGGCTAGGGTACCACATAGCCAATGCAGCTGCAACAATGATGTGAGATGTCATTGCATCTTGACTTGTCCCCCCAACACACGATATCCAGTCTTGCATTTCATATGATTCTAGCCAATCAAGTATTTTGAATCTTTCTGCTTCAGTAATTCCTTGTTTTTCCAGTGACTTGTCAGGAGATTCTGCAGCTAGAGAGGTTGCTTGTGGTTCAGGTGACATATCAGATGACAAACCATTTGTAGATGTCCCACCTACTTTTGAAACTTGACCTTCATTTTCTCCAATTTCACTCAAAGATCTCACAAGTTCTCTGTTAGCATTTGCTTTTTTATCACATAGAGGGATTGGGATAGCCCGTGAAGCAGCACAGTGGAATAAAGTGCGCGCAGCCATGCGTACATGTTCACTTTCATCTTGCCAAAAACTCACCAGAAGCTGTTTTCAAAAAGCAGAGACTTCATCTAAAAAAAACGATCAGATGATAAAAGAGGAACTTTTCAAGCACAATTCCAGCAGTGCAAGTTTCAGGACTGATATAATTGTCAAGATGCTTCAGGGGAAAAAGATGACCTGGAGTAAAGGTGGCTTTATATCTGGAATCTTGTCGGCAAGGCTTCGAGTGTAAAATGCTGCCAAGGCACTGAAAATAATATCTATTAGATCAAAACTACCAAGCATTGACAGCAAAATGTGCATGGGTTTTTTGAAAATTAACAAACAAGAAAGCTAATTTGATCTGTAAAACTAGGAATTTGCAGATCATGGTACTATTCCTGCAAAGTAGATATTAGCGTCTGCAGGAAAACAAACATGCAGTGTCATAGAATGCCACATGCAAGAATGAAGACCTACCATGCAATATAGGTTTTCTCTGAAGGTCTCCCACACCAGACCAACATAGAAAAGTATATAATCTTATATTTAAAATATTATGTCAAGGAAAATAAAACCAAGAAGCTAAATATAATCCCAATGTCATTTATTGGCAGCCTAATATTGTAAACGTATAGCTATAACAAGAAGAACAATCTCAGACCAACTTCAGAATTTATGAAGATAAAGGTGGTTCACACACCTTGTCATAAACCATTCAAATTTAAGTATCTCATTAACAGCTATTTCCATATCCACATTTTGATTCGTTGCACAATCCTATACATAATCCTGATAAAATAACGGATATTAGCTTTAACTCAGAAAACCATAACTGTAATCCTCGACAGCTTACAAGTTTTGTAGCATACACTATGAATTGGGTGACAGAATTAGACTAGTATCATACAGTGCTTCTGTGGGGGAACCATCACAATACCTGCTGGCTGGTGAACTGCAGTGAGAGAAGCTAATCATTCGTTGGGCAATGGACAGCATCGTAAGCGACCTCATTGCACAGAACTCCGATGATGATTTCCAGAGCTAAAAGGTTATTATCAAGGTCTCAATGAAAGTTGAAATAAGCCAAATAAGAAAACAGATCCCAATATTTAACAGGTTCATCCAAAAGTACCTCAAGAATAGAACTCAAACCAGGAAACGACAGTGTCAAAGACCCCTTGTCACCTTGCAAACCAGAAGCTATAATTAAATTCTCTGGCCGATTTAGCTTCATTTCTGTTACTAGCAATTTATCAAGCTCGATATCCAGATCCCACAGATGCAAAAATGACAAGCTAAATCGAAGAAAATATTCTTCTTGTGACCTAATGCACTCATGCTCTTCAACTGTATCAGTTGAGGTCCTATTCTTATCAGAACCATCATCAAAGTTCATATCATGGGTTCTTGGGTTGCTAGTTCCCCGTTCCTTAAGCTTAACACCACCATTAGCTGCAGGCTCATGTTTCTGACAAGAAAACATCAAGGATGCAAGGTCAAAACTCAGGGCTGCAATTCCAGGGAACGGGCAAGTGCACCCAATGGCATGCTTGTTCATTTGTAGAAAAGATGGCGTGGATGGAAATATTCCTTTCTTGACCTGTCCTTGGGAAGTAGTGGGGTCCATTGTGATTTTCATGCTTGACGTCATTCTTGGTGAGCTGACCTTCTCTGAAAGCTTTGAGTGAGATTGAGAGAAGTTTCCATCTTCAAGTATTGGAAGAAGCAACGAGGACACTGAAGTGTTTCCATTCAATATTGAACCAGATAAAGAATTCACACTGATTCCTTTACAAAAATGATCCAGCATTGAGTGAGAGGCTGTTCCACAAAGGACCCGCTCTCGGGCACCTGTTTTTACATCCCAAATGTATAAAGTATCAGAGGTGTCAGATAATCCTGAATGGCTCCAGCAAAGACATGCAATGTAACCTCTTGCACCATCCCACACAACCTTTTCAGGATAGCTTGGGTGTCCTGGAAACATTCTCTCTACACGCAAAGTTTCAAGAGAAGCAAGAGCAACACATGAGTCCTCACCAACAGAGAGAAAGCAATCACCCCAAGGACGTTCTGTCCATGCTGAGGGAAAGATTATTTGGCGCACTGAAGCTACATGTTGTCGCATCACTGTAATGAGGTTTCCAGTGTCGAGATCCCAGATGCGAATTGTGCAGTCCATGCTTCCAGAAACTAAAACATGACTGAAACTCCATCCTTTGGCAGCACCCATCATCCGATGTGCTGCCAAACAAAGCACAGCACCTGTGTGCCCTGAAAAGCATTGCCTGGAAACAGGTGGTTCTACATCATGACTTGGACTTTCACCATGACAATCTGGTCCAAGAAGCATATCAAATCGGACAACTTCTATTTCACCACTAAAGAAGCCATACACGACAGCATAAGGAACAAAATGGTTTTCAGAAATAACCATGGAAGAGGATACAGCTAGTCCATTGTGCACAAAACTAAAACTTTCATCATCTGCATGTTTATTATTTTCAGTTCTTGCTTTTCGAAAAGAGCTTTGCAAAGAAGTAATCCTCATTTTCCTGCCACCCTGGCTATTGATTTCATGGAGGCTAGAGCTTGAGATCCATTCAGCCAAAAAATCACTTTCACCAAGCATTTTGCATTGTCGGGATGACTTTCCATGGATATTATTCTTTTGACATAGAGACCAGATTGTGACATGGGGTTTCCACCGTAAAGGCTCTTCATCATCATAGCAAACAGATTCGATTCGAAGAAGATAATTTTTCAACTGAATGAAAGAAAATAACAATCTCACATCAGCAGGACAAGAAGAAGAAGGAATCTCGCAGAGCGTTTCAGATTTAAATACATTATTCAAATACGATACAATATATACAATAGCAGAACCTCTTCTATTCCACACAGCAAAATGTCCCAAGAAATTATCATACTGTGCATTCTGCATTTCACCAGTATCACCAATTTCAAGAAACATGCCCCCCAAAACATGTGATTGATTAGAATGTTCCTCAACGCAAAGGATATCCTCGGCAAAAGAAATCTCTCCAATTGAGGCGTCGCTGGACAATATCCTAAATATGCAACGAGTTTTCAACACTAGAGCGATAAGGTCCCCGCGGGTTGCAATTGACACAACCTGTCCTCCTTCACTCAACTTATTTCCCCAATTAACCACTTCCAACTGAGAACTCTTACTCGAGCCACTCCCATCATCACCACCTGCATTCGACTCTTTCAAAATCGGAACCAATTCCACCCTACCAGACGAATCAGCCATTAAAACAGAATGCTTCTCTCCATCCTCACCCAACAAGACTATATCCATAAAATCCAATCGCCCAATTGATAAATTTCCATGAAAAACAGTCTGTACAATAGTAAGACCATGCGTATCAACAATCACAACGGTAGTCTTTGAATGTTTACCATGCTTACGACCTTTATCCACCGAAGCCTCGCCCCCTTCAAAAGAATCAATTGAACGAGGATCTGAAAAATGAGCATGCGCATCAATAAAACAACACCCTATACACACATATCGCGGACTCGTTGGCAATGTCCGAACAATACACGGGCTTCCAACCCAAGGGGGAAGTTTCCTTCTACGCCGGCAATGTCCACTTCCTCTACTCCAAACACACAACACACCATCGGTACACGCACTAATTAACGCACCATAACTTCCATCACCATTACTCGAACATTCCGTTTTCGTATCATCTCCCGTAACCACCATGGGACAACAGATGCTAAGACCAGCTATCGGTGCAGCATGGCCACAAAGCATCGCAACCGGTTTAATTTCCTATCAAATCAATGATAACCTCGATTAGTAACAATTGCAGTGATAATCATGAAAAATGATTAAAACAATCATCAAGCTAAGTTAGCTTGGAAGAAGGAAGGAAAAGTCAATTACGATAATTGAAGAGGGAGAGAGAGAGAGCTAGCTGATGTGAGTTACCGAGTTGGTATCGGAAGAGGAGAGGTTCCACCAGAGAATGGAGCCATCGGATCCACCAGTGTAGAGAGTTGGTGGGTGGTTAAGTGCGGCGGAGGCGGTGACTTTGTGAGGTGGAGGTGTATCTGGCCATATACACGCCACGGATCGGCACTTCATGGACTGTTTAGTTCAGGCGTGCATACGAGTGAGTCAGTAACCGAGTTTCTTTGGCAGTGGGAGAGACATGGAAGGGGAAGTTGTTTGCCTTTCGTTTGGAGTTGGAAAGCGGAGAGGTGTTTAGGCTTTGAATTAAAGGGCTTTTTTTTAGTATTTAAAATCCCAAAACGAGCCCATCATTATGTTGAGATGCATACAGTAACAGTGTAGTGATAAGCTACGCCGCGGCCTGAATAATTATTTTTCTAATATAAAATATTCAGTTAATAATAACTCCTTCGACACCTAAACTTGCAATAGTTTTCCCTCTCATCCACGATATAAAATATCAAATTAGAATAATCTCATATAAAAAAATAAAAAAAATTACAAAATTTAAGAGCTGCTAATTTAGATAGATACATTAAAATAATAATTTTATATTTTTTAAAATTTATTTTTAACATAGCAGGTTAAAATGGTCAAAAACATAAAAAAAATCAATTTTCTTTAAAATTACTGCTCCATTGCATTCCACATGTGCGGGCCTAGTGGCTAGGTGCGTCTAGATCTTTCAATGAGTTTGATTTTAATTATTCAGGCGCCGGGGGAGGGGGGTTTAAAGAAAAAATAAGCATAAGAAATGTCACGCATCTACCTAGATTACTATGATGGCCAAAAAAGGTCAGAGTTTTTTTTTTTTATTTAAAAAAATTATTTTTAACTCATTTTATCATAAAAACACTTTATAAATACTTTTAGAACATCTTCAAAAAGTATCAACCTAATAAACCAATAAAATGGTTCACATCACAAAATCAAACAAAGAAAATTTTTTCTTCCTCAACTTCTATTTGTTTTTAGGCAATATTAAGACTTTAAACAATCACTGTAGAAAAATTTTCATCGAATGAAATTCATTGATACAAAATTTAAATATTTTGACGGTTGGAATTAGTATCAACAATGAGTTTTTTTCTTGACACTAAAATTAAATAAGTCTCTTTCCTTTCACAAATCAATCACTAAAAAATAAAAAAAATAAAGTTGTGTATAGGAATTAAATTGTCAATAATTAAAGGGATAAATTTCCTATTAAACAAAAAGAAAAGGGGCCAAATTAGACTTTTCATATAAAATTCGAAATTGACACTTATTTTCCCTGTTTTTATTTTAATTTGGTCATTTATCTTTTAATTTTACCCTTATTGAAAGAAAAAAAAGAGCAATTAAATATAATTTGGGTTTAAAATGGTGCAATTGAGTAAAAACAATAGTTTCATGACCAAAATAAAATTTTAAAACAATATACTACTTCAACTCCCAATAATTTATATATAAAAAATACATAGTAAAACCACCTCGTGTCTTAGTTTTCCTTATAACAAAACTAGTTTGTATTCACTGGAGAGTGGAGACCCTAATTTTTTAAAAAGTATAAAAAACTTCCATATCTAAGAAAATGTTTTGGCGTTATTATTAAAGCCAAATGTATAATCATTTGGAATTATTTTTTTCGCATCTCTTGTTTATCACAATTTAGAAATAGATGCACCTCCAATACTTATCCTCACGACCTGCACCCACCCCAAGCGCTGAGCCATGACATGGAATCATTATTAAAAGATTAAAAAAACACATTAATATACTTTCCCTATTCATATAAACATTCCATAAAAAATCCCAAATTCTTTTGGAGTGTTAAGGTAATATCATTAAACATGGTCTTACAATCCTAGGAGGATCCTAAATTAGTTAAGTTTGACTTAACAATATAAAACCCCACTAGAAACTAAGTTCAATCCTGAATCCACGCACGTGGAGTTCAGATTTCTACGAGGCCCTAATACAGAACAACTGTGTGAAGCAAAACTCAGCCATACGCTTCATATACATCTTAAGTTAGCAAATCAGTGGATAATTTTATGGTAGAATACTGGAGCTTCCATTTGAAATGGCAGATCCAGTCACAGGACTACTCTGTGCCTGTGGAACTTGGGCATTTCTTGCAAAGAGAAACTGCAGGTGAGGTGGCATACTAGATTGAGATGGGGGTAAGTTTGGTGGTGGTCTTGGGGTTTGAGTTTGTTGGGTAGGCTGAACCATGAACTCTTTAAGAGCAGCAGAATAAGCTCGACCTGAGAGACTTCCACGCATTCGACCTGTTGGTCGCCAATTCTGTTCTGATGCCAAATCCACCAGACCCTCGGTGCCAGAAACTGCTGGCAATGCTCCTCCAGCATTCCCTCTCTGCTCAGTTGCTGGCGCTCTAATCCCATCAGCACTAGTAAGATATGATGCCCCTGCTCCGGATGTTTGAATTTGAACTGGCACTGAAGGTGGCTGTCTAGCCCTCTGGGCAGCAAGCTGAGCAGCAACCATCAACCTACTTTGTTGGCTATTTGTAGCACCTGCTGAGTTTCCAACCCCAACTTGTGCAGCCCCTTGCTGGGTTTGAGCTGGTGCCAGAGGCAAAGATGATCGGACTACATTTGGAGAGTGGCTCCTTGATTGGGGCACTCGAAGAGGTTGCTGATATAGTAAGTTGGGTGAGGATGCTCTGTGAGCACCAGCCAATTGACTCGAACTAGGGAGGGTAACAGCCTGTTGTTGAGCTGATTGACCATGCATAAATGGATGGTCTTGCATATTCCAGTTCTGTGAGAGAATTAGACAAACAATAAAGCTGAAAAGGTTATGAAAGAAATCAGAACAAAATGCTCTCAAGCACACAAACATACAGAAGATAAAATCCAATGGCTCAATTAGCAGACACGGAAGAGGAAACTCAATGGCACATATAAACAATGCAATTTGTCAACCTGTTTGGTCAAGCAGACAACAAATTAAATGAACTTGTGGTCTGATAATGCCAGCTCAGTTCTATTGTGGCAGGCACATGCTTTGCCATATATAAACATGTAATGAAGTATAAAAGGCAACAGAAGCATATCTGACCTGCGAAGAAGATGAATTCGTGTTAAGGGATCTTGCAAATTGCTGCTGCCTGTCCATATTACCAGAGACTGGGCTAAGACCATTTGCAGCTTCTGGTAGAGTACCATGAGAAGAAAGGGAGGCCCCACTGGAAATTGCAGGATTTGGAGTTCTTGATCTTTGTTGTGGAGCTGGTGTTTGAGGTCGAGCTGGGAGGGCCTGAACTGCTATTGGAGACCTGTCGACATGATATATTGGTGGCAATGTACCATACTCACCATTGGCAACTGAATTCACAAAGTTTTGCTGCAGTGACTGTAAATAAATTGAAGCAGATAGCTGATTATGCATCACTGAGGAGGTGGTGGTATTCCCGTAACCCCCAACATCACAGTTAAGTGCAGGAGAAACAGAATCAGTTATCACAGGAGATGTCATAAAAGTGGTAGTAGAGGGCTCAGAGAAGCCATTCACCATCTGTGCATCTGATGCAGAACTGGACCAGTAAGGACTGGACCAAAATTCATCCGCTAGAGTAGAAAAGTTTCGACTAGGTGCATTTGCATTAATCAATTGTGATGGCATGGTTGGAATTGGATTAGTATCGACAGGATGGTTTTGAAGAGTAGCCAGAAAAGGTTTCCTGTCTTCAGCATCAATATTGTCCTCGCCATTTATCTCATCATCATCTACTGTGAGATCCATAACCATGGGAAGGGCTCTCGTGGAAGTCATAGATTCTACCTGCTCCGGCATGCCCTTCTCACAATGCAAAGTCCTTTCTTGTGTCTGATCTACTTTATTGTCACTTTCTGAGATGGCCTTCAATGATCCATCAGCGGAGATAATCACATCACTGCAATGGTCTCCCACTTCTCTCAGAACCTACAGAACAAACCAAAATAATAATAATAATTGTTGTAACCCGTGCGACAATAATAATAAGAGAAAAACGTGTCAGGTTTATTAATGAAGGATAAGCATATAGCAGTTCCAACCCCACAACTTGCCTTAACCATGTTTTGATCAACTCGAATATCTGTGTAGCAGACATGCTGATTACAATGTGGACAGCGCCAAGATGGTCTTCTTGTATTTATATCAACGAAGTTACTAAAATCAAAACACTAAGGCACATAGAAAGCAGTGAGCAAGGAAAATATTCAAAAAACAAGGAAAACATGAAATAGTAACAATTGAAAATGACAAGTCAGTGGACATTAAAAGCAACCGTGTCTTAAATTCTATAACAATTCTGAAGACAATATATCATGCAAATTGGAGTATTGTGGAGATGATCTATATTAATTTTCCATAATATTGCGTAGTTACTTGGTCCTCTATAAAATTACTAGAATAATCTAAAATATTCTGCCTAGTTTCGAAATTATGCTCCAACTTCCCAGAAACAGTTTTGTAGCAAAGTAAGCATTTTTACGCCTTAAACAAGGTTTTCCAAGCAAATAAAAACAGTACATTTTAGCTTGTACAGTTTAGCCAAATGCTATAATGCAGACAACTAGGGATTTGCAGAACCTTGTATCACAGTGCTCCAGGGTCCCATAATGATACAAGTTGGGGATGCTGAGAAATCACAGCCTTACTTGAAACAATACCAAGTGTTCCAAACACTAATACCCATCATGCTGTTATGTTGACAATGCAAATGAGACAACTATTTGCAACAAGCATCAGTGATCAACAGTTGATAATAGAAGTTTGCTCACCTGAAGATGTCTGCATGAATGCCCTTTGACAGGAGTTCTGATTCGTGTGTAGCTGTATGAGATGAAAAATCAGTCGATCAGGACAAGGGTAATTTTTGGCCCCTAAAGACAAACAGAAACATGCTGCCATAATGACTTATACCTGATTTTTCATTCATAAAAAAACAAGACATAATAGCAAACCCAAAATCTATTTAACAGTAACTTACGCTTTACTTTAATTAAGATTCACACAAGTTAAACCATCACTTCTCTCAATAACTTAAATCAATCTTAATACTAGCAAGTTACAACAAATCGCTTCAAATTCTAGTGAGAGAAAAGCAAGTTACAACAAATCGCTTCAAATTCTCCCAGTGAGAGAAAAGCAAGTTACAACAAATCGCTTCAAATCTAAAGTAGCCACAAACTTTTATTCAGAGAAGCAGAATAAGAAATTATCACTGCATTTATCACAAGCAAAAGTACCATAGCATACCTTATGGGACAATTAAGAGAGATACGTGATGGTCCCTCAATTATGTCAGAATCTACGACAGAATAAGAAGAGACAACAAATGAAAGATCAAATAACACCACAAAAACAATTGTAAAACCATTCTAGACCAAAAAGAAAAATCAATATCTTCTGTTTTCTTTTTTCCACTATCAGCATACCTGGATCTAGTTCAGCTGCACAAGGGTGAACGTAATCTTGTAGGACAGGAGTTTCAGGTTTTGGTTCCACACTCATGAAGGCGACAGCTATAACATAATGGCCTAGAAAGCTACAATGTCAGACAAAGGTCACTCTAAGAAATAGGAGGACTTGTGCTCGAGCATACCCTTAAACTGGCCAACAGCTTGAAGAAGATTTGTTCCATATTTAAGCATTCCAGTAACGTTGGTTGGCATCTGTGGTCCAGTATCCTGATTTGAAAAGAAAAATCATCATAAAGCTATCAAATCCAGCTACTGCATATGTCAAAATCCAAAATCTTTAAGAGGAATTACACTAACCATTATAACATTAGTTCTCCTCTCTACTCCCTTTCCGTTTAAAAGAAAGCTAAAAGGGTTTAATAGAAAAGGTTATCAGAATTTAATAAAGCAACAGAAACTAACAAAGAAGCAAAAAAATGATGCATACTTCACTTCTTGCGGAGTTACAATACAGGTAGATGTCTCCGTATTATCTGTCTGTGCTACAAATAACCACTGCAAGCCACAGGATAAAACAAAATAGGAGTGAGAAGTTGAATGAATTTGACGATCAAACATTCCATTCTGAGAGTGAAAGTACTAAAGCAACAGTAACAGTGCAAACAAATAATAATAACAGCATGTAATTAACTCAGTCAGGATCAGTTGCCATTTACTTAAAATGGTTTTGACTTTTGACATTCCCCAGCTGGGGTTAACTTGCAGCATGCTAATACTGAGGGTAGACATTTACCAATTTATGGCTGAAATCTATTTTGCATGGTCCTGGTGACCCTGGACAGAGCAGAGATACAAATGTCTACATTGCCTAAAGCTCAATTGTTAAGACACGTGATATTTGGGAACCTTCTTCCCTCAATTCAACTTGCCTGAGGTTCCCCGAGTTGGGTATTCCAACAAGACAAAGTACCACCCATGGAACAGAGGATTGAAACTATAGAGCACCAAGAACAAAGGCCAAATTGCACATAGAAGGTGAGATGCTTTGACTAATTTAGATAAGCCAACAAAATAAGAGTCGGCATCAATCAGACCACAAATCAAAATGGCAATTAAGTCAAACAGAAAAGAGGTTTCCAGCAGTCCAGCCAGTAGTCACATAATAAGCCATTCATTAAGCAGAAACATTCACAACTTGAGCAAATAGGGCACTAATGCAGAGACAGAGCAAATTCTAAATAGAATATATGTAAATTAAGAAGATCAGATGCATATTCAATTTAAATCCCACTCATCCCCAATATTACAATGCAAACTCACCTTAGACCAGTAAAAAGTTTTAAACAAAGTAAAGAATGCTTACTATTTTGTCCTCGGTCGAATTTCTTGTCGTCTTTGAAATATGAAAATCAATCACGTGTGCACCAAACCCAGGCTACAACACACAAAACAAAAAGAAAGAAAACATCAACAAAAGCATTTTTCAGCTGCTGAAGATATAAAAGAAAACGGGAAAGAAACTACCTTGACTTCTAGAGAAACAATTATCTGACCCATCTTCATTAGTGGATAGAACCTGTGAGAGAAAGAGGGGGGGGGGGGTTCAAATATTATCTCAAGACATGCAAAGCTAAAAAATTCAAAGCAAAGGCCATCTTGATAGATTTCATATGATTCCCCCTCAACCAACCTAACAATTCAATCGGCACAGCAACTATAGAGCCCATTTGGTGGCTGAAACCAGGGGCACATCTTGACAAATGTTGTGAAATGCAAGCCAAAATTCCATCTCTACCACTTTTATACTAGATTTTCTATAAAGGATGCCAAAATTTCTAGCTATGATTCCTTTATAATCATTCTACTTCGCATTTTATTTTTGCACACGAAATTCTCATTTATTGAAGTTACCAAGCAGGCCAAAGTTGGCAAGAAAAAAATAATACAGGATCAACCATCAATAGTGAGCGCTCATAAAATGTTAAATGCCTTCATAAAGATCATGGGAAAGTCATTTCATGTGGTGTGTTGATCTCATAAAAAAATGTCAAACACGAAAGTCGAAAATCATTAAGCAGAAATTACTTGTAAAACTGGAATTGGAAAACTCAGAATGAAAAGGTTGTAAAACAGAAAAGGAAAAGGAAAAGAAGAGGAATTACAAAACCTTTTTACCTGGACATGATTGTTGGGATAATGGAAAGAGAATCAGTTGTCCCAGCATTAATATCTCCAGGAGTGCAAAAGACTTTCCCTATCTGAAACAGGCAGTGAAAGATGATAATTAGCAACATCTAAGCAAATCACATCACATATGGCACAAAAACTCAGAGGAAGAAAATTATAGCACCTCGGTGGCAAGAGTAACGAGTTCTTGAGTTTCTTTCTCTTGAAACCATCCAACCATGCAAGCATTCTACCACATGAAGACAGAGAAAGTGAGAATGATCACATGAACCTCAGTACAATTTTATATCAGATGACTACAACTGCACAATGTACGGGCCTCAGAGAGAAAAATAAAAACCTTTCAAAATACAAGGGAGAGGAAAAGAGGAAAAGAAATGATCAAACATAAGAATTTATTAGCTGTAATAAAATACTCTTAGCATGAGCATTCATTTGAAGAACGCAGGAAGATGGCACTAAAATGTGCAAGCAATGCACCTGAAGACAAAAAGGGAATCAATGGGGAAACCTTTATGTAACATTAGATAAGAAAAGGCATTCATGCCACATTCAAGTGTTCCACAAGAATTCTCCTCTGACACCCCAAACAATAGATTCAGTAATGATTAACTGAACCCATCCATCCATTTTTCCGATTTAATGAAGGAAACCACATACAATAAAAGTCCAGCTGTATAGCCCAAAACAACATGCAACAGAAGATGAGGAACGTTTGTAAAAATGCTTTAAACAAGCTACAGAAGTATTGCTGAGATACCTTAACGGAAGCCATCAGAACCATAATAGCTGCTTGCAAGAAAACATCATTTTTACGTTGGCAAACCTGCATAGCAGATGAGAATAAATATAAGATGATACTTTTCTCCATAGCAGATTTTTTTAAAGCTGAAAATAGAATAGTTTATTGATAAAGAGGGAGTGGATATAACATGACAAGTTATCCTCCCAGACAATGAAAAAGAAATAAGATAACAGGTTTTGTCAGTCCAGCTGAATATTGTCTATGGAAACTCCATAAGGATGCCAAAAAGCTATTCTATGCCATGGCATTTCGTACAAGGAACGATAACAGCATTCCACTCCATCCAGTTGCCCCAAATAACCACAAACAATACACAATTTCAAAAACTTTTGCATTTTTTTACCTCTCCCCAAACACGAGAAATTCACCATCAATAACTCTGTCATGTTAGGGACTAACAAGACACCCAAAACAGAAAAAGAACTAATCCAACATGTCCCAAGCTAATGGAAAAATGCAGAAGAGTTAATGCATCTCCTATTATCATAAAGATTTAAATATAAAGAAGTATGAATGAAGATTGCTTTAGCTCAAAAGTAGCACAGATTATGGAACACATTACCCACATTCTGACCATCCTAACTGCACTTGTCAATTAAGCCAACATAGATGATGTTGAGAACAAAATCAACATAACATCTGTCGTATGAAAAATCCAAGAAGCTTGACATAAATACGGGTGGTCCATTTGAAAATAGCAGGGTGTTGCATTATTACCCAAAATATAAAATTATGCAATTGATAACAGAATACATAAAAAGGGAACAATAATAAGAGTACGAAACAACTCACTTGTTTCAATAAAAAAGGTAATTCTTGAGCTTTCAGCAGAGTCTCATTGTTCGCAACTGCAAAATCAATCCCTCTGTATTCCCCGAAAAAAAATTATTAATTATAATCTAATCAACATCAGCAAGTGTCAAAAAAATACACACAAAAAGAAAAAAGCAGAATTAATCAAAATTTAATTCCGAAATGCTCGCTGCTTCGCCAGACCGAGAAACACTTATAATGTTAAATTATAAACCCTAGCTAACTAAACAAGCAAAACTTAACACTGAAATTAAAACAGAGGATCGAATAAAAACCTAGATAAATAAAATTTTCGTGTGGCTGATAATGAGAAGATGAATTTACCGAGCAAGAGAGAGGCAAAGGCCAAAGAATTCCGTAGGGTTACTGTCAAAGCCAGGTTGTATATGCAAAGATAATCGCTCCGCTACAGCATGAACTCTGAACGAGTTCGCTAGCGACGCCGACATCTGCTGCCCTGCCGCTCTGATCGTCACCCCCTCCGCTACTTGAGGTGGCGGCATCATCGTTCCGGCCATCATTCCGACCATTATATTTCACGCGCGCCCCTTATCTCTCTCCGTGCGAAGGTACGGACGGTTATGCTGTTGTTGAGGGATTTTTTTTATAGAGCAGTAGAAGCAATTTTTTATGTGAATAATTACGGTTTTTGGGAGTTAGTTTTACTTTGAATATTTTTAAAAAAAAATTAATTTTTTTAAATTTTTGGATCAAAATAAAAAATATAAATTTTTAAGTAAAAAAATATTAAAAAAATATTTTTTTTAATATTAAAAGTAAATTTTAAAAAATAAAAAATACATTTTTTAATTTTGCACCATATTTTAACAATACCAGCTATTTTTTTTAGTCTTTTTCACCTTGATTTTTCTTCTTTTAATTTTGCCCATAGTTAAAGTAATTGGGCATTAATTTTGCAATTGAAGGATTTAATTAATAAAAAAAATTAAAAAACCACTTTTTCAGTTCACAGTGAGTGTGTGCATAATGTTTTACATTGTTGAACTTCACCCTTTTATTTTAGTTTTTTTTTTTTAAATATACGACACTTTGGATAAATTTTTAGCAACTTTATACTAAAAAAATCGTTGGCTTTTAGGATGTTGTCTCCACATCCATTTTTAACTTTTCAAGTGCATCTTTTTCTTTTTGCATGTGGGTTTGTCTTTTACGATTTGCCTGTTGAGAGTTTAAATGATCATGTGTATTTTTTTTTAGACATTTTATAGTGTAATAGTAGTTTTCTGACCACACTACAGAGTTAGATCAAAATTTTATGAAACTTAAAAAAATGTATAAGCCTTTATGAAATTTTTAGCATTGTTATTAAACTCATTTTAAAACCTCATAACTTAGCTTCTTATTTAACTTTAGTTTTAAATTAAATTGTGTAAAAGTTATCTTAATGTGACTCATTCAACTTAATAAGTTCAAAAATAACCTGAAAGGTTAGTAAAAAACATGGTTTAAATTTAAATTTTCTTTAAGGATAATCTTTTTTTTTTAATATTGAAATGATGACATATTAGATTGACTTGATTTTATAGCCTAATCTGTCAAACCTATGATATGAAATATAGACTCTACTAGGTTTACCAACTTTTTTAAACTATTTTTTACTTAATGTCGAGATACTTGTTTAAAACTATGAGAACTTCATAAAAACCAAATCAAAATAAATTATGAATATCAATTCAAAATCAACTAAATGTTGAAGAATAAAATTAATAAAAAATCAAAAAAATAATTCAATTGAAAGAAAAAAATGGAAGATGAATTTTTTTAAAAACTTATTTGGCATTGTTATTAAACCTTACAAAATGGATCAACTTTAAAAACTTTCGACTTGGCTTCTTTTCTAACACGAGTTTAAAATTAAAGTGTATGATAGTTAATTTTAGGTGATCCAGTTGACTTAACAAGTCCAAATACAACTTAAATAACCAATAAAAGCATAATTTGTCTTTTAAAATTTTTAAGATGACTTATTTTTTTACATGTTAAATATTTTGAATAGTGATTATGGAAGAAGAGGTGATTGTGGTGATGAAATGATAATAGTGGTGGAGGAGGTAGTCGGGAGATGGTGTTGGTAGTGAAGGTGGTCATGAAGAAGGAGGAGGTGGTGGTAGTGATTATGAGATGAGAATGATGGTTAAAATAGATGGATGATATTACAGGTAAATTACTATTTATAATTTTTTAGAAAAATTCATGAGCTAAGATTATTTTTCAGTAAAGAAACTGAATTTGAAGGTTGACTGTAAAATATTATTTATTGATCAATTTTATTGTAAAATATTTTACGAGAAAAAAAATAAGAAAATATTTTTTTCAAAAATAAACATGGAAAAATCTATAATTTTTTTTTTAAAGTATTTAATGTAAAACAAATGACCCCGAGTGATCATTTTAAGTAAAAAAAAAGTTGATGAAATGATGTAGCATTGACAGTAATGGATGCAGTAGCTAAGATGATAATAATGGTGAAAATATTAAAGAATAGATAATAGTATTAATAGTTGAATATTTGTGGTGAAAATATTAAAGAATAGATAATAGTATTAATAGTTGAATATTTGTGGTGAAAATAATAATAAGATGTGGTGGTGAAATAATGACAGTGATGATTAACGGGTGGGGGCAACAACGATGAGATGCTAGCAATAAAATATAGTGACGCGAGGTTAAAATAGTTGAATAATATTATTATAAATTGGTACCTCTGTCTAAAATGAAGTGTTTTAAAAAATTATTATTTTAATATATTTTTAATTAAAAAACACAATATTACTAAATAATAAATCTTATTCATCGAATGACCAAATAATTACAAAAATTATAATTATAAAAAAGTTAAAAAGATTGATTTTCACAATTAAATATCAAATAACTATCTCAACCTAATAGCTTAAGCTTTTAGGTGAGGCTCCAAGATATAATTTATATTATTCTCTAACACACCCTCTTAAGTGAAAGCCCTTTGGACTTGAAACTTGCACAGACTCACATTACCTTGTGCTTAATTTTTATCAAATAAATAGGGATGGTGAGATTTGAACTCGTGACCGCTTGATCATCAAGGCTTTGATACCATGTCAAAGAACTATCTCAACCCAATAGCTTAAATTTTTAGATAAAATTTCAAGATATGATTTATATTATTCTCTAATATGAAACACTGTAAATACTATACAGTGATATTTTAGCAACTTTTTTTCTTTTTTTTCTTCCCTCTTCCTGGAAATAGCTACATGACCTTTAAGAAATTAGCCTTTATTTCTCTTCAAAATCAATTACAGTGCAAGTATCCATCAACTCCATAAACCTTATCACCGACCTTCTCTCTTCTCTCTTTTGTGTCATCTTCTTCTTTACTCGATCTTTTCTTTGTTATATCAAAGGAAGTAAAAAATGGGTTGCTCTATCTCATGATCCTGGCTCTCTCATGACCCAATGTCACTGTACCTCTGTTAGCAACGAGGTGGGGAATTTCTTATGGAATAAGGGACGGTTGTAAGTGAAAGCATAATCGGGAGATGAGAGAGGAGGTGCTCAGTTTATACATTTAGCATGACTTGAAGCTCGCAGTTTGACTGAAAAAAAACGGAAATTGTTTCTTCCTCTTTGATTTTGATTTTGATTTCTCTTGGGTCGATTAGCATAAATTTCTCTTGGCTATATTAACAATGGCATGTTAATTTGAAATTCTCTTTTTTTTAGTGTTACATTAATGAAATTAATGAAGTTAGAGGATAATCTGGGAAATCAATTGGATAAAAAAAGTTTCTACTAGTCAACAGCCTGAAAATTCCATAATTAGACTCATCGAATCCGCGTGAAAAAAAGCATAAAGACTAAATTACCTTCCCACAACAAATTCAGGCGTAATGGATTAAGCTGGCTAAGGTTACAATTACAATACCGGAATATACCCAAAACGACGGGGAATAATTCAAATTCACACGCCTCTCCTCACCAAATCCCGAAAACTATAAATACTTCTCATTCTCATCCAAATTTCTTGCCCTAACAAGAGCCTCGCACCCAAACAAACCCTCTCTCTTTCCCTCAGCCGCAACCATGCTTTCCCTATCCAAACAATTCCTTTCCCTTCATCTTCCCTGCAATTTCTCAATTGTCTTCATTAACACTTCAACACGACATCGTTTTCTCTAATTACATGTTAATTATGCGACCGTGATGGATGCGTCGGTGGAGCTGAATTATCCGGTGGATGTTGTTGTTTCGGCGGCGGCGGCGGCGGCGAAGAAGAATAAGAGTTTTGTTATGGGATCTGATGAGGTGTTTGGTAGAGATAATAATAATGACAATAATGATAATATTAGGGTCTCGACGCTTGTTGGTAAAGAAGTTGTTGAGGTCGAGGAGTCGATTTTAGTTAACCCTAGAGCAGCAGCTGCTTCGATTCAGCATTGCAGCTCTTTGTTTGCTCAAAAAGGTTTGTCTTTTACCTTGTTTTTTGAATTTTTGACCTTATACAAGAATTTTTTTTTTATATATATATACTTTTTAGAATTCGTTGTTTTTGATCTTATACAAGAATTCGTTGTTTTTTGACCTTATATTTTGGCTGCTTGTGGTTTGGGTGTGTGGTCTTTTGCGTTGATGTAAGCTAATGTTCTATTAACATTGTTTGGCAGATGAAACGAGCTCACTCACTGCTTTGGAGTCAATTTCATGGGAGAAAGTTTTACCTCTGGAACACCGTGAGGATGTTATTAAGAAACCTAGCTCACCTATTGGAGACATTTCTAAACAACTCAATTGCAGTGGCTCAAATGGTCCTTCATGGATTCCTAGGTCTGAAGAAGTGCAAGTACAAAGAAGAGGAGGAAAAGTGACAAGAAGTAGCAGTGGTTGCTCCAAGAGACCACGGTTATCTCCATTTGAAGATTCTACTGGACCAGCTGGAGTTGCTGACCCAAAGGATTCTTCTGATAAGCTAGGTTCGCATCCAACCGAGATTGACTGTAATGGTAAACCCTTTTCTCTGGTATTAATTAACCAGTTGAACTAAGGTGTTTTTCTGTCTACTTCAGATGCCAGTGGTGGAAGTTCGCTCCCTAAAATGATTTTCTTAGTTGTGGTCGTTTTATTGACAACAATATTGTTCTCCTGCACATACATGTTTTTAATTATATATTCATGTATATGGAAGCTCTCCACATAATGTGGTGGCTGTCTGTTTCTGCAAGCTGCTGTGAATACCTAGCAGGATTTGTGTAAGCGTGCGCACTTATTTCCTCCGCGTATTGCTTGCTAAACATTCCACAGAGAAAGCAGTTTTGGAACTGCAGCATACCTTTTCTCTTCCACTTCTCTCAAGCAAAATTCCTTCACTGCTGTTTCTGTTCTACTTCATGTACTAGTTATGTCAAAATCTGAATTGTGCTAGGATGAATTCTTATAATGATCTGGGAGACTTAATTTTTCCATGTCACTTACAACTGTTGGCATCTCTGAAATTTGATTGTAGCAACTAACAATGACCTATCATATATTCTTCTATTATACGTGATTTAGTTATGTGCGCACAAGAATATATAGTACTATTAATATGAAAGCTATTAGCCACCTCAATCCTCGTACTGATGCATGATTTATCTATCTAATGTACGTTTTAGAAAAAACTCAATCAGCGAAAAAAAAGAACAACTTTGGCCGCAAGCGAGGTGATAGGAGACACTCTAAAGTTACATTGAAGACTAAATTTGATTCCTTCTCTGTGAAGGCAGGTTTGGCGAGCTTTGGTTCAGCTGGTGGTGGGAACAGCTATTTTGGTACAATACAGTCAAATAAATACTTCTTTTTTGTTTTATGATCAGTTTTCTTTGACAATATGTGTAAGAATTGTTAATCATTGCCTCAGCTTACTCTGTATTACATCCATGCATACAAATTTAGTTTCCATACATTAGAGGCATGCCAAATCAACCTTCTATTATTAATGAAATTAATATAATACTGATATTCTTGATGCTTGGTATATAATTTAAATTAATGAGATGTTCTTGAGACTTATTTGGCAAGTTTTTGAAAGAAACCCATCAATTCAGGGTGGGGGAGTGTGTGCATCAGCATATTTTGAAGCCACAAGTTGAGTCAATTGCCTCCTCTTTGATAGTTTAGAACTGCCCTAATTTCCCAATTGAGGTCTGGTCCATTGAAGTTGTGTTTCTGATGATGAATGTACATTTGAGTTTCAGTTGCCAATATCAATCTATATGAGATTTAGCAATATCATGTATAATTTCACTGATATTGCTTTTTTCAGCACCTTTTAAGATTATGTGTCTTATCTTGCTGCAATACCTTTTTTTTTCTTCTCTTTTTTATGGTGCTTATAACTTATTGTGCTATTTATCTTCTCTTTAGGCTGGGTTGCTAAAAACTGATGTGTTTATATTTGGATATTTTTCTCAGGACTATGTGGTTTGAAGACGGATGATCATGACATCACAAAGCTGGTAGACCATATATCATTGAATGATGTTCTTGATGGCACTTACGAGTGTCCTAGCTTAGGCAAAGACAAGGGGAAGAAAGCCATAAATGCAACTGAAAATATTCTGCATTCAGTTGTAAAAGCTTGCTTTATTCTTCATTTCTCCAGGCCTGCTCAGCTCCAGAATTTTGCTGAGACAGATGTCTATTCCAACGAGAAAATGCCTCCATGCCCATCTTACTCTGTTTCTATTGTTGAAAATGGAGATTCTTCAGCAACTGATATTTCTTCATTTACCAAGGTTAGTTCAATGAAATTGTTGAATGCAAGAGAATGTAGACAAGCATGAATTAGATGAGAATTTAACAACTCACTTAATTAGTCACCGCGAACTCCTTCGCTTTATTTCCTAACACACAAATAACTATTCACATTTCTTTCTAAAATCTTACTATTAAATTTTAAAAAACTCAAGTCGCCTTGACAGTCATCTGACTCCCTATACTATCAATTTGAAGTCAATTTGTAGAGCTGACTGAAATTTGGGACAACTGGTATGCAATTCTGTGTGATTGAACTTAATAATCTTAAGGCTCCAATGATAGAATTGTTTTGGTTGTCATCTAACATGCTAGCGCTACTTATCCTTCAAAGATAATGATGCTCATTGTAAATGAATGTGTGCTCTATCTTCTCCTCTTTCAAACATACAGGATTCTTGCAACAAGCCTGAAACTCCTGCTAATTTGCTTGATTTTTCGTTTGACCAACCTAAAGATACTCTGGATCGGTTGGCACTTCCTCCACCCAAGGATCTGGAGTCTCTGCTTCTGGATGCAACCAAGCTTGCTGCATCATCAAGGCATGCCCCTGATCCACGACCTGGGAAGCAAACATCTCGCCAGGCTAGCTTGCCAGCTTTTCCCTGGTCACACACTTTCAGTGGGCAGCACTCCAGAACTAATTCTGACGCGGTTAAGTGTTCACCAAGTAGGAGTACATGCCAAGGTAGATGGGTAAGAATAGGGGACAGTTTCAATTCACCTGGGTGTGCCTCTGATACTTTAACAAATTTGGAGTCATGTGCTTATGATGAGACCTTAGTTCCTTCACAAGTAACAAAGTTGGCTGTTCTAGGAAATAATGTTGACTCATTGAAACCTTGGTGTGGGTGGGGTTTGTCATCCTCACAAGCTTCTATGACATCCCATGTTCTGCTAGGTAATAACACCTGAAGGGCTACCTTTTCCGCTGGTCTTTTGAGGCATGTATTTAACAAAGATACATGTAGATGTATTGTAAATACCATTAATAGGGTCATTTGTCTTCCATTTGCAGAATCTGAAGATGACCTGAAGTCTCAAGGAAGAGGTAAAATTTGAAGTTACTCGTAAATTTGTTTTCATTTGATTTGAAATACTCAGCTGCCCTTTTCAACCTTGTGTGTACACTGTGTGATGAGTTACTAGTTTATGAGTTCAATGGTTTGGATGTATCTGTGCTTGCCATTACAGGCCCTGGTTTGACTGGATAATCATTGCATTTAATTGTGTTTTTGTTTTTTGTGTTATTTTTCTGCCTGACAGTTGAACGTTGTCCAAGACTGTTGGAGGCTGCTCAAACCTTGTATGACATTGCTACTCACGTGGCAAGGCTAAACCAAGATGGAATATTAAGGCGGCCTAAGGAGCTCTTACAAAAGGCTATGAAAGCTCGCAGGACAAAATCAATCGAGAAACCTGATGATGTATCTGCAGCATCAACTTCATCAATGGGGTCTGACCATAAGTCGAGAAGTGGCATGGACCAGATAAAGCCCACAAAGAGGCCTAAACCCTCAACCATTAGGGACAAAAAAGATCTTGATCATATCGACAGTGTTAGGAAAGGGCCAATAAATTGGTCTGCTCCAAAATCAAGAAGAGCATCTCCCATCAAATTAATTAGGGACTCCATTGCAGAAAGTAGACATTCCGCTGCTTACATCTTAAAGGAAGCATGTATGATGCCTCCTCCACCTGCAAAAGTTCTGAATAGAACTTGCAACGGTCAACAAAAGGTTCGTAAATTGATGCAGATGGACTGAAACAGGGAGTGTTGACAGGCATGGCTGATCAATGTTTTTCCCGATTCAGAAAACTCTTCGTTTTAATCAATTCTTGTAATCCATCAACACCGCCATTGTGGTGCCAGTCAAACTGTGCTGGACCGATGTGTACATAATGTGGGATTGTTGTACGGATGTAGACTGTAGACGGACGGGATTTGCTGTAAGGGTTCATCTTGAGGGATGAAAAGCAATGTTGTACCATTAAGAGCAGGTAATTCTTTGCCTTGTATATAAAGCACTTCACCGAGGCAATAGAAATTTCAGTTCTTTTCCCTCGTCTTCTTAGTTGAAACTGAGTACTTGCAAACTATCTATTTCTTAAAAAAACAAAACGAATCGTCACCAAGGGGCTTGTGATGCAAAGAAACATATGTGGACGTACTAGGGGAGATCTGGTTAACGACCCATATAAAACGGTATTTTAGATTCAAATTCGGTTACGAAACACGACACCAACACATTGTTCTAAAGTTGAGAATCGTTGCAGCATGGATGGCTGCTTGTGTTCTCATACTTTGTTTATATTACATAAATTTCCACACCGATCACAGTCTCTGGGGATGTAGCTCAGATGGTAGAGCGCTCGCTTAGCATGCGAGAGGTACGGGGATCGATACCCCGCATCTCCATTCTTTTTGGCTGGTGTTGCAGCTTTGAAAAGGTTACACCGTTTCCTTTTTTCCCTTTCTCTTTTTTGACTGTAAAAGAAAAGGAAAGCCATTCTTTGAACAGAAAAATTCCGGGAATTTAAATTAGCAGTTTCAACTTTATATTTCATCAATTTAACAGAGAGAGAGAGGGCAATCCCCAATATTCCTATGATCGGAAAACAGAAGGAAATTAAATGTGTTTTTCTCTTAATCTTTGGAGCCAAGATTATCTGTCACCTCAATACCCACTGGCATTTCTCTATTCTGAACCGATCAGTGCTCATTGGTATTTCTATTTCCTTAATATTGTGGCCAAAACATATGGACATGTATATTTTACTTCTCATTACAAAATCCAAAAAAAACAAAAAGAGTAAAAATCAGGGGAACATTTGATCCAATATCAAAAGCAAACCCATGGCAAATCCAGGATCAAATCCTGGTTCTACATTCAAAACAAAAACCTCTACCCCATAAGAAATACCTTCGACCATAGCTTCTTTCCTCTTGATCTCTGCCAAAACCTTTCTTGATCCACCTATCACTTTGCATGATCTACGCGTATAAGAACCTTCGATCACAAACGAATGTCTTTTATCTGTGGATCCTCGAAAAACATACGCGAGCACATTGTGACTGGTTTGTAAGATGTTAATATTCTTCCTCACACACCAAATTGGCTTCTTTGATAATTTGTTTGTTGCACAGTAGTTACCCACTTCACCTTCATAGACAAACCAGTTATGTACTAGCACTCCAAGCTTCTGCAAAAGAATTTAACCAAGATTTAAGACGAGACCAGTCTTAATTCGATTCGTCTTAATAGGGTCTTGAGTTCTAATCTGCTTCTTATTCACCTAAAGAACTCAAAAACGTATAGAATGAGAAAATAAAAAGGGGCGGATTACCTTGCGTCGACGCATTGTGAGGATGGATTTTCCCGAGCCATCCATAAGAACGAGCTCGTCAGGACGATCAATGTAATTATCAACGCGATAGACTAAATCTCCACAGGAATTAATCACTGTAAATCCATTGCAACTAATTAAAAGTGACTTCCTCCACACTGTTAATGACGTGCACGTGCCATCGTTAATCCTGGTCTCCACCTCAGCCTCAGCAACTGGCTCGTGATGATGTTCTTGATCATGGACTGATCTTGACGAAGATTTTAAGAAAAATATCATCTTCAATAGAGCGGTGGTAGTCTTTGCTTTTGAAACCTAAGAAGACATTTATGTAAGTTAGCTGTAGAATGATAGTCTGTCTTATGATTTTGCTTGTTAGGAGGAGACATGCGCGTGTAGGGCGCGTTGCTATTGTGGGGTTTCCTTGTAAGAAAGTTTAACAGGGTCTGCCATCTTGAAATTCTAAATCCCAATCCGACAAGACTTTACCTAACTAGAAATGCCTCTTCCCTTGGAGTCTCCATTGTGAGATTAAGAAAGTAATTTCATTTTAATCTTTAATTAGTGTTAGGAGTTTTGATTAGTATTGTCTATGTTGGGGTTTGAAGATGTGACACGTGTGTGTTTCCATTGTTGGTCTCAAAGATTCCAAAGTTTTTCTGGTTTCGATGAAGAGTTCGGCATTTATATTTTCTTGAACAGATGAAGGAAATTATATATGTATCCACGTGGGAGGTTGAGGGTAAAACCCAAGGGAGTTGATGTGTTTCTTTCTAGGCCAAGGACGAAACTAAGAATCGATGCGTAGTGATTTCCGTCCCATTAAAAAAATTCACAATCCTATTGTTACAAATTATTATTCATTGCAATACTATAATTATTGTCTTGTCCCATTAAAAATAATCACAATGAAGGTCCATGAGATTTTTTTTTCTTTGCATTTCCCCCCTTTTTTTCATCCTTATTTTTATTCTTCAATATTTATTTAATTTTAAATTTGTTTTTATAAATTATTTGAGTTTGGTAATTATAGTTTTAAACAAACATCCTAATATTTTCTTTGTGTTTAGTTTATACTCAGTTTTACAAGCATATATTTTTATGATCCCATAATTAAAAAAAACAGTTTTTTTAAGAGAAAACAAAGTTATTAAACTCAATGGAATCCATCATCCGGATAGCGAATTTGACGAGATAAAGCCACAAAACTTAAATTGTTCCAATATATTATTGTCTCAATATTAAAAAAAAAAAATCCTTTTAATTTTAAAGTCAAACTATGCTAGTCTTTCGGGCTATCTTTGGACCCTCTAAGTCGACTGGTTTATGTCAGGACAACTTTCACATAATTTAATTTTAAATTTGAGTTAGACAAAAAATTGTGTTGAAAAATTTCAAGGTTAATATGTTGGGTCGGATTTAATAATAATATTAAATAGTTTTCCGTGGACAGGACAATTTTTTATTTGATCCCCATTGCATCGTGACTGTGTAAACTATTTCCTTTCTAATAAAAATGTTAATAATGGTTGGATAAGATCCAGCAAATGATCAAGATGACACTCACACACTAGTGGCTCAAGTTTTCTGTGAAAGGATGTAACTTGCAAGTATGTTTTATTGTTTGAACTATAATTATAGATAAAAATCATAAAATTAAGAAAATGATTCAGGGAAATTTCGTCAGGGAAAAACCGTATGTTTAAAGAACACGCAAGTTGGGATTTTAGTCTCAATTCTCATAAAATTCATCGACTAAGACTTTTTTGTGATGATAAATAGATTTTCATCACCAAATGTCAAGAATTGGACCCTTTTTTTTTTATAACAAAACGGATCCCTTCTCAATCGGAGCAGTGCATCCCTAACCATATATATCACTATGATTGAATGTTCTTAGGAGGAGAATCTCTCCTTTTCTTTTGGCGAGTCTTAGGAGGAGAATCTAGCACATAGTGTCTTAGCACGTCATCGATCAGAGGCATGATTATTAAAAAGAAGCCATTGATCAGTAGACAATGAGCTAGCTCGTTTTGAATCCAAGAAATTAAATATAGAGGAAGAATCAATATTTCAAGTGCTTGCTCTTAAAAGCTGTTGACCCACCAGCTGGTATTTCTCGTGAAATATGTGGTGGTTAAAAGATGCATGATCTCCATTCAATTTTCACCAAAGTGCTGTTTCTTGTAGACTTTTAAACGACAGATGTAGGACCTTGACATCTACCTTAGCCACAGCCACATTTTTGTTAATGTTCTCTTCAGACACGTCTTTCCTCTAATATATAAGGCAGCACATCACCGACTATTACCGCAGTGTCTTTACCAATGTATGGTCCTCAACTATGAGAGAAAGTTATGTTTTGTAACACGTGTAGCACGCAATTACGATGGACATGTCTGATTTTTTGTAAGGATTTTGCTTCAATATATGTTAATTAAAAATCAAC